>OGXC01002908.1_pt1 | contig 10833 bp, 15 predicted proteins | sample 1576201 | NCBI WGS metagenome assembly OGXC01 (sample SAMEA3541562, study PRJEB24748) | human gut metagenome | biome: human gut; feature: human-associated habitat; material: faeces | place: China | collected 2012 | reverse complement strand
CGATCTAGATCAAGCGCACGCGCACTCTCTCCCGCCCGCAAAAGTGCTCGGATGGCAGAGGCCGAGGGATGCTCCCCCTGTGGGGTCTCACAGTCGTGGGCATCCCCTGTCCGAAGAACCGCCAGCGGCCGGATTCCGGACCGGCGGGCCAGCAGAGCCTTGCAGTATTCCACGCCCAGATTGTTATTAGGGCTCTTCAGCAAGGCAGCCCGCTGTGCGCCCAGAATTGTTTCCGCCGCCATCTGGCGGCACACGGCAAAGGGCAGTCCCTGATCTAAAAAGCGGCGCAAATGGCCGCGGTAGCACTCCGAGCGCAGGCACGCCGCCGTCTCCATCAGTGCCGGTATGTCCGCGCACTCGCTGCCAAAGGCCAAATATGTCACAAGGCCCGTGGACTCCAGAATCTCCACAGCGCCATCAGCAAATCCCTCTGCCGAGGAGATTGCCCAGGGCAGGGGAAGCTCCAACACCAGGTCCAGGCCGCTTTCCACCGCAGCCCGCGCCCGGGCCTGCCGGCCAAGCAGGGCAAAATCTCCCCGCTGGACAAAGTTCCCGCTCATGACGCCGATCACTGCGGTATCTGCTCCCAAGGCAGCCCGCGTCTGCCGCAGCAGGTGCAAATGGCCGGTATGCATGGGATTGTATTCTATAATCATACCCGCAGTTTCCACAAAATTCACCCCAATTTGATAACAAAAAAATGACATTTCGGTAAAAATAGTGGTTGTCACCGAAAAAAACTCTGCTATAATGTGGTATAGTGGCCTGATTTTGGAGGCCTTGTGGCAGTATTTTATATGATTTCGGGAGCGGCCGCAAGCCCTCCCAAAAAAGAGGAGAGGTAATCCATGAACATTCTTGTTATCAATGCCGGCAGTTCTTCCCTCAAGTATCAGCTTCTCAATCCTGACAGCGGCGTGCTCTTGGCCAAGGGCCTGTGTGAGCGCATTGGGATTGACGGCAAATTTACCTATAAGCCTCAGGCGGAGGGTAAAGAGGTTTTGAAGGCCGTGGACGTTGCCATGCCCACACACTCCGAGGCAATCCAGGCCGTGCTGAACGCTCTGGTGGACCCCAAGAACGGCGTGGTCGCCTCCATGAAGGAGATTGATGCCGTCGGCCACCGGGTGGTGCATGGCGGCGAGGCCTTTGCCGGCTCCGTTCTCATCACCGACGAGGTGATGAAGGCCCTGGAGGACTGCATCCCTCTGGCGCCCCTTCACAACCCCGCCAACATCACCGGCATCAACGCCTGCCGCGCCGTCATGGGCGACGACGTGCCGATGGTCGCCGTGTTTGACACCGCGTTCCACCAGACCATGCCCGGCAAGGCCTATATGTACGCCATTCCTTATGAATACTACCAGAACGACGGCATCCGCCGCTACGGCTTCCACGGCACGAGCCACCGCTACGTGTCCGCCCGCTGCGCCGAGCTCATGGGCAAGCCCATCGAAGAGCTCAAGCTCATCTCCTGCCACATGGGCAACGGCAGCTCCATCTGCGCGATCGACGGCGGCAAGTGCATCGACACGTCCATGGGCTTCACCCCGCTGGTCGGCCTGCCGATGGGCACCCGCTGCGGCGATCTCGACGCCGGCGTCATCCAGTTCATCATGAACAAGTACGGCATCAGCATCGACGAGATGCTCAACATCCTCAACAAGAAGTCCGGCGTGCTCGGCGTCTCCGGCGTCAGCTCCGACTTCCGCGATCTCGATGCCGCCGCTGCCGAGGGCAACGACCGTGCGCAGCTCGCGCTCGACATGTTCCACTACTGGGTCGCCAAGGTCGTCGGCTCCTATGTCGCGGCCATGAACGGCGTCGACGCCATCATCTTCACCGCCGGCGTCGGCGAGAACAGCAAGTCCTCCCGCGCCGCCATCGCCGAGTACTTCGGCTACCTGGGCGTGACGATCGACCCGGAGGCCAACAGCAAGCGCGGCGAAGACATCATGATCTCCACCCCCGACTCCAAGGTCAAGGTGTTCGTCATCCCGACGAACGAGGAGCTCGTCATCGCCCGCGACACGAAGGCCATCTGCGGCTGAGTTTCCCGGGACGCAAAACCACGGCGCTGAGATCAGCGCCGTGGTTTTTCTATCCATAGCAGGCCGCGCACATCGGGGGCCGGCATCCAGGCGTGCAGCACCAGCTCTTCCAGTGCGGAAAGCCCGGCGGCGGCCGCCGCAAGCCACGCGGCCGTTCCCTGCCCCAGCAGCACCGCAAGCACCGGATAGCCAACCAGCACGACGCCTGCTGCTCTATTTAATGTTGTATACAGGGACACAAACGTGCGGAATTTATAAAACCCGGCGGCATAGGTCACACTACGGATGAGCAGCACTGCGCCCGCCGCGTACAGCAGCCAGCACGCCAACTGCCGCGCGCGCAGCAGCGCCGCCGTGAGTGCGAGCAGGAACGCAATGTCCGCCGCGCTGTCGAGTCTTGCCCCGCCGTCGCTCTGCACCCCAAAGCGCCGCGCGAGCAGACCGTCCAGCACGTCACTGACCGCGCCGAGACCATACGCCGCCCAGAACCACGCCGAACCCGGCGCCGCAAGCACCAGAATGAGCGCAAATACAAAGCGCGTGCAGGTAATGGCATTGACCAGGCGCTTCATCGCACCGCCCTCTCTCGCTGCCACTTTACCATATCCGCCGCAAAATTGCGATCCCCGCGAAAAACTTCGCCATGTCCCGGGAAAAACCGTTGACAAAACCTGTCCGGAATGATAAACTGTCAAGGCCGCATTGAGTGGGTACCAAGCGGAGGTGCGCCTCCCGCCCACAAGAGCGAGACTCTACAGAGAGGCAGGTGCAACGAGTTTGAAGCACGCTATCATCGTTACCGGCGGTAAGCAGTACCGCGTGGCTGAGGGCGACGTCATCTTCGTCGAGAAGCTGGATGTCGAGGCCGGCGAGACTGTGAAGTTTGACCGCGTTCTGGCTGTCATCGACGAGGACAAGGCTGTTTTCGGCACCCCCGTGGTGGAAAACGCCGTCGTTTCCGGCAATGTCGTCAAAAACGGCAAGAGCAAGAAGATCCGCGTCTACAAGATGAAACCGAAAAAAGGCTATCGCAGAACACAGGGCCACAGACAGCCCTACACCAAGGTCGAGATTACGAAGATCGAGGCCTGATTTCCGCAACTGATTTTGACACATGGAGGTGTAATTCGAAATGGCACATAAAAAAGGCATGGGTTCCACCAAGAATGGCCGCGACAGTGAGTCGAAGCGCCTTGGCCCCAAGAGAGCCGACGGTCAGTTTGTTCTGGCCGGCAACATCCTCGTCAGACAGCGCGGAACGAAGATCCACCCCGGCATCAACGTCGGCAAGGGTAAGGACGACACGCTCTTCGCCCTCGTGGACGGCGTCGTGAAGTTCGAGCGCAAGGACAAGGATCGCAAGCAGGTCTCTGTTTACGAAGAGATCGCACAGTAATCGCAAACGGGGTGGGCATCGCGCCCGCCCCGTTTTTCTATCCCCCGCCGGGCTGCCCGGCAACGAAAGTGAGGAATGACCATGGCTTCGCCATTTGTTGATAAAGTGACCATCACCGTGCGCGCGGGCGACGGCGGCAACGGCGCAGTGACCTTCCACCGCGAGAAATATGTGGCCGCCGGCGGCCCGGACGGCGGCGACGGCGGGCGCGGCGGCGACATCATCTTTGAAGTGGACGACAACATGTCCACGCTCATGGACTTTCGCTACAAGCGCAAATATGTGGCCGGCAACGGTGCCGATGGTCAGGGCAAGCGCTGCTCCGGCCGTGTGGGCGAGAGCCTGCACATCCGCGTGCCACGCGGCACGCTGCTGCGCGACGCGGACAGCGGCGCGATCATGCACGACATGTCCTCGGGCGAGCCGTTCGTGGCCGCGCGCGGCGGGCGCGGCGGCTGGGGCAACCAGCACTTTGCCACCCCGACGCGGCAGGTGCCGCGCTTTGCCAAACCCGGCCTGCCCGGCGAGAGCCACACGATCCTGCTCGAGCTGAAGCTGCTGGCGGACGTGGGCCTCGTCGGCTTCCCGAATGTGGGTAAGAGCACGCTGCTGTCCGTGGTGTCGAAGGCGCACCCGAAGATCGCAAACTACCACTTCACGACCCTCTTCCCCAACCTGGGCGTCGTGTACGTGTCGGAGGGTTCGTCGTTCGTCATGGCGGACATTCCGGGCATCATCGAGGGCGCGAGCGACGGTGCCGGCCTCGGCCACGACTTCCTGCGCCACATCGACCGCTGCCGCCTGCTCGTGCATCTGGTGGACGTCTCCGGCAGCGAGGGGCGCGACCCGGTCGAGGACTTTGAGGCCATCAACGCCGAGCTGCGCGCCTACAGCGACGTGCTGGCCTCGCGCACGCAGATCGTCGCCGCCAACAAATGCGACCTGCTCGGCGACGACCGCACGAACATCGACCGCCTGCGCGCACACGTCGAGGCGCAGGGCTACGAATTCTTTGAGATGAGCGCTGCCGCCCACACCGGCACGCGCGAGCTCATCCAGGCATGCGCGGCCAAGCTCGCCGAGATCCCGCCGGTGCCTCCGTACGAGGCGGACTACGTCCCGCCCGAGCCGGAAGTCGGCACGAGCGACGAGCTCCAGATCCGCCACTTTGACGATCTCTGGGTCGTCGAAGGGCCGTGGCTGCAGCGGCTCATGAGCACGATCAACTTCGGCGACTACGAATCGCGCATGTACTTTGACCGCGTGCTGCGCCAGTCCGGCCTGTTCGACCGGCTCGAGGCCATGGGCATCGAGGAAGGCGACACGGTAAGCATCTACGATCTCGATTTTGAGTTCCGGTTCTGACCCAATGCCCCAAACAAATATCCCCGCCGGACGCAGGCTGCGTCCGGCGGGGATTTCTTTTATTTTGTCGCTTCCGGCTTTTGCTCCGGTTCGCGCTCCGCCTTTGACTCCTCCGGCAGGACCACCGGCACGAACTGCTTGGCGATCTTGTTGTTGCCGGACTTGGCGCTGAAGTAGCCGATAACGCTGAACGTGAGCGCACCGACAAAGTTGACAAACAGGTCCTGCATCGTATCATACAGGCCCACATCCAGATAGCCGCCAAGACCGAGCGATTTGCCATTGATGGCCACGTCCGTGATGTTGTCCACTAGGACGGGAATATTGCTGTTCGTCGGGTCGAGCGTCACGGAGGCGAAGGAGTGGATGATCATGTCCTTCTGCATGTCCATGTGAAACAGGTAGTCCATCGAGAACTCAAAAAACTCCCACAGCACGCCGACCGTCATGGAAAAGCAGAACGCCACCAGCGCCAGAAACACCGGCGAGAGCTTGAAGTGCTGCGGCTTGTTGCGGTTGAGCAGATCCACCATGGCAAAGCCGAACGCCGCGCTGATGAAGCCCGTCGTCGTGTGCAGCATGGAGTCCCAGTGCGGGTAGGTGATGAAATAGCTCTTGAGCTCGCCGAGGATCTCTGCCGCGAAAATGAAGACCAGGATAATGATCTCCAGCGTGCTCGGCAGCTCGATGCGGAAGTTGCGCTCCACGAACCTCGGCAGCATGAACAAAATCAGCACCAGCACACACACGAACGTGCTCTCATAGTTCTTATGGATGATCGTCATGACCATGACGCCGATAACGATCAGACGCAGGATCCAGTAGACGGCCACGACTGCCGGCTTCGGTTTGTATTTCTGGTTTTCCTGCTCCATCTTTTTCAGGATCTTCGGGTCACTCATATTTCTCCTCTTTATCCTCGTCTATCTGTTTCTCTGTTTGGTTTCTCTCAGGCTGTGGCCGTCGGCTGACGCCGGTCCACGATCCGGCGCGCCGCGACATAGATGATCAGGTACAGCACCAGCGACAGCGCGAGCGCCGCAAACACGTCCAGAATGGAGTGCTGCTTGACAAACACCGTCGCCGCGCAGATCGCAGCGGCGATGATGACCGCCGGGATGCGCACCTTTTTTAAATACTTACTGTCGAACGTCACGGCCAGCACGGCCATACAGCCGACCACGTGCATACTCGGCAGGACGTTCGTCGGCGTGTCGGCCGAATAGATCGCATTGACCAGCCAGCCGCACAGCGTGCTCGTGTCCACCACGGACGGGCGCAGGAGCTGGCAGTTCGGCCAGATCATGCAGATCGTCAGCGAGATGGAAAAGCCCGCAATGATAAACGCCGCATAGCGGATGAACGCGCGGCGATCGTCTTTGAGCAGCGTCACAACGACCGGGACGATCAAAAACGGATACCAGAGCACATACGCCAGAATGAACCCCGGCAGAAAGGGGATCTTGTCGTCCAGCGGCAGATAGGATACAAAGCAGCCCTCCGTCGAAGGCACCATGCGCTCGACCAGCGCAAACCAGATCAGATAAATGGGCAAATACAGCACCAACAGAACATATTTATGTTCCTGAATATATTTCTTCATTAAACTGTCTCCTTATACATCCTGCATCGAAACACCCGCGCACACCGTTCAGGCGCTTGCCTCGATCTCCGTGATGCGCCCCAGCAGGCGGATCAGTTCGCGGGAATCCTGCTCACCCAGCTGCTCGAGAACGCGCTGCACGTGCGCACACAATGTCGTGTGCATCTGTTCCGCCGTCTGGCGGCCAAGCTCCGTCAGGTGCACAACGACGCGGCGCCGGTCATAGCTGTCGGCACAGCGGCGCAGCATCCCCTTTTCCTCCAGCGCGCGCAGCATGGCCGCCGTGCGCGGCGCGCTCACGCCCAGGACCTCCCGCAGCACGCCCGGCGTACTGCACCCGCCGTGCTCATCGAGGTAGCTCAGCAGGAAGTTTTCGCCCTTCAGGTGCTCCTGCACACTCTGCGGTATGCAGGACCGGTTCAAAGAAGTAACCGTCAGCAGCAATTCCTCAGTCAGTCGCTGCAATTGCATGAACCATCCTCCTTTTGTTAACCCCGTTAATCAGCATTTCGTAATGTTAACACTCCGCCCGGCGATTGTCAAACCTAATTTATGGGATTTCTGCGCTTTTGATCCGATGCTTTTTTTCACTCGCTGCACCACTGCCGGACACATGGCGCCGCTCTGTGAAAAAAATGCGCAAACGGGAAAAAATTTGGCACATTTGCAAAATGATGCAACATTTTCCGCGTCTCATGCATTATAGTTATTGACGAGCGTTTATCAATGTGCTATTTTATGAATAGACTGTAAACAATGCAATTTTCACCCACAGCAACCGTTCCCAACGCACTCCCTCGCGATCTCTTTTTATCGATCACCAGCTAATGTGAAAGGCGGATGTAATCAACATGAAAAAAGCAACTCATCGCAAGCAGGCACTCATGATTGCCATCTTCTTGCTGGCATTCACGCTGTCGCTGTTTTCGTTCGGCACGACCCCGGCGGCGGCCGGCGACGTGGCGGGCGTGAGCACGCACCTGTTTTTGACAGTCTTGCGCGACTATGACCACGATGCGTCCTTCTCCGTGACCTACACGGACGCGCTCGGCACGCACACGAAGCCCTATCATGCCGGCATGGAAGTGACGGCGTGGTCCCCCGTGACCATCACCTGCACCAACCACCATGTCCACGACTGGAGCATTGATGCGGATGTGCAGGAGGCCACCATCGTCGGCGTCGGCGGGATCACCTACCCCGGCGGCACGGGCATCCATGTCAAGGGCACGAATACCATCAAGGCGTTTGCCACGAACTTCGGTCTGCACTACATCAATATCGTTGTCATCCTCGGCGAGGGCAATGATAACGGCGGCGACAACGGCGGCGATAACGGCGGCGGCAACAACGGCGGCGGCGATAACGGCGGCGGCGATAACGGCAACGGCACCGACCCCAACAATCCGGACGGGAATGGCCCGGATGGCAACAATCCGGACGGCAACAATCCGGACGGCAATAATCCGGATGGCAGCAAGTCGAACACCCCCAAGACCGGCGACACACGTCTGATCTGGCTGGTCATTGCGCTGGCAGTGATCTTCGTGGCGACCTTCGCTGCGACCTACTACAACCGCAGGAAGAGCAAGCACCACGGCGCCTGATCTTCACTCTCATGCAGTTAAAATGGGCAGCGTCAAATGACACTGCCCATTTTCTTATCAGGAGTTTTGTATGAAAAAAACCGTTCTCATCGTGATCCGCGTCGTCTGCATCGTCGGATTCTTGGTCTGCGTTGGCGTGCTCGGCTGGTACTGGCACAGTGACCGCAGCGACCGCGCTGTCGCAGAGGCGCTCGCCGCCGCGCATGACGCAGCCAGTGCGGAGGCCATGGAGCAGGTGCGTGCAGTTGCCGCCGACAATGCGGATACGATCGGCTGGCTGCGGATCGACGGCACCAACATCAACAACGTCGTCATGTTTGCCCCCGACACGCCGGGCAAGTACCTGCACATGGACTTCTACGGCAAGTGGTCGTACCGCGGCACGCTGTATGTCGCCGAAAACTGCGATGTGCGCACGGCGGACAACATCCTCATCTACGGCCACCACATGAAGGACGGCAGCATGTTCGGCTCGCTGATCTCCTACAAGGATGCGGCATTTCGCGCTGCGCACCCGATCGTGCAGTTTGACACGCTCTACGCCTCCCATTCGTATGAGGTCGTGGCCGCGATCGAAACGGAAATCCCCGCTGAGGGCTCTGACGCCTTTCGATATTATGACTGCATCGGCACGGACCCGGAGCAGTTTGCGCAGTACTGCACGTTTATCGAACAAAACCGGTGCTATGACACCGGCATCACGATCCAGCCCGGCGACCGGCTGCTCACGCTGTCCACCTGTGCCTACCACACGGCGAACGGCCGCTTTCTGGTCGTGGCGCGGCAGGTCGACTGAAGAACATACAAAAACCCCACCATCCGGTCGGATGGCGGGGTTTTTAACTTGGAAACTCAGTTCAGGGCAGCCTTCGCCTGCTCGCACAGAGCGGTGAACGCAGCGGGGTCATGAATCGCAGTCTCGGAGAGCATCTTGCGGTTCATGTCGATGCCAGCCAGCTTCAGGCCGTGCATAAAGGTGGAGTAGTTCATGCCGTTGGCTTTGCAGCCGGCGCTGATACGGGTGATCCACAGCTGACGGAAGTCTCTCTTCTTCTGCTTGCGGCCGACGTAAGCGTAGCGGCCGGACTTCATCATCTGCTGGTTGGCCATCTTATAGTGGCGGGACTTGTTGCCCCAGTAGCCCTTGGCCAGGCCGAGGATCTTTTTTCTATGTTTGCGCGTCATCATCGCGCCCTTAACTCTTGCCATTGTTGTTTCCTCCTATTGTGCGGTCAATCCTTATTTATAAGGAATCATTTTTCTGATGGTCGCTTCGGTAGTCGCATCCGCATAAGTGGTGGAACGCAGACGACGGCAGCGCTTGGTATCCTTCTTGGTAAGAATGTGGCTCTTGAACGCATGGGCACGCTTGACCTTGCCGTTCTTGGTGAGATTGAATCTCTTCTTCGCGCCACTGTGAGATTTCAGTTTGGGCATTGTATTTTCTCCTTCCTTGGTTTGCTTACTTCTTACTATTGGTGTTCTGCGGCTTTGGCGACAGGAACATGGACATATTGCGTCCCTCCAGCTTGGGCTGCTTGTCGAGGTTGGCAATGTCCGCGCACTTGGCGGCAAAGTCACGCAGGAGCTGTTCACCGATATTGGTGTGCGCCATTTCACGGCCGCGGAAGCGGATCGTCACCTTCAGGCGGTCGCCGCCCTGCAGGAACTTCTGGCCGTTTTTCAGCTTGGTGTTGAAGTCGTTCTCGCCGATGCCGGGCGACATGCGGATCTCCTTGACTTCGATCACATGCTGATTTTTTCTGGCTTCCTTCTCGCGCTTGGCCTGCTCGAAACGGTACTTGCCGTAGTCCATGATCTTGCAGACCGGTGGGTTGGAACCCGGAGCGATCTTCACGAGGTCGAGGTCCTTCCCCTCGGCGATCTCCAGCGCAGCGGCCGAGGACATGATGCCCAGCTGAGCGCCGTCAGCGCCGATGACGCGGACTTCCTTATCGCGGATCTCTTCGTTGATCTGATAGTTTGCAGTTGCGATACGAACACACCTCCATTGGTTGCATCGGGAGCGATCGCTCCGAGAACAAAAAAGCACGGATGCAAGACACATCCGCGCGCATAAAACACACATATCTCCCGGACGGGAGCGGGTTTTATTGACCGCGGACCGCCTTTGCGGCCGGGTGAGGCTGCCCAGAGGGCGCCCACTTTGTTGTCAGCTTTTATACTATAGCAGTCCCGGCACGGTCTGTCAAGGGTTTTCTGCGCCGGGCGAGCAAAAAATGCGGACTGAATCCCACCTTCCGGGGACATACTCCTCCACGGAGGCGAAGCCATATGAAAGTACTCGAATACGGCGGTGTGTTCACCGCCGGCGGACTGGGCTACGGCGGGCTGGAGCTGCTTTGGCGCGGCCGGACGCACTGGTCGATGCTGCTGTGCGGCGGCGTGTGCGCCGTGCTGATCTATCTGATCGCGGGGCGCGAGCGCACCGTGCTCTGGCGGCGCTGGACGCTGTGCGCGGCCGCCGTCACGACGGTGGAGTATTTCACCGGCGTGCTGGTCAACCTGCGCCTTGGCTGGAACGTCTGGAACTACGCAGACCGGCCGCTCAACGTCCTCGGGCAGATCTGCCCGCTGTATACCCTGTTCTGGTTTGGACTTGCCATCCCCGGCGTGTGGCTGGGGCGAACCGTGCGGCAAAAACTCGCCGCCCGGCAGACTCAGTAAGTGGTGTCCTGCTGTTCCGGCGTCTCTGGCTGTGCAGCCGCTTCCGGCTGCTGCGGCGCGGCCGCTGCCTCGGCAGCCTGCTGCTCCTGCGCCATGGCGATCTTCACGATGCGGCTGGTGCCG
>OGXC01002904.1_pt1 | contig 10837 bp, 9 predicted proteins | sample 1576201 | NCBI WGS metagenome assembly OGXC01 (sample SAMEA3541562, study PRJEB24748) | human gut metagenome | biome: human gut; feature: human-associated habitat; material: faeces | place: China | collected 2012 | reverse complement strand
GCGGAATGGCGCTCCGTTCCTTCGGAACGGATGCGCAGATTCTGCGGAATATGCACATGGCTTTTGCATCCTCTCTCCTTGTATAAATACAAGCAACTATTTAGTTTTAATTACCTTTTTGAATTACGTAACTTAATTTGGATGGAATATGATTGGATTTGTCTAAGAGCTGCTCTTCACCGATCAGTTTGATCGTGTTCGCAATCAACTCGCCTTCTGTTCCCCTGTCTCTGCAATACACAGTCACTGCCGTTGAATCATCACCGATAAAGCTTGACAATATATCTCTATCTGTGACATCAAGCGAGTGTCCAAAAACATAAACATGGGATACGCCATCTGGATGAACTTTCGAGGTGTTAACACCTCCTGTCCATACCTCTCCACTGGTCTTGAATATCCTTTTCATTTCTTTTAAATATTTGTAAGCATCATTTCCCGTATGTTTTTGAATACGCTGTGAAAATTTTTTGAATATGGTAAAGTTTGTCCTCTCGTTTTTCTCATCCCCAGTCCAATATTCATCAATACCCAATACCATATCGTTTTCTTCTGCGGAGCGTGTCACATCAGTTTTCCCGTGAATATGATATACTTCTCCCTTCTTATACAACGTTTCATATGTATTCGTATAATTGAACGTGATTACATAATCCGGGGTAAGATCTACCATTTCCGGTATCTTTTTATCAATCGGTATTTTTTCAACAAATGCAATCAAATACAATTCAAAAGCTCTCGTTAAGCGCTCAAGATCCTCAAAAGCCTTTTCACGAAAATCTCTAATTGTAGGCTTATGATCTGAATTCCATTTTTTCTTTTCGCTATATTTATCAAATTTAAGCTTCCCCTTAAATAGTTTTAATTTTTCATCTCCTGTTGTATTAACGACCGCACCGATAACATTCTGCCAAACATCGGTTAATAATGACGTATTTTCATCTACCGTTTTGATAATAAAGCGGATTTCAGATTCAAAATCAATCCAGTTTTCACCTTTCATACAATGTTTTTTATATAATTCTAGCAGATAATCATACCAAACATTATCCTTAAGGCAATCATGAATCTCTGATAACTCAGCATTATCCAAAACAATCTTCAATGCCCCATAACCATCAAATTCCTTTTTTCTACTAGCAAATGCCTCTATAATACTTTTCTTAATTGTATCATCTGCATTCCACCCCTCAATCCACATTGTTCCATACCTTGCTGCAACCATTTTATCAGTACTGGTTGTATCATATGCCCATATGGTTGTCACTCTTTGACAAAACTCTAAAAAATCAGAATACCTTGTAGGTAATCCGTGAGCTAAATCAAATCCATTTCCCAAAATCAATATGGTTTTCCCTTTTTCTGACATAATCGCTTGTACTCCCTTCTATATTTCAGATCACGTTGTATTTCTAAAACTTATCTATTTCACCTCTTTCTCTTATTGTATAATTTTTTCTTTTCTCTGTCATTCTTTATTTAAAACTCGACAAATACTTAACGTAATCTTCCAAAACTATAAAAGTGTTTCTGCCAGTAGGGCGTATTGATATTGGCATAGCGGATCGGGTCCCCGCAATGGATCATAACCCCCTCACCGCAGTAAATTCCCACATGACTGACCGGTCCTGCGGAATTGTAAGTGCCTGTGAAGAAAATAATGTCTCCGGCTTTTGCCTGGGATGGAGATACTGGAGTACACTGGTTATAAATTCCCTGTGCTGTTGTACGGGGAAGATTATGTACACCGCTGGCCGTAAAGGTCCAGCACACAAAACCAGAGCAGTCAAAACTGGTAGATGGCGTAGAACCGCCCCACACATAAGGATATCCCAGATATTTTTCTGCTTCCCGGATCAGCGCTTCCACAGAAGCATCGTCGTAAGATTCCGGCGGAGTAACATTTCCTGCAGCACCGCCTCCTGACCCTGTTGCTCCTTCTCCGTAAAGGGTTCCTTCTCCCACTTCAAAATAGAAAATCGGGTTATAATATTCTCCCTGATACAGACATTCCAGGTGGAGCCGGCTTCCCAGACTGCTTCCGCTGTTGCCGGTAACACCAATCTGATCCCCTTTCTTCACGGTCTGGCCTGCAGATACGTCCAGCCTGTTCATATGGGCGTATTTTGTCAAATATCCATTGTGTTCAAGAGCCACATAATTTCCATAGTGGCTGTCATAAGCCGCAGCCTGAACAATGCCGTCATGTGCTGCGTATACTTCTGTGCCTACCGGAACGGCAATATCAATTCCTCTGTGGTACTCCTGATGCCCTGATGATGGATTCTTGCGATATCCATAGTAACTGGATACATAACCATACCAGTCCAGATTTAACGGAGAAGAAAACTCCTGTAAAAGTCCGCCTGTAGTCCGGTACATCTCATACAGTTCCAGTTGTTCTGTGTTCATCCGGTTTTCTACAAGCTGCACCAGTGGTTTTGTGGTAAGGGTAACTCTTAATATGACCACTTCATATTCTTCCTCATCGTCTCCTCCACCGCCCCGGGTTTCCACCTCTTCGGTCAACGTCAGCGTATACATCTGCTGAAATAGTTCCTGTATTTCCTGTTCTACACCGGCAGCCGTAAACTCTGTATGGACGGCTGATAAATAGTTAATCAGCGTAAAGGGATTGTGACCGATTTCATCCAGATTGTATGTATACTCGTCATAACCTGGATACGCATTTTCGATGTGGTCGATCCGGTCCTGCAGTTCGCTCTCCAACTGGGTAAAGTGCAGTTCTGCCTCATCAATTTCTTTCGGATTACTAAGATAGCTTGCTGCCAGGACCATGGACTGGGTATCTGCAAACAGCGCACCGCAGGAAGAAACTGCCACCATAATGACCATGACCAACAAACCTGCCATGCCCATGCCTGCCACAAGAGACATATGCTTTTGAAGCATTTCCTGGCTTTTCTTCACCAGATCCATTAATGTGCTTCCAGCTTTCCCCACCGCTTCTTGCGCTTCCTTAGAAGCCGCTGCATGTTTTCTGGCTTTCTGGTATTCCCGCTTGATCTTCCATTTCTGAAACTGCTTCTGCAAATGATGCTGATTCATTTCCGGATGCTCTTTTAAGAACTTTTCATACTGAAACTGAACCTCTTTCTGCTCCAGTTTCTTTTCCTGCTTTGCCAGTTTCTTCTGCTTCCGGGCTTTTCTTCCTCCATAGCGGCGTTTTACAAAAGAATAGGCTTCTTCCACTCTCTGCTCTGTTTTGTGTGCCCCCTCAACAGCAGCATTCTCCTGTTCCGCCTCTGAAACTTTGCGGTGCAGAAACAGAATTCCTTCCTGCCGGATCCGGCGGATCGCCGCCTGCGGAACTTTATGCTCTGGGGTATCCTGCAGCTTCTGTTTCTGTCTGTAAATCCTTCGTCTGGCCTGTTCACGCTTTTTTTCCCGTTTTTCTGCAACAGGATCTGTTGTCTCTTTACTATTTCCGCTGCTTTCCTGCTGTGGCTTTGCTTCTTCTTTCCTTTGTAAGTCTCCATCTCTAGCCTGATAAGCCGCCATTTTTTCTTTCCGCTTTCGTTTCTGGAATGCCAGAAATATGTGGCGCTTTTTCTTTTTATCCATCTTCATGTTTCCTTAAAAATAAATTTTATATTTGAAACCCTTCTTTTTTAATAAGTTTTATACTAACTTTTTAACTCTCAACAGAACCACATCTCAAACATAAAAAAGATGCCATTACCCTTTACAGTAATCACATCTTTTTTACTTCAATGGTCATAAAAACCAATGATTGCTAATCTCAATCATATAAAATTATGTACAGGTCCCATTTTATAAAATATACTATCAAGCATCATTCAACAGTTAGCTATGCCCAATCCGCCGGTCGTACGTCTTGCCTGTACTGATTAAAATTTCCATTTTTAGATACACTTTCAATATCTGCCTCTCTACAATCAATCCAATGTTCATGCGGACACATACCATTATGTGAATGGCTTTCATGATGCTGCACAAAATAAATTGGACGTCCACTTGAATCTCTTACATAAAAGTCAAAATCTTTCATTGTATTTACCTCCTTGCCAAATCAATATCTGCCATTTAATAGTTTTCCATATACAATATACCTCTTTTCTGCTTATTTATCAAGCTTCTATTCCATCAATTTGCACTTCATTTAATAATCCCCCTTCTGCGTTTCTTCCGGTTTGGTGGTCATAATTGCATAGGTCTTTGTGTCTTTCGGATACTGGTCTACAAACGGGATCACCACATTATCAAAAAGGATCAGACCACTTCCCTGTTCGGAATTGGTCACATGGGCCAGCTGCTTCTCGGAAAGTCCCAGTTTATCTGCAAGAATTGCCTGGTCTTTTGCGTTCTGGTTCAGCAAATACACAAAATCAGAGTTTCCAAGGATTCCTTCAATTTCTTCGGAACGCAGGAAGTCCCCTACATTCTGGGTCAGGCCTGTGGGGATTCCTCCCCATTTCCGGAAACGCTTCCAGATCTCCACAGAGTACACTGCTGTCTGTTTTTCTTTCAGGAGCAGATGAAATTCGTCACAGTAATACCTGGTTGCTACCTTCCGCTCCCGGTTTCTGGATACCCGGTTCCATACAGCATCCTGGACGATCAGCATTCCCAGTTCTTTCAGCTGTTTCCCAAGATCACGGATATCAAAGCACAATACCCGGTTATGACTGTCCACATTGGTGCGATTATTAAAATAGTTCTGGGAACCATTCACATACAGCACCAGACTGTTGGCGATCCGCACGGCCTTGGCTTTCGCTTCTCTTGCCAGTTCTTTTTCAATATTCTTGGGATCATACCGCAGCAATGCCTCATACAAATCCCCCAGAATTGGCCAAAAGATCTTCATAGGAAGTCAGCTGAATCTCTTTATTTCTCTTTCGCATGGTTCAGTACCTCCTGTGCAAGTTTCTGATAGCTTTCTGCCCCTTTTCCATTCTTCTCATAGGTAAAGATACTGACACCTTCTGAAGCTGCCTCTGAAATTGGTTCTAACCGGGGAATGGAATCATTAAATATCCGCAGTTCATTTCCATAAGCTGCTTCGATTGCTTTTTTATTTCGCTTAGAATTATTATATCGGCTCACATCCATCGTGTACAGAATGCCCTCTATTTCCATTTTAGGGTTAAATCGTGTCTTCGTTGCCTTATAGACCTTTAAAAGCTCTGTAAGTCCGTCAGAGGCATAATATTGGGGTTGTGTTGGTATCAGTACACTATCTGCCGCCGTCATTTCGTTAATCGTCAGCATTCCGAGAGATGGCATACCATCAATGATAATATAATCATAATCTGCTTTCAGCAAATCCAGATATTCTTTAAGGACCTGTTCCCGGTCCTCCACCGCAATCAGGGACAAATCCATTCCCGTCAGCAATTTATTGGATGGAATGACATCTACGCCTTCTTTGTGATGTAAAATTGCTTCCCGTGGATCAAACTCAATTCCCATGACAATATTTTCCATCATATTTTTTAAAGTTACTCTAAGATTTTTCGGAAATCCTAATCCCAAAGTTAAATGCCCCTGGGGATCACCATCCACCAATAAAACTCTCTGTCCCAGTCTTGCCAGTCCAACTCCCAGATTGATGCTTGTGGTGGTCTTTCCAACACCACCCTTCTGATTTGCAATTACGATTACTTTACACATGATCAAATTCTCCTGTTCTTCTACTATTTTTCTTTTACGTTGCTCTTTTTAATTTCAGCATAGGCCCGGTAATACTGCTTAGTTCCTTTGTTGCTATAAAGCTCCGATAACTCCATTACTTCAATTTTCGGATGGCGCATGATAATTTTCTGGAACCATGCGATGTCATTCTTTGTTCCCATTACCCTTATCTTTAACATTTATCCATTCCTCCGCAGGGTCTCAAAGTCCCCTATTTTCTGCTGTGTACTCCGAATAGCGGATCTGGATTGCCTGCCAGAAATATGGTGCGTAAGAACAACAAAACAACTCTTCCACGTTATACTGGCTACATTCCTGCAGCTGGTCTTCTGTGTCCTGATAATCGTCTACGCTGGGCGCACCATCGCAGTATAGATTAAAAGCCATTCGGATCACCTTAACACTGCCACTGGTCTGCCAGCCTGCCAGCAGACATTCTGTTTTCACACATCCGGTTTTAAAATCATAAATCTGATCAATATGTTCTCTCGTATCCCGGTTCACTCCAAGGCAATATACCAATGCCTTGTGATACACATCCTGATAGCGTACCTCTTTTAATTTTTCGTAGTAGAATTTTTCATGTGCATTGTTCATAAAGTTCATCTCTCTGTTTTCTGCTCCTAACGCTGTACCTTTCATCATCAATAACCTCCTTCGTGTATTGAAAAGGCATCCCTTATGGAATGCCCTATAAAAAATAGGGACACTCATTTCTAAGTATCCCTACCATTTACCAGTTAATCTGATAACACTGTTCACTTTTATTTATTCAAAATTATTGTGTCTCACGTGTCGAGATTCAACGCTACAACCACACGAATCCGGTCCATAAGCACTTTTTCTTTATGATTTTCGCCCACAGTATTAAAAGTAAAAAACCTCACAAAGTAAGTAAATTCAAGGATTTCTACATATTTTTTCTGTGTAGCGCAATTACAGTCTCTACCTGCGTCGTCCCCGGGAACATGTCGACACAGCATACTCTTGTGACCTCATAACCTTTTGCCTGCAGCACAACGAGATCTCTCGCAAGGCTCGTTGGTTTGCAGGAAATATAGATCATTTTTTCGCATCCATAATGGTCGATGATCTTTGGAAGCGCCTTCGGATGGATTCCGTCTCTCGGCGGGTCCAAAACGATGAGATCCGGGCGTTCCTCTAAGGTATCTAATACTTTTAAAACATCCCCCGCGATGAAGTCGCAGTTTGTCAGTCCATTCTGCGCCGCGTTCACCTTCGCCGCCTCAACAGCTTCCTCAATGATCTCCACGCCGGTCACATGTTCTGCCGCCGGAGCCAGGATCTGGGCAATGGTACCGGTTCCGCTGTAAAGATCAAATACCTTTCTTCCGTCTGTCTCACCGATGTATTCGCGGGCTGTTTCATAGAGCACCTCTGCACCGAGAGAGTTGGTCTGGAAAAAGGAGAATGGAGTGATCTTAAATTTTAATCCCAGAAGCTCTTCCATAAAGAAGTCCTGTCCGTAAAGGATCACCGTGCGGTCATTCTGAACCACATCCGCAAGGCTGTCGTTTTCTGTGTGGAGAATTCCGGCAAAAGAGCCTTCCAGATCCAGTCCAAGAAGTTTTTCTTTCCAGCCCTCAAGCAGCGCTTCCTCATTCTTATCACTCTTCCAGGTTCCCTCCGTCTGGGTGGAGGTCACAAGATCCACAAGGATCTCCCCGGTCTTCACACCGCGGCGGACGAGAAGATGTCTCAGATAACCGACATGCGCCATTTTTTTATAGAAGACTGCTCCGTGCTCCGTAAAATAATCCAACGTCGCTCTTAAGATCTTACAGCAATCCGGATGCACCAGCACACACTGGTCCACGGTCACGATATCATAAAAGCTGCCGCGTTTATGCATTCCCAGAGTCATGGGACCGTCCTTAAACTCATCTCCGAAGGAAAATTCCATTTTGTTGCGGTACGCCTTTGTCAACGGACTACCTTTGATCCCCTCAAAATTGTAGCCGGCCGGAAGAACCGGATCTAAAAGAGCCCGGACCTGCTGCTCCTTGATCTTTAACTGTTCCTCATAAGGAACCGTCTGGTACGTACATCCGCCGCAGTCCGCACGATGAGGACATGCACCCTCTGTGTTTTCGTATGCTGCGGGAGTCACGACCTTAAGGAGTCTTCCCTCGCATCTTCCTTTGCGCTGCTTGGAGATCGCGATCTCGACGGTCTGCCCCGGGAGCGCGTTCTTTACAACTACCTTTTCCTCTCCGATATGGAGGATTCCTTTATTTGGAAAATCCATCTTTTCCACTGTACCGGTGTAGATCTCACCTTTTTTCATATAATTTTTGTACTCCTTTTTCTGCCGGGAATCGGATTTTTCCGTTTCTGATCGCACAGCGCGTAAACGATGCCTCGTTCCCTGATATGTTTTTATGCACAGAAAAAGGCTGTGCAAGCGATCCCTGCCACAGCCTCGTTCTCATTGTGTTTGTAAGCATTTCGGCTTAAGCTTCTTTCTCGTCATCCTTCTCGACAGCTTTTTTCGGAGTTTCCTCCTCTTCCTCGAAAAAGTCATCGTCGAAATCATCGTCGAAATCGTCTTCAAAATCTTCCAGATAATCCGGTGTAAAGAAGCGATATACTGCGTATGCGATTCCGGCTACAGCAGCAACAGCGCCGATGATAGCAAGCACCCAGAGGATACAATTCTTTTTCTTATCCTCTTCTTCTTTTTTATGAAGCAGTTCATTCAGCTTGGACGCGTTTATAAGCTCTTCCATTTTGCTGAGTGCGTCTTTACTCATCGTATCGAATTTGTTCATCCTCACACATCCTTTCTGTTTCACAGCCGCCCCGGACAAGAATGATCCGCACGGACAGATACTTTGTAATAGTATATCATGATTTTATGGTTTTTACTATCCCTAAATTTTCATAGTTTTAGACACCATTTTTTTATACCGCAGTATATGGAGCTCTACAATTCAAGTCGAACGTCTGTGAGACTTGGCGCGTGATTCTGGTCAGCGTAAGCTGACATATTCTTTACAGAATCACTGCGCATCCTCGCGGAGCGTTTATCTCAGTCGGAGACCTAACTCCCACTGAGACTAATTTGTTATTACTCACCACCTGAAGAGGTGGAGGCTTCTCGACTGAGATAAACATGATAAAATAAAACTGCTGTCGCACCTCCAGCAGAAAGGAGGCGGTATTTATAGATTACATAAACACTTTCCTTGTCTCTGTCGCGGCAAGCATAGTTGGCTACTATGTTTGCAAATGGCTGGATAGGGACAACCGACAGTAACAGCCTAAACGGTTCGGCTCACCGCAAAGAGCAAGAAAACCCCCGGAGGTGCCACTCCGGGGGTTTTCGCGTACTCATAGACATATAAGCACTTTCCTTAGCTGTTTTTAATTATATGCGATTGCCCCCAAAAAATCAATACTAAATTTCTTTTGGCTAATTTATTTACAGCTTCTTCAGCTTCGCAAAGGAAGCAAACATCTTCCTTGTCCCGATCGCCGCATGATCAAAATCGACTGTGACCTCGAAATCTTTTCCGCCGTCCGCGATGGATTTCACGGTTCCGTCACCAAAACGCATGTGATGGACGCGGTCACCTTCGGAGTAATCCAAAGACTTCGGTTTTTCTACGGTGAACGCCTTTCCGAAGGTCGGCGTGTTCTTCGGCGCCGCAGAAGTCCCGGAGGCATATGGATTCTTATAGGCATCGGATTTCTGTCCAAAAAGACTCACACCCGCCGGACGGTTCTGGAATCTTCCGGTGTGACCGTCAGCCGCTTTTCCGTCCGCGCCGGAAGCCTTCGCCCACGGAAGTCCCGCTTCCTCCGGAAGGTTCCTGTACGCGTCTGCCATTTTCTTCCATCCGGTCTTTGAGTCATCCTGATCCGGACGTTCCAGACACACATCCGGGATCTCGTCAATAAACCGGCTCGTTCTTTCAGGCTGTACCTGCCCTTTTATCATACGGCTCTTCGCCGCAGTCAGAGTCAGGCGCTTCTCCGCCCTCGTGATCCCCACATAGCAGAGACGGCGCTCCTCCTCCAGTGCCTCCGGTCCTTCCATCAGAGACATCATACTCGGGAAAAGACCATCTTCCATTCCTGCAAGATACACATACGGGAACTCCAGACCCTTTGCGGAATGAAGCGTCATGAGGATGATCCGGTCCTCGGATTCGTCCATACTGTCAATGTCCGCAACCAGGGCAACCTCCTCTAAAAATGCAGACAGACTCGGTTCCTCGGCGCTCTCCCAGTAGGAGACTGCCTTGTTGATCAATTCCTCAATATTTTCCATTCTGGACTCGGCTTCCACCTCGCCCTCTTCCTTCAGCTCGTCACGATATCCTGTCTTATCAAGGATCGCCTCGATCACATCCTTGATCGGAGTCTCTTCCTTTAACATCTTCCGGAACTCGCTGATCTGGTCTGTAAATACTCCGATCTTTAACGCCGCTTTTCCGATTCCCGGAACCGCCTGCGCCCTCTCCAGCGCCTCATAGAAACTCATATCGTTTTCCATCGCGAACATGTTCACCCGGGCGACACTCATAGCTCCGATTCCGCGCTTCGGAACATTGATGATCCTCTGCACAGCCAGGTCATCCCGCCCATTGGCGATCGTCTTTAAATAGCAGAGAACATCCTTGATCTCTTTTCTCTGGTAGAAGTTTACACCGCCCACGAGACGATACGGGAGATTGTACGCAACACATTTCTCCTCGAATATACGGGACTGGGCATTCGTGCGGTAGAGGATCGCGTAATCCTTCCATGGTCCGCCTCTCTTCACGATATCCCGCACGATCCATTCCGCTTCCTCAAAGGAAGAAGGAAACTCCCGGAATACCGGCCGCTCTCCGACCTCGTTCTCGGTCCAGAGCGTCTTATCCTTTCTTCCGGTATTGTTCCTGATCACTTCATTCGCCGAATCCAGGATCATCTTTGTGGAGCGGTAATTCTGCTCCAGTTTGATCACCTTCGCCCCCGGGAATGTCTCCTCGAAGCTTAAGATATTTCTGATATTCGCTCCGCGGAACCGGTAGATCGACTGGTCATCATCGCCCACCACGCAGATATTCCGGTATTTTGCCGCTAAAAGGCTCACAAGCTTAAACTGTACCGTATTTGTATCCTGATACTCATCCACCATAATATA
>OGXC01002893.1_pt1 | contig 10858 bp, 8 predicted proteins | sample 1576201 | NCBI WGS metagenome assembly OGXC01 (sample SAMEA3541562, study PRJEB24748) | human gut metagenome | biome: human gut; feature: human-associated habitat; material: faeces | place: China | collected 2012 | reverse complement strand
CCCAGCCGGTTGCCGTGCGCTATGCTTTCCGTAATTATGTGGGAAATATCACGCTACGGAATACTTTCGGATTGAGTGCTTTCCCGTTCCGCACAGATACGTGGGATGATGTGAAATAAAGGCTTCTATAAAGAGGGTAATTACCCTGTTTACAGGAGCTATATATCCAATCTGTTGGGCATATATGCCCAGCGTGTTGGGTATATATATCCAACGTATTGGGCATATAGATCCACTACGCAGGATATATAGCTCCTGCAAACAGGGGATATAAAGAAAGGAAATTATGAAACGATCCATCTTATCTATATGTATACTGCTGGCATCGGTTTCTCTGGTCTTCGCCAATATCTACAAGAAATATGACGTTAGATCGGGGTTATCGGGCAACTGTGTCCGGAGCATCCTTCAGGATAGCATCGGCTATATGTGGTTTGCAACGCAGGACGGGCTGAATCGTTTCAACGGTATCGAGTTCACCAACTACGGACATTCGTCAGAAAACGGCGGAAACAGCTATATGAATATAGTAACGATTTGCCGCCATCAGGATAACAATCAGATTTGGGTGGCAAGTACGGAGAAGCTGTATTTATTCGATTCGTGGGAAGAGAAGTTCTCCGTATTCGATAAACAGACGGAAGACGGGGTGTCAGTCAACAGCGTCTTCGGAATGGCATACGACAATGACGGGCAGTTATGGATCGGAACAACCAACGGGCTGTTTGTCTACAACGAGAAAAAAGGTACGTTGAGGCAATATCTGCATTCTCTTTCCGATCCTCATTCATTGCCGGATAATCACGTATGGGTGATTTACAACGACTCGTTCGGGACTATCTGGATAGGTACCCGGAATGGGCTGGCGAAATACAACCAACGCACGGACAACTTCACAGGGTATATATCCGAGGACACTTCTTTCGGACGTCCTGCCTGCAACGAGATTATCTCTTTGATGGAAAGTTCGCAGGGAGTATTATGGGTGGGTACATGGTACGGGGGACTGGCACGGTTCAATAAGGAGACAGGGCAATTCCGCTATTACTTCGGAGAAGGGGACACGCTTACCATTCCGCGCATCCGCACCTTGTTTCAACGAACAGCCAACTCTTTCTATCTCGGCTCCGACGACGGACTTTATACATTCAACACCACGACAGGAGAATGTCTGCCTACCGACGACGAACAAAATAAAGAAAGTATCTATGCCTGTTATCAGGATAGGGAAGGGGGAATCTGGATCGGGACTTATTTCAGTGGAGTGAGTTACCTGTCTCCCAAGCATAAGGATATCGAGTGGTATTATCCCAATGGTACGGAAAATTCTCTTTCGGGAAATGTAATCAGCCAATTCTGCGAAGATCCCGACGGTAACATCTGGATTGCTACCGAAGACGGGGGGCTGAATCTCTTTGATCCCCGCACGAAAAAGTTCAAAAACCATCTGTTGAGAAGCAGTAACCCTAACATCGGTTATCACAATATCCATGCACTACTATACAATGAAGGAAAATTGTGGATTGGCAGTTTCTCACGGGGATTATATATCCTGGATACTCAAACGGGAAAAATGAAAAACTATCGCCATAACCGCGCAAACCCACATTCAATTCCTAACGACCATATCTACTCCATCTATCAAACGAAGGATGGCAGCATTTATCTGGGAACGCTTTCCGGATTCTGCCGGTATGACCCGGAAAGTGACTCTTTCCGAACATTGGAACCTTTAAGCCATATCTTTATCTACGATATGGTTGAAGACCAACATGGGGACATGTGGCTGGCAAGCAAAAGGGACGGCATTTGGCGTTACAACCGCCAAACCGGTAAATTGCACAACTATCGCAACGACCCGGCAAATCCTGATTCTCCTTGCAGCAACTGGGTAATCCGTGTGTATATTGATCATAAACAGCATCTATGGTTCTGTACCGAAGGCGGTGGTATCTGCCGTTATCACTATCAGGAGGACCGTTTTGAAAACTTCTCTACCAAAGAGAATCTGCCAAACAATATCATCTATGGCATACTGGACGACCAATCGGGTAACTATTGGCTTTCTTCCAATAGGGGACTGATCCGGTATGAGCCGCAAAACAAACGGGCACAACTCTATACCATCGAGGATGGATTGCAAAGCAACCAATTCAATTTCCGCTCTTCCCTGCAAGCCAGTGACGGGAAATTCTATTTCGGTGGGGTGAACGGGTTTAATTGTTTCTATCCGTTCAAGTTATCTATTAATAAGGTAAGACCTACGGCGTCTATTTCGGCGGTATATATGCACAGCCCCGACGACAAAGTAAGCCTTAGCAAGCGTATACCTGCTCTTAGCGGACAAGTAACGATTCCTTATCAGGTGGTATCGTTCGACATCGCATTCGAAAGTCTTAGTTATGTGGCTCCCAGCAAGAATTTATATGCCTACAAACTGGACGGTATTCACAAAGAATGGATATATACGGATAAACATAACGTATCTTTTCTCAACCTGCCTCCGGGTGAATATACTTTCCGTGTGAAAGCCAGTAACAACGATGAATATTGGAGCAATGACGACTGTTGCCTGCATATTGAAATTCTTCCTCCACCCTGGAAGACCATTTATGCCAAGATTTTCTATTTACTAATAGCGTGTGGCCTCGCATATTTCCTGATACAGCTTTATTTGCGTAAACAGCAGGCTGTGAAAGCAAGAAAGATGAAAGAGATGGAACAAATCAAGAATCAGGAATTGTTCCAGTCGAAAATTACATTCTTCACCCAAGTGGCACATGAAATCAAGACTCCGGTTAGTCTTATCAAAGCTCCGCTGGAAGCGATTTTGGAAACACATGAATGGAACAGTGAAGTGGAAAGCAACCTGTCTGTGATACAAAAGAATACCAACCGGCTGATGGAGCTTATCAAACAATTGCTCGACTTCCGAAAAGTGGACAAGGAAGGTTATACGCTTTCATTCCATGAAGTGGATATCAACCGGATGATAGAGGACATCATCGACCGTTTCCGTGCCATCTCCCTGACCGGAATCTCTTTCAGTGTCTCCCTGCCGAAAGAACATCTGCAATATAATGTAGACCAGGAGGCGCTGACTAAAATTGTCAGCAACCTGCTGACGAATGCCATGAAATATGCCCGCACCCGCATTATGGTGATTTTGGACGAACATCTGTCTGCAGAAGGGCGTACGCTCTCCTTGTGTGTACGCGACGACGGTCCGGGTATTCCGCAAGAGGAATGCAGCAAGGTTTTCGAACCGTTTTATCAAGTGGGAAACACAGGAAACAACGGTTCGGGAGTAGGAATCGGATTGAGTCTCGTCAAATTGTTGGTGGAAAAGCATAAAGGAAAGGTTTATATCAATCCCGGCTATACGGAAGGATGCGAAGTATGTGTGGAAATTCCGTATTTGGAGAAAAGCATCTCTGTCAGCCCCTCCATTACTTCCATGCCCGACAAGGTTCCCGCTCTGGAGGAAGAGAGCGAACCCGCCGGTTACTCTCTTCTGGTAGTGGAAGACACGACGGATATGCTGGAGTTTCTGGCTAAGAATCTGGGAAATACCTATACCATCCATACAGCCGCCAATGGCAAGGAAGCCTTGGAATGTCTGGAGACAACAACAGTAGATCTTATTATCAGCGACATCGTCATGCCTCACATGGACGGATTCGAATTATTAAAGTCCATCCGTTCCGACAATATGCTTTGTCATATCCCGTTTATCCTGCTTTCGGCACTCGACAGCATCGATTCAAAAATTGCGGGTCTTGACTATGGCGCGGACGCTTATATAGAAAAGCCTTTCTCGCTAAGCCACATGAAAGCCACCATCAATAATCTGCTGGAAAACCGGCGCATGCTGTTCAATCACTTTTCAACGGTGCCGAATATGTCATACGACCAGACATTAATGAACAAAACAGACGTGAAATGGCTGAACACGATCAATGAAATCATTATCCGCATGCTTCACCATAGACAGCAAACCATTGCTACGGGTAGGAGAAAGATGTTCTTTCAATCCTATCTTATCAATAAAATAAAGATCGGCATTTAGAATTTCGTCCGGTGTATGCCCGGAAAGGACTTTCATCAACAACGAAATGATACCTTTTACAATCAAAGCGTCGCTTTCTGCTTTGAAGATAATTTTTCCATCCTCTTCGTCAGCTTGCAGCCATACACGGCTTTGGCAACCTTCAATCAGATTCTGTTCCGTCTTATATTTTTCTTCAAGCGGTTCCTGCTCATTTCCCAAATCAATAAGTAGTTGATACCGATCCATCCAGTCATCGAAGTCACTGAACTCTGCAATCACTTCGTCTTGTAATTCATTAATTGACATATATATAATTGCTATTTACAAATTTCTAAATACTCTAAATAACAAGGAGATTATTTTTCATTGTAGATTACTTCCAATACAGTCTGCCCGACCGCCTTCAGTGTATTCCTGTCTATATGCTCCATATTATCATTGATAGTATGCCAGGTCGGGGTAAAACCACCTTCCGGATCGGAAGCAATAATATTGATCGTTTTAATACGTGCCAGGCGGTTGATAAACAAATGGTCATCCGTCACCCCTCCTCCGTCTTCATCAATGAACATTTTGCCATATCCCAATTTCTTGGCTGCTTTCCACACCTTTTTATTTATATCCGGCGCAAATCTCTCAGAATATGATTCTTTCAGGAAAACCGTATTTTCGCCACCTACCATATCAAGCAGGATACCAAAACGAGCATTATATCCCTGTACATGAGGGTTACGCGCCCAGTATTGTGCACCCAGACACCATGATTCTTCATTATCCTGGTCATGTGTACCATAATCTTCGGCATCAAGAAAAATAATGTCAATACCAAGTTCCGGCTGCCGTTGATTGACCAAACGGGCTATTTCCAACAGAGCTCCTACTCCGCTTGCACCATCATTCGCTCCCAGAATCGGAGTCTTGTGATTCTTTTCGTCAGGATCGTTATCGGCCCACGGACGTGTATCCCAGTGGGCAAATAAAGCGATTCTTTTTTTACTTTCCGGCTTATAAGAACCGATAATATTTCGCGCTTTCAACAAAGTACCGTTATAAGCAATCAGATCGGCATACTGATCGGTCACCTGCGCACCGAAATCTTTTAATTGCTTAGCCAGATAATTTCCACAAGCTACATGCCCCTTTGTATTAGGAACACGAGGACCAAAATCTACTTGATTCTTTACATACAGATAAGCACTATCTGCATCAAACTGTGGTACATTCACAACTATCTTTTCGTTTTGTTCACTTGTACTATTTGCCTTATTGCCACCTCCGCAGGAGAATGCTGATAATAACAAAAAGGCACTTACCAATACTATCATAATTTTCTTTTTCATCATCCTCTTTTCTATTAAAGTCTCAAAATTAGTCATTTTCATCACAGCATTGTTCAGATGAAATAGATTATTAACAAATAAACTTTAATTCTACATTTTTCTTTCCAACCGTAAACTCTACTTTTGCTCCGTTTATAAGCGGCAAATTATGAGTAACATGCCCTACAGGAAAATTAAAGCAAACGGGGTAATCATACTCTTTTACCAAATCCGCCAGAGCAGCATACAACTCTTTGCCCAGCGAACAATCTTCTTCATATTCCGTAAACTGTCCGACAATCAGTCCAGATAATTTTTCAAGTACACCGCCCAATTTTAGATTATACATCATGCGTTCAATGGCATGAGGTCGTTCGCTGACATCTTCGATAAACAGCACAGTTCCTTCTGCCGGAATATCATAAGGAGTACCGCGCAAACCGTAAGCTACCGCCATATTCCCCCCACGAAGAACCCCCTGCGTACTGCCCTGCTTATTCAACTTATGTTTCTCACAAGTATAAGAAGGCAAGTTTCCGAACAGGATATCTTTCAAATAGTTTGTACACGGATCATCCTCCGGCTCTACCGCAAGATGACGTGCCATTAACGAATGCAACGAAGCATATCCGTTTTTCTGAAACAGATTGTGCAATGCAGTAATATCACTGAAGCCCAACAACCATTTCGGATATTCACGAAATGCCGTAAAATCAATCTTATCTATCAGATGTACAGCTCCATATCCTCCACGACTACTAAGGATAGCTTTCACTTTCGGATCATCCATTGCATCCTGCAAATCTTTCAGACGTTGGCTGATCGTGCCGGCATATCGCCCGGATGAACCTCCGGCGTGCTTTCCCATAACAACTTTCACCCCCCATGATTCAATCCGTTTCTTGGCACCTTTCAGGAATTGTTTGTCTATCTTACTGGAGGGCGATACGATAACTACTTTATCACCTTTCTGCAAAAAAGGAGGAAATTGAATATCCATATATGTTCTTATTTTATTGACTTTCGTTGATAAAAACGCACCCAGTCCACTTCCATTTCTACCGGAAGATCCTCGGGAGAGACTGCTCCCACCCACGAACCTCCCAACTGCATATCAATCAGCAGATAAAAGGGCTGATTAAAAGGGAATTGTCCTTCTTCTTTCGTTTGTATGCGGGGGTAAGTAAACGTATGTACATCATTGACATAAAATGAAAGACTGTCCGGATACATTTCGACTGCAAAAATATTGTAGCGGTCAGGGTGAATCACTCCCGTAGAATGTGATACCGGATGATCCTTGATCCCCAGCGTATAAGTGTAATGGGAATGAACTGTCTGATAAGCAATAGAATCGTTATTCAAACGTTCCATGATATCAATCTCACCGCCGGATGGCCATGCCGCTCCTTCAGGCAACATCCAGATGGCAGGCCATGCTCCTCCCGCCGCATTCAACTTGGCACAAATCTCAATACACCCGTTCGTAAAAGCCTTTTTGCCTTTTGTATACACACCGCCTGTCAAATAAGGGGCAGTGTCATTGCGTTGGGTATGATTGACAATACCTCTCAACACCAGTTTGCCTTTACGCATGGCATAGCAGGAATCAAAGTCTGTCATATAGTTATTCCAGTCTGACTTACCTCGTGGAATCTTGCTCCAGACCTGTGAATCGAAACTCTTTTTCTGATTAAAGTTCTCTTCCCAGATCAAAGACCAACCGGAAGACGTCTTGCTGCTTTTACAGGAAACAAGCGTCCAACAAAGGAGAATTAAGCTAAGAAATAATAGATTTTTAAACTGTTTCATGGTGCTTTTATTTTATTGGGGGATTTATTTGCAAAAATACAGGAAAAAACGGTTCCATGCACATCCAACAGCCAAAACAAATAAAATATAGCAAAATGTTACATAATGGATGTAATTTTTCGGATTGCAATCGTTATTTTCTCAATCCTTTTTCTGATATTTGCTAAAAATCTAACGTTATGGAACCTATTCAAAGTTTTGCCCAATTGACGGCTCATCTCAAAAAACTAAATCATAGAAAACGGATTGCCGTAGTCTGTGCCAATGATCCTAACACGGAATATGCTATTACCCGCGCATTGGAAGAAGGAATTGCGGAGTTTCTGATGATCGGAGATTCGGCTATTCTGGAAAAATATCCTACACTCAAACAATATCCCGAATACATAAAAATCATCCATATAGAAGATTCGGACGAGGCAGCACGCGAAGCGGTACGCATTGTCCGTGAGGGAGGAGCAGATATTCTGATGAAAGGAATTATTAATACGGACAACCTGTTGCACGCTATACTTGACAAAGAAAAAGGATTGCTTCCGAAAGGGAAAATTCTTACGCATCTGGCGGTAATGGAAATTCCAACGTATCACAAATTACTTTTCTTCTCGGATGCTGCCGTTATTCCGCGTCCCACTTTGCAACAACGTATAGAAATGATCTGGTATGCTATATGCACGTGCCGCCACTTCGGTATTGAACAACCACGTATCGCCTTAATCCACTGTACGGAAAAAGTAAGCGCCAAGTTTCCCCACTCACTGGATTATGTAAATATCGTGGAACTTGCCGAAGCCGGAGAGTTCGGAAATGTAATTATTGACGGCCCGCTGGATGTACGTACCGCCTGCGAGCAGGCAAGCGGCGATATTAAAGGTATTGTATCTCCTATCAACGGACAAGCGGATGTGCTGATATTCCCCAATATAGAATCGGGTAATGCATTCTACAAATCTGTGTCCCTGTTTGCACAGGCAGAAATGGCGGGTTTATTGCAAGGACCGATCTGCCCAGTGGTACTTCCGTCTCGTAGTGACTCCGGCTTGTCCAAATATTATAGCATGGCAATGGCTTGCCTGCAAGTCTCAGGAGACTGTGAATGCAGAAAACAAATAAATCAAGTCCCCAATAATTCATAATTCAAAAATCAATATTGATGAAAATTCTAGTTATCAATCCCGGCTCCACTTCGACGAAGATTGCAGTATATGAAAATGAAACTCCGCTACTGGTCCGTAATATCAGCCATACAGTAGAAGAATTATCCGTTTATTCACAAGTGGTAGACCAGTTTGAATTTCGGAAGAATCTGGTACTCCAGGAGTTGGAAGCCAATAAGATACCTTTTGACTTTGATGCAGTCATCGGACGCGGAGGACTGGTAAAACCGATACCGGGTGGAGTATATGAGGTAAATGAAGCCATGAAACGTGATACGGTACACGCCATGCGCACTCATGCCTGTAACCTTGGAGGATTAATTGCAGACAAACTTGCTTCTTCCTTACCCAATTGTCGTGCTTTCATTGCCGATCCGGGAGTAGTGGATGAACTGGAAGATATAGCCCGTATCACAGGCTCACCGTTAATGCCCAAAATTACAATTTGGCATGCCTTGAACCAGAAAGCAATAGCACGCCGCTTCGCCAGAGAGCAGGGAACACAATACGAAGACCTTGATTTAATCATCTGCCATTTGGGAGGTGGTATTTCTATTGCAGTTCACCGCCATGGACGGGCTATTGATGCAAACAATGCGTTGGACGGCGAAGGCCCTTTCTCACCGGAACGTGCAGGTACACTGCCTGCCGGTCAACTCATCGACCTTTGTTTTAGCGGACAGTTCACCAAAGATGAATTGAAGAAGCGTATTTCCGGACGTGCGGGACTGACAGCTCACTTGGGTACTACCGATGTACCTGTGATTATCAAATCCATAGAAGAAGGAGACAAAAAAGCGGAGTTCGTATTGGACGCCATGATTTATAACGTAGCAAAAGCAATAGGTGGCGCCGCTACTGTACTTTGTGGGAAGATAGATGCTATTCTCCTGACAGGAGGGATTGCTTACTCCGATTATGTCATTTCACGACTCAAAAAACGTATTTCTTTTTTAGCTCCGATCCATATTTATCCCGGAGAAAACGAAATGGAATCATTGGCTTTCAATGCGCTAGGGGCATTGAAAGGAGAACTTCCGATACAAATTTATAAATAACACAAACTTCCCATTCTTGAGTTTCACCGTTTTTATCGTATTGATAAAACGCTGATAATCAACACAAATCAATATGCTTCTATCACCCTCAAAGCAAATATATGGAAAAAAACACCTCAACTATTTTTTGCCTTAACGCCCTCTTTCTTTTAAAGGAGGGAGTATTTTTAATAAAAGGGAGCGAAGCCCCCTCGACTTCACCCCCTCACAATCTTTCTCCTCTCATTTCCTAATACACGGAGAAACACGTTTGAATCAAAAAAAGTTACACCTATAATTATAAACTATTCATCCACCTTTAAAGCTCCGGCAGGTCTTTATTTCCGGTCTTATTCACCGGCGAACCGTCAGCGTTTACTTGAATAGAACCATCGCCATTGCAAACAAAAGCATTTCCATAAATATCTCCTAGCTTGCCACCTTCTTTAATACACATCCAATAGGCTATTGAGAATTCCTCCTGCCCGTAAGAGAACTGGGTATGGGATGCAGAGAATATTGCCTTCCATTACATAATGAATACCTGTGCCTTCAAAAGCTCGGTCCAAAATTTCGGATACCGACTGATTGTTGGCAGCTACATTAACTACCCGTTTTACATCTACTGTTTTTTTGTTGTAGACAAACAAATAGTTGGTCTGTGACTCTATTTTAGAGAGTAACTCACTTACTTTCAGCGTTGAGTGGGGAATGCTGATTTTTACACTCTGAGAGTATCCATTCTCACAATAAGCTTGAAATGTTACGAACAGAAGAAGGAATAAAGTGATCTTCATAGTTAGTATTATTTGCTTAGATTCTAAACTTTTTGGGCAAAAAAGCCCTTTCAAAGAAATTTTTCTCATATCTTTGCAACGTGTTAAGTTAATAAATTGATTAAGGTCGATTTTTGACTGTTTCGAATCGGAAAGTATGGGGGTACTTTCCGATTCTCTTTTAATGAGATGCTATTGACTGTTATTCATAATTGTTATGCTTTTAAGGGTTAGTACTAATTTAAGGTATATATTTAGCGTGAGCTCATTTCTTTATTTTATAAAGATACTGTCTTTTTCGGCACTTATGGAGTAAATAAACGAATGATCTTTCTGAATTACTTTCAGTACGTGTTCCACCCCATCCTGATCTTTAAACTTACCCGTGCAACGATAATTCAGTACTTTCGGATTCTCCACAACGATCTTCACTTTATAATATTTCTCCAGTTTACCAAGCAACAGGTTAAAAGGAGTATCATCAAAACAGTATAAACCATCTTTCCAACGGAGATAATCAAAATCAGTAAAACGCTCCTTTCTGAACTTTCCGTCCCAGAAAATAAAAACCTCGTTCACCCCCAGACGTGTAAGCGAATGTTCGCTGCCTTTCGCATAGATATCGACAATACCTTCAAGCAAAGTAGTTGTAGGCGTAAAATCCGCATGACAGGCGATAGCTTTTGACGCTAATCACAAACAGTGA
>OGXC01002892.1_pt1 | contig 10860 bp, 10 predicted proteins | sample 1576201 | NCBI WGS metagenome assembly OGXC01 (sample SAMEA3541562, study PRJEB24748) | human gut metagenome | biome: human gut; feature: human-associated habitat; material: faeces | place: China | collected 2012 | reverse complement strand
TCGATGGCGTAACGCATATCATGACCCTTACGGTCGCCAACATGGGTAATCAGACTCTCCGGCTTGCCCAGTTCCTTGCAGATAATCTTCACGATCTCGATGTTCTGCTTTTCATTATGACCGCCAACATTGTAGACTTCGCCCACACGACCCTTGTGGATAATCAAATCAATAGCCTTGCAGTGATCTTCAACATACAGCCAGTCACGGACGTTCAGGCCCTCGCCGTAAACAGGCAGCGGCTTATCTGCCAGTGCATTAGCAATCATCAGCGGAATCAGCTTCTCCGGGAAGTGATACGGACCATAGTTGTTGGAGCAACGGGAAATGGTCACAGGCAGACCGTAGGTACGGTGGTAAGCCAGAACCAGCAGGTCAGCGGCAGCCTTGGAGCTACTGTACGGAGAGCTGGTGTGAATCGGAGTTTCCTCGGTGAAGAACAGATCAGGACGATCCAGCGGCAGGTCACCGTAAACTTCATCGGTAGAAACCTGATGATAACGCTGGATACCGTACTTGCGGCAAGCATCCATCAGCACACTGGTACCGATAATATTGGTCTGGAGAAAGATACCAGGATTTTCGATAGAACGGTCAACATGAGATTCTGCCGCAAAGTTGACCACGATGTCCGGATGTTCTTCTTCAAACAGTTTATCCACTGCTTCGCGATCGCAGATATCTGCCTTCACAAAGCGGAAATTCGGGTTATCCATAACAGGTGCCAGTGTGGACAGATTGCCTGCATAGGTCAGCTTGTCCAGACAGATGATCCGGTAATCCGGATACTTCTTCAGCATATGGAATACAAAGTTACTACCAATAAAACCAGCGCCGCCGGTAACAATAATATTCATGATTTATTCTCCTCTACACTTATCTTTTGGTTCTTCTTTTATTAATACAGATGTTCCTGATACTTGCCGTCCATGACATCTTTCAGATACTGTCCATACTGGTTCTTCTTCATGACCTCATAGACTTCCATCAGTTCATCCTTGCTGATCCAACCATTCAGATATGCGATTTCCTCCAGACAGGCAATCTTACGATGCTGATGCTGTTCCACGGTCTTCACAAAGTTGGTAGCATCCACCAAGCTCTCATGTGTACCAGTGTCCAGCCAAGTGAAGCCCTGACCCAACAGTTCTACATTTAGGGTGCCGTCTTCCAGATAAATACGGTTCAGATCGGTAATTTCTAATTCACCACGGGCAGACGGTTTCAAATTCTTGGCAAACTCGACTACACGGTTATCATAGAAGTACAGGCCAGTCACGCAATAGTTGCTCTTCGGATGTTCTGGCTTTTCCTCGATAGAAATGGCCTTACCGTTCTTGTCAAACTCCACAATACCAAAACGCTCCGGATCGTCTACATAATAGCCAAACACCGTTGCACCCTTGCCGTTTTCTGCCTTTTCCACTGCTGCATTTAATCTCTTCTTCAATCCGTGGCCCGCAAAGATGTTATCGCCCAGCACCATAGCCACAGAGTCATTACCAATAAAATCGGCGCCAATGATAAAGGCCTGTGCCAGTCCATCCGGTGATGGCTGAACCGCATAAGTCAGATTTACACCAAACTGGTGTCCATCACCCAGCAGATTCTCGAAACGAGGTGTATCCTGCGGTGTGGAAATAATCAAAATATCGCGGATGCCAGCGTTCATCAGAACAGACATCGGATAATAAATCATCGGTTTGTCGTAGATTGGCAAAAGCTGTTTACTTGTTACTTTTGTTAATGGATACAGACGTGTGCCTGAACCTCCTGCTAAAATTATGCCTCTCATAACTCTTCCTCCTCTGAAGCAATCCAAATTAATTTAAATTGCTACGCTCTATCAATAATTGTAGTATTTTTTCTGCCGGCCAATACTGCCTACTACAGCTACATTCATCAATTGTTATTGTGCGGAAGAATTTCCCAATAATACTTTTCAACTTCTTCCACTTCATTAAAAATCGTATAATTCTTTCGGTTTTCGGCAATCCGCCTTTTTGCCAATTCCTCTGTCCATCCTATTACTTTAGCTGGGTTCCCTCCAACGATAGCACCTTTCGGAACATCCTTAGTAACCACACTACCACCAGCTACAATTGCACCTTCTCCAATCACTACACCTGGCATAATTTTCGAGAAACCACCAATGCATACGTTGTCCTCAATAGTAATTGTATCAAAGTGAGGGTAGAATTCCCCTAAGTCACTGTATGTTTGATTAAGTGCGTGGTAGAAAATGTCATGGGTTACAAACTCCACAGAAACGGCAATAATAACATTGTTTCCAATGGATATCAGATATGGGTCCGAGGGTACCCCCCCACAGATGAACGTTGTTTCCTATCTGATGAAAAATATGTTTGTTTCGAAGGTAGTCTCCCCTCCATTTAGCTGATTTCTTCTTGTAAATCGTTTTAAATAAAATATTAATCAATCGATATTCTTTTCTTTTATCTGCAATCGTCATTTTTATTCTCTCCACAAACATGCTACTTTTTTATACAATATTTAACATATCTTGCTTTTTCTTTCAGTCCATCAGCATCCCAAATCTTTGTTTTTTCACCTGTGATATTATCCATCCAAAAATTCAATTTCCAATTGATATTACGCCATTCAGGTGATTCAATAAATTTTTTTAAGCATTTATTTATACCCTCTGCAACCAAGGTATATTGAAGTTTATTGCTAGTTGCTCTATTAATTTTAGAATTGTCAAAGCGTCTATCTATATTGCAATCGTATTTAATCTGATATGGATTCCAAATATTGTAAAACATTTCTATATCATCAACATACTTGATATGAAACTGTTTTCCTGTAGTTTCACTAAGAATTGATGTGTACTTTTCAAATGCATCTTCCCAAGACAACGATTCTGTCGTTGTAATATGAAAAATCTCTCCATATGCGGATTCATTTTCAATTAACTCACTAATTGCTACTGCCACATCCGCTGCATAAGTAAGTGTAGTTTTTCTTTTTTTTAACTCAGTTGGAAACACTAATGTTTTTCCCATCATAAGTCTATAAAGCCATTCTTCCTTTTCATACATTCCCAACTGAAGGCGATTATTATTATATGTTTTATAAGGCCGTATGATTGTCCAATTCTTTTTATTAGTGGTCAAAAGAATATTTTCCTGTCTCGCTTTTGCCAATGCATATTCATCTGTTGCTAAATACATCTCATCTGTACAAACATCTAACAATCGCGGTGAGTCTTCTGTTAACGGTTCATTACTCGCCGCATAAACTCTACTTGAACTCAGAAAAAAGTATTGATTAGTGCTTTCCAAAAATAACTCCACTTTTTTAGAAAATTCCTGTGTTGAATACGCCATGAAATCTACTATTACATTCCAATGTCTTTTTGTAACGCATTCTGCAAGAAATTTCTCATCATGTGCATTTCCTTGTAAAAATGTAATGTTCTGTACATTTTCTCTTTTTGTTCTGGTAGTGACATATACATTCCAAGCTGTATTTTTCAGCAATTCTGTTAAGGCCTGTCCTATCGAACCGGTACCTCCTAAAATTAAAATATTCATAATTCACCTCCCCATCATTTTTTTAATTGCATCAATTCCTTTTTTTCCAATTGCTTTTTTTATTGCCGCCTTTGCAGCATTAGATTCATCCACCATAATGGATCCAATCAAATTTAAAGCAGCATCCTCATTTTCCGAATTTACAACAATTTCAACAACAAGTGTTCTATCCTGTTTTTCATTACTTACTATTTTCGGTAAGCAATCGAAATATTGATCTTTTGTAGATACCTTTAAATACTCAAAACCCAATCCATAAACATAGGATTTTATTAAATCTGGAGATGAATAATGCCCAGCCGCACAGACATAGTTATCCTCTGATACACCGATAGAATTTGCAATACTATATCCCCAAGAGGCCGGAAATTTCATTTCAAAACCAAGCCCATTGTTAACAACAAGGATTCTAATATTAGACGGAACATGGCGATTACCCAGCGCATTCATATCGTAAAAAAAGGCCAAATCACCCAGCACACAATAATATAGCCTATCTGGATGACAAAGAGCTGCACCGATCACAGTCGATAAGCTACCATCAATTCCAAAGCCACCAGTATTAGAATAACCGGTAACAGTTTCTTGTGTATCAAAATAATTCCAACTTCTCAATGAATTTCGAATTCCTAAGTGCAGCACAGAATCAGCTGGAAGTTTCTTAGCTGTAACGCTTGCAATCCAAATATTAGAAAACGGCAATTCTGGCATCCTGCTAAGAATTTCTTTTTCTTCTTGACGATAAGCTATCAACAATTCATTATTACTATAATCTTTCTTTTTCTTATTATAATATTCAAAGAATTCGACTTCTTTCATTTCAAAAACATTATATAGTTTTTGAAATGTATCTCTTATTTCACCGTCAGGATTAACACGCCATACTTCTTTTGCCTGTATTTTATAGTCAGAAGATGAAATGTCACCAATATGTACCATTAACTCAACATTTTGAATTGTCGATTTCCAATAGTATTGATTGGCTACGATATTGCAAAATGCTCTATACTCTCCTCGATAATTGCTTGTATGATCGCACAGAACAATTCCATTGTATTTTTTACAAAACTCTGAAATTGCCCTCTCCAATTTATCATCCATTTCTACATGTGCGCCTACAAATATACAAACTCGCTGTGTTGTAATATTAGGTAACTCATCATATTTCATGAATCGTCTAATAATTCTTACTGGTTGAATATCTGTTACTTTTTTTTTGCTATAAGTAGTCTCCAAATTAATATGTGCCGGTCCTCCACCTCGATGATATAATTCTAAAACCGCCTTATTGGCATTAATAGTACAATTCCATTCCGAAACATCATCTAATACAATAGGCATTTGTACGCTAATTTTTGCCACATCATTAGGCAAAACCGTTCTATCAGTAACCTGATCGCAATTATGCCCTATATATGCATTCCTTCGAGACGAAGTAACAGTCAAAATTGGGAGCTTTCTGTAGAAAGCCTCTGTTAATGCCGGCATATAGTTTCTCGAAGCTGTTGCTCCAGTGCAGCTCAACACAACCGGTTCACCACTTTCTGCCGCCATTCCACATGCCATGTAAGCACCCGATCTCTCCTCTGGTGCAGAATAAATTTCAAAAAATGGATCGCTTTGCATGCTTGACACTAAACACGCATTTGTAGTTCCCGGACTAGCAATCACTTTTTTTATACCATGTGCTTTTAAAACTTGAATTAAAATCTGAGCATTTCGCTCATCAGTGCAACTAGACATACTATTCCTCCACATTTTACTGATTCAGTTAAATCATCTAATGGGAGATAAATCATGGCTAATCTATTAAATCGACCCCTTGATTATCCTTTTTACAGTTCCAATCACAGTCCTGACCAATTTGATTTTAGACGTCCCTTTAGATGCTTTATAAAGTTTTTCGATATTGTATTTAGGAACTAAACTGCCGCCCCCCCCACACACAGTGCAAAGTTTCAAGCCAATAATTTTCCCAATCATCGTTGTTTGCATATTAAAATGGTTCGGCTGAATGTATTTCAAATCGTCCATTTTAGTATAATCCTCCATATATATATATCCGCTATCTCTAGCTTCTATTAATAAATCGCTTCCCGCTTTACTTCTTGCAAAAATTATATTTTGCCCTTTTCCCTCTGTAAATTCCGGTCTTTGATTTTGATTCAAATTCCACAAATCACCGCAGGATATATCCGCATACGTCCCCACGCCATTCACGCAAAACTTGCACATTTTTCTTATATTACGTCCTAATACTTGATTCCATGAATCAATGTAGTCCATGTGTCTTTCTGACTTATCCTTAAGTGTCACTGTTGCTTTACCAGGCCACCCATTTCCTCTATAGCGGACACTATCTATCTGATCTGCCTGCACTCCCAGATTTTCTGCCAATTTTAATGTTGCATTTTTGCTTGGTGCTCCAGCACAGAAAAATGTCATTGTATACTTAATACATTTTTTCAGTTCCCCATCAAGCTTTGTATAATTAATAAGAGCTTCTATATCACATGGTTTCCCTATCACCACATATTTCTTATCGAAATCGATAATTTTCAAAATAGTATCATATGTAATTCCAGTTATATAGCGAGAAGACGCACATGAAATAATCTGTTCTCTCTTTTCATTGGCATAAAGGCTTAACTCGCAAGGATCATCCGATGATGGACCAATTTGAATTACAGCATCACATTTTCCTGTTTCAACAAGGAAACAAGCCATCGCGGTAATAACTCCGCCCGAGGCAGCTTCATATCTTATTTTATCGTCTAGGGACCAGCCTTTATAAACTCCATAATTTGGACCCCATAACTCTTTATCCTGTCGCTTGTTATAATTAATACCATTTACTGGGCATATTTTTTCGCACAGTTCAACTTGCTCCTTAGTCATGGACACTGGATAAGAAAATCCATTATAATCCACATATTGAACACCTTTAACCGCTTTACACAAGCCACATCCGGAGCAATATTCAGAATAGAACTTCTCTTTCCTATTTAGCTCTTTCTCCTTCATAGACTGACCCTTTCCTTCATCTTATCTTTTTCTTTTTAAATGCGGAAAGAATTCCACAATTCTATTTCTTTCCTTAAATAACATGGCGAAGAAGTACACAATCATAAGTACCCACCGCATAACTGCCTGTTCCATTAAAACATAAAAAGCAGCCGTAAATAAGCTAATATGCATTAAAGCGACAAAGAAAGTTTTAATCGGATATATCTCAGGTCTCAATTCCTTAGCATAAGAAGCATGTAAAAATAGTGCAACAACATACGACACAATCGTTGTATACGCAGCAGCTACATAGCCAAAATAAGGAATAAATATATAGTTCAATACTAAATTTATCACAGCCGCAATTGCCGTATACAAAGATATACGAACTGTTTTCTTGTAATAATGTTCTACATTTACATACATCGTATATACGAAAATAATGTAATTTGATAAGACAACAGGAGGAATAATCACTATTCCTTCCCAATAAGGCTTACTTGCAAGAATCTTCACTACCTCGGGTGCTACCATAATCAGGCAGCACATTGCGTAAGTCATCAAATTAACGTAATCTACTGCAACCTTATTAATCTCCCTGTACCCTTTATTATTCATTTTTTTCGTAAACCACGGTACCCAAACACCATCTAAAGATGTCGTAATAACAGTTGCAATCATGCTAAAATTATAAATCAAACTATAGATTCCCGTTTGTGACGCATCTGCCAACCAAGTAATCATCGTTCGATCAGACTGGGATAAAATGTTTAAAGCAATACCATGCAAAATCAAGGGAGTGGATATTTTGAGACCGTGCTTTAGAAATTTGATGTTGAAAACAAATCCACTTCTTCTAATGCTAAGAAATACAAGAAATACGCCAAAAAGCAAAGTTACGATAGCTGTTGGAATAACTCGTCCCAAATAGCGATTTGTGTTAAAGACGTACGACATCGCTAATATTGATAATACCACTGACAGTAAATTCGGAACAATCATTAACATCGTTCGAAATTTATAGTCAAACTTCATCATCAAGTAATAACTATAGTCTTCAATTATAGCTGCCGACATTGACTGAAGCATACATAGGAGAACGAGTATAAACGGAATAGATAAATTTAACAACACCGATGCTGAACAAATAATCGCTGTCATACTTACAGAAAAAACAACAGTGAATAATAAAGTCGATGTCAGATATTCGTCCACTTTTTCACGGTAATCAATAAACGACGATCTAATTGCCATGTGCAGTGCAAATCCTAATAGCATGGATACGATTCCTATCCACGAATTATAAGTTGTAACAATGCCATAGTCAGATGTCGATAATATCCTTGTAAAAATTGGCACTGTCAAAAAAGCTATGCCCTTGTTAAATATATTACCTATTAAGTAGCATGTACTTGCCTTCTTATAATCACCTGTATCCATCTATTTTCTATTCTCCCCTTAATGCATCATTATGTCTTTTATTCGTTTTTTTACATTTTCCAACTTTTCATTAATTTCAGGCATCATTCGCCCGTATGCTTTACTCAGAATACACCTGTCATTTATATAACGTGCTGTTTGTTGAACGGCCTCATCAGTATCAATTTTCGTTGCAGATATTACAAACGGATAATTTAAATTTCCAAACAAACCTTCAAATTTCTTACTATATGAAAAAGGTATTGTAGCAACGCCTGCGGAAATTGCTCCAATTGTCGAATGCATTCTTGCACCGATAAAGACATCCATATTACTGATATAGCTTTTTGCCTCAATTGGATCTTTAAAATCTGGTGCTAAAACTGCACATGGAAATTCTTCCTTTAACAACTTGCATACTCTGCTGTCATTTTCTAACGAATCATAATTATCTTCATCAATAACGTGTGGAATAATATGTATCTCCGTTTTATCATCCTCACTATATTTCTTTATGATTTGACGACAGTACTCTCTATAATTTACTTTCAACTTAATATTATGTCCACCATCCCAAAGTAATGAAGAAACATTGATTCCCACTTTTCTTTTGCTTGAATTCAAATCGTATTTTTCTTTATAATATGGCAGTGCAAAAGCCAAATCTGTTGCCACCACAACATTTCCTGCTCCTAATTCGTGCATTTCTTGTGCAGATTGTGTATCTCTAGAAAAAGCCAAATCTGATTTTTTAACAAGATGAATCGCCCATTTTTTTAACACATTCGTATAAAACGGTCCATATGTCTGTGGCATCAGAACTAATGGTGCCTTTGACATAATAGCAATTTGTTTTGCAAGATCTGTATTGGCATTCCAAACCTTACCATAAATATCAGAAAATCCATCTCCATAAGTAATGTCAAATACACATTTGCAATCATCAAATACTTGTTTCATTTTAATTAAAAAAATAGGATTTTTCATATTTAGCCTGTGCCATACAAAACTAAATTTTGGATATTGTCTGGGAATATCACCTAATTCTCCATAAGAAAACACGTGAATTTCCATGCTTTCATTCGAAATATCACTTAGCATTTCGATAAAAGCATATGAAAGCGCTTCGCACCCTTTATTAGGGGCTTTGAAATCAAATCCAAGCAATCCGATCTTTATCATAAATCTTTCTCCATTCTATTATTTTGATCAATTCTATTATAAGAAATAAGTAGTGAAATCCATATGCAATACATTCTGGCTAAATCAGTTTCTTGAACACCCAATTCACAAACAAAGTAAATTAACATCATTGAGAAAAAAATTGTATTAAACGAGCAACTTCCTGGGCAGCTTGAATTCTTCCTTTTTGCATATACTAATACAGCAACATAACTAAATAATAAAAGAACAACTCCAACTACTCCCGTATGAAAGAACACATTTAAATACTGATTTTCAATTGATGTCTTTGTTTGCCATTCATACACTTTATACGCAAATTCTGTAGATATTCCTTTTCCGAGTAACCACTTATTTCCTACAGAGAGTGCCACCCACTGCCAAAGAACAAATCTATCTCCTACACCTCCAGAATTGATTTCATTATCAAATGTCACTGTTCCAATTGAAGATAGTAGATCACTTATCAACGGAATTTTCATTCCTACTGTATCGTTAAATATTATCAATAACAAAAGCAATATAGAAATGGCAACTGCATAATTTATAAACTCTTTTTTTGACTTTTTATATAAAAGTAGGATATGCAAAAGTATGCAAGCTATAATAGGAATTCTCGAAACCGTTAGTAGGATATTGATGACACTAAGTAAATATGCCACTTTAAGAAACGTATGTTTTTGTGAATACTGCGTATAATTTTTCAGCCTATAAATAATCAATGCAATGATAAAGACCTGATATAATCCATAAGAAATTGGTTGTCCAAAAGTTCCCATTATTCTTAAGAAGCCATATCTAACTTCATGAAAAAATGTCAAACCATTCGCATTCGAAAATAGCTGAAATAAATTTATCTTTGTAATTGATTCTACTATTCCCAACAATGACAATACAAAGCCGCCATCGATCAATAAATCTATCGCCGTTTCAAATCTTCTATTCGTGTTCACAAAACCTACAATAAGTAAAGGAATAACTACCATCATCATAGCAAGCGAAAGTGCACTTAACCACGCACCCTCTGCACAGTATGATATAAAATAGTAAGTTGCATACAATATGTATGGAAAAATCAAATACGGAATTTTACACTTGTAAATCACTCCGCCTATGATGGCGCTTATAATTGTCAAAGCACCACAAAAGTTAACGATATTTAATCCTTTAAAAATATAGATATACTGTGGCAATATTGGGTATAACAAAAAGGTCCCACAAATTGCAATCCATCCAATCTGATTTTCTCGCTTCATTTTACCTCGTTATTCTCATGCTTTTTTACTTTGAAACTCCGGAAATTCGTTATTTTCTTCCAACGCTGCCTTAATTGCTTCCAAGTACCCATATTTGTCATCTTCATCCGGCTCCAGATAACCACCTTCTGCCCATTCGTTCCACGCATACATAAAAATCATATCCTCGTGATAATCTTCTCGTGCATGCTTGATTTGCTTAGAAAGATAATACTCAAACTTTTCTGGAGTTCCCACATTAATTTGTCCTCGTTCACCATGACGAGGAGTATTATCCCACTTGACAAATGCACCAGGGATGCTATTACTACGCATTGGCTTTGCCTCAATAATCTTCTGCCACATGGAATCATAATTTGCCACGGTTTGTCCGGTCATTTTCTTATACTGAGCAGTTCCATATCGGGACATTCTTCATGCAGATGCTTTTACTGAATAAA
>OGXC01002884.1_pt1 | contig 10890 bp, 8 predicted proteins | sample 1576201 | NCBI WGS metagenome assembly OGXC01 (sample SAMEA3541562, study PRJEB24748) | human gut metagenome | biome: human gut; feature: human-associated habitat; material: faeces | place: China | collected 2012 | reverse complement strand
TCGCCATGCTGCGCGAGAAGAACCCCACCGCTACCATCGTGACCACCGCATGGGACGAACTGACCGGTGAGCAGATCCTGAAGGCCATGTCCACCAAGGACGACTTCAAGGCAGAGCTGATCGCCATGGCTGCAAAGGCCAATGAGGAGCACGCCCACGAGGACGAGGAAGAAGAGCATCACCACGATCATGACGACCACGACCATTGCTGCTGCGGCCACCATCACGACCACGATGATGACGACGAGGACGAGCACGAGCATCACCACGATCACGATGAAGATGATGATCACGATGAGCATGAGCACCATCATCACGATCATGACGATCACGACCATTGCTGCTGCGGCCACCATCACGACCACGATGATGACGATGATGACGACGAGCACGAGCATCATCACGACCATGACGGCCACTGCTGCTGCGGCCATCACCACCATCATCATGACCACGATGCCGACGAGGTATTCACCAGCTGGGGCGTTGAGACGGCCCGCAAGTTCACCAAGGCAGAAGTGGAGCACGCCCTCACCGAGCTGGATACCGGCAATTACGGCATGATCCTGCGCAGCAAGGGCATCGTGAACGGCGGCGCAGACGGCTGGCTGGAGTTCGACTATGTGCCCGGCGAATGGGAAGTGCGTGCCCGCGGTGCAGATGTGGGCGGCAAGCTGGTCGTGATCGGCTCCAAGCTGAACGAAAAGGCCATTGCAGAGCTGTTCGGCTGCTGAGCTTAAAGTAAAAAGGAGAAACCATTCCTATGGCAAAAGAAATTCCGGTCTACCTGTTTGTGGGCTTTCTGGAAAGCGGCAAGACCAAATTCATTCAGGAGACCTTTGAAGACCCCAACTTCGACTCCGGCGACAAGACCCTGCTGCTGGTCTGCGAGGAGGGCGAGATTGAGTACGACCCGTCCAAGTTCGCCTTCGGCGGCGTGCACGTTGCCCAAATCGAGGATAAGAGCGAGCTGACCGCCGAGAACCTGACCGCGCTCGAAAAGAAGTCCGGCTGCGGCCGCGTCATCATCGAGTACAACGGCATGTGGCTCATTCAGGAGCTGTACGACGCCCTGCCCGACAACTGGCTCATCTACCAGAGCCTGGCCACCGCCGACGGTACGACCATCAAGACCTACGCGGGCGACAGCGCCATGCGCAGCCTGCTGCTGGACAAGCTGCGCGGCAGTGAACTGCTGGTCGTCAACCGCGCCGAGGCTGTCAACGACGACGAGAGCCGCCAGCTCATCCACAAGCTGGTGCGCCAGGCCAGCCGCCGCTGCGACATCGCCTACGAGTTCAAGGACGGCAGCGTCGCCTATGACGACATCCCCGACCCGCTGCCCTTCGACGTGGACGCGCCGGTCATTGAGATCCCCGAGGAGTTCTTCGGTATATGGTACATGGACTGCATGGACGACCCGAAGAAATATGACGGCAAGACGGTCAAATATCTGGCTCAGGTCTGCCAGACCCCCCAGGCCGGCAAGGGCGCGTTTGTGCCCGGACGCTTTGCCATGACCTGCTGCGTGCAGGACATCCAGTTTGTGGGTATGCCCTGCAAGTACGACGATTACAAGTCGCTGGAGCAGCGCAGCTGGATCAACATTACGGCCAAGGTCAACGTCAAGTACCACCCCATCTACAAGGGCCAGACCCCCGATTCCACCGGCCCTGTCCTGACCGCCATCTCCGTCGAGCCGGGTGAAAAGCCCGCGCAGGACGTGGTGATGTTCAGCTGATAATGCAATAGAAAAGCACCTGCCTTCGATAAAAAGGCAGGTGCTTTTTGATTGACAGGCATTTTCCGAAACGTGCCGCGGAGCGGTCAAGACCGCTCCCTACGGGCTGACGTTCACGGGTGCTTTGTAGGGAGGGGTCTTGACCCCTCCGTCGGGTAGACAGGGCGCTGATGTGGCGTCTGCTAACGGAAAACCTCCGGGCCGGGCATGCCCGGCCCCTACGGCGCAAAAATTACCCTCTCGTCCCCGCGATCTTGGAATCGGTGCTCCAACCCTGCAAATCGGTGGGCGTCAGGCTGCTCATCCAATTTTCGCGCTCGGTCTCCCACTGGTCCCAGGCGGCCTGGCTGCGGATGGCGGTGCCGCTCTCAAAGGCATCGTCCCACGGGTTGGCCGGGTCGGGGTCGGTGGGGTCCCAGCCGCGCTTCTCGGTGTCGGCGGGGTCGGTGTAGATCGTGCCGGGCTTTCCCATCGGGCCGGGGTCGTCGGCGTCGTTGTAGATGATGACCGGCGTGCCCAGCGGGCAGTTGTCGTAGATCCACTTCACGTCCACCACGGCCAGCCGGATGCAGCCCAGACTGGCGCGGGTGCCCAGCAGGTTGAACTCGTCGTACTCCACATCGTCCTTGTGCTGGCTGTAGTAGGGCACGCTGTGGAACAGGTAGCTGTCATAGATGCGGGTCGCGTACTGGCCGTAGCTCGGGCCCATCAGCAGCCGCCAGCTGTAGTCCACCGGGGTCGAAAAATACCCGGTGGGGGTATCCATGCCGCCGCTGCACACCATCGCCATAAACGGCACAGCGTACTTTTTTGTGGCGGAATCCACGGCGTAGACCGTGACCACGCCACCTGCGTTGTTGACCGCCAGCAGGTAGGGGCAGCCCTCCTTCGCGTCCAGCGTCAGGCCGTAGGCGGCAAACTGCGTTTCCAGCCCGGCCAGCGTCTTTGCGGCGTTGTCGTCCCAGGTCGTCGGGTCCTTGATCTGCGGCGCGTCCTTGGTGGCGTTGCTCGTGGCCGTCGCCATCGCGGGGGCCACTGTCGGCTCGGGCGTCGGCGTGGGGCTTGCCTCCGGCGTGGCGGTGGGGGCCGCCGTGGACTGCGGCGTCGTGGCGGGCAGCACGTCCTGTGGGGTGTTGGGCATCTGCACGCAGGCACACAGCAGCGCAGCTGTCAGCAAAAACGGAAAAATGCGGCGTAGAATCGACATAAAATCTCCTTAGTGTTTGGTGACGCCGTACTCCTCGGCCACGAATTTCTCCAGCGCGGCAAAGCTGCGGCGGACTTTTTCGGTCTCGATGCAGTACGCCATGCGGAAGTAGCCGGGGCAGCCGAAGCTGTCACCGGGGACCAGCGCCAGGTCATATTTCAGCGCCTTTTGGCAGAACGCCTTTGCGTCGTCCTCCAGCGCCTTCGGGAAGATGTAGAACGTGCCGTCCGGCTTGACGACGGTGAAGCCCAGCGCGATCAGCTCGTCGTAGATCAGGTTCATGTTCGTCTCGTAGACGGACAGGTCGCTGGTCACGTCAAGGCAGCGCTCGACGGCCATCTGGATGAGGGACGACGGGCAGTTGTGGCCGGTCCCGCGGGAGATCTGGCCGCACATCGGCACGATGTACGCGGCGTCCTCGCACCGCGGGTTGGCGGCCACATAGCCGATACGCTCGCCCGGCACGCTCAGACTCTTGGAGAAGGAGTAGCAGGTGAGCGTATCATCGTAGAATTTGGCGGGGTAGGGCGTGACCCTGCCGCCGAACGAAATCTCGCGGTACGGCTCGTCGGAAATCAGGAAGATGTGGTGGCCGTACTGGGCGGACGCCTGGGTCAAAAAGTCGGCCAGCTGCTGCAGGGTCTCCTCGCTGTAGGCGGTGCCGCTGGGGTTGTTGGGGCTGTTGATGAGCACGGCGGCGGTGTTCTCGTCCACGAGCTGCGCGAACGCCTCAAAGTCGATCTGAAAGTCCGCGCACCGCGGCGGCGTCACGCGCAGGGTAAGCCCCGCGCCCTCGATGTACGGCTTGTACTCGGGGAAGAACGGCGCAAACGTTACGATGTTCTGCCCGGGCACGCCGACGCAGCGCACAGCATGGGCCAGCGCACCCGCCGCGCCCGTCGTCATAAAGATATGGTCGGCGGTGTAGTCCATGCCGAACCGACGGTTCAGGCTTTCGGCCACGGCCTTGCGGGCGGACGGCAGCGTCAGCGTCGGCGTATAGCCATGCAGCCTGACGGGGTCGGTGTGGGCCAGCAGGTCCGCGCAAGCCGCGGTGAACTGCGGCGGGCAGGGGACAGACGGGTTGCCCAGCGAGTAATCGAACACATTCTCATAGCCGATCTCCGCGCCGCGGGCGGTGCTCCATTCAGAAATCTGACGGATAACCGACTTGGAGCCCAGCATATCTTTATAGTGCTGTGCAATCATAATAACAGCTCCTTTTTGTGAAAAATGTTGTAATTTGACCCGTTCACAGCAGTCCGTAGGGGCCGGGCATGCCCGGCCCGCAGCCTTGCCATTGTATCCCCTTTAACGGTTTGCATCGTAGGGAGGGGTCTTGACCCCTCCGCTACTTTACGTTAAATCCTGTCAACGTTCCTCCCGGGTACCTTCCGTCGCCGCAAACGGGCACGGCGGCCTGTGGGCAGGCCGCCCTACGTATGGTCCGTAAACTTCTGCTACGCGGGCGTCGGGGCCGCCCCGGAACGGTCCGGTCAAATCCCGTCTCCAGGCAATCTCCCGGCATTCCAGGCGCTTCGGGTGCCCTGGTCACTCACGTCACCCCAAAACAACCTTTTCCAACCCCTGGGTATCCTCGGCCAGGTACTCTGCCCCGGCTTCGGTCAGCTCCTCGCGGGTCCGGAACCCCCACAGCACCCCGCAGCAGGGCAGGCCCGCGTTGTGGGCGGTCTCCACGTCCACATTGCTGTCACCGACGTACAGCACACTGCCGTCGGCCTCGACGCCAAGGTGCGCCATCAGGGCGCGCGTCCCCTCGGGGGCGGGCTTCGTGGGTACGTCGGGCAGCGCACCGCGGACGACCTCAAACAGGTCGGCGTCAAAGTACCGCGCGACCACGGCGCGGGCAAACTCGTCCGCCTTGTTGGAGAACACCGCCATCCGCACCCCGGCGGCCTTCAGCCGGGCCAGCAGCGCCGGCATACCGGGGTACGGCGCGGTCTTGTCGTGCATGTGCGCGCCGTAGACCTTATCAAACTCGGCCAGCGTCGCGGCCAGCTGCTCCGGGCTGCGGCAGCTTGCGGGGCTGAACCGCTCCACCAGCTTCGGGATGCCGTTGCCCACAAAATAGCGGTACTGCGCAGTTTCATACTGCGGCCAGCCGTGGGCGGCGCAGACGCGGTTCGCGGAGTCGGCCAGGTCGTCAATCGTGTTCAGCAGGGTCCCATCCAAATCAAACAGTACGGTTTTATACATTTCTCAAAACCTCTTTGCACAAGAAATCACTCTTATTATAGTTGCATTTGACGAAAACAGCAAGCCGCCGCGTCCATTTACCGTAAAAAAGATGTAAATTCTCAAAAAGCTGTTCCCATTTGCACGATTTATGGTATTATATAAGGTAGCACGTAAGGAGGTTTCTCGAATGGATTTGTTTTTTGATTTGCTGCGTTCGGTCATCTACGGTGTGATCGAGGGCATTACCGAGTGGCTGCCCATCTCCAGCACCGGCCACATGATCCTGGCCGAGCAGGTACTTAAATTCAGCTTCAGCGCCGAATTTATGGAGATGTTCCGCGTCGTCATTCAGCTGGGCGCGATCCTGGCCGTTGTGGTCATGTATTTCAAAAAGCTGTGGCCCTTCTGCGTTGACAATGGCCGTGACTCCGGCCTGGCGAAGCACATCCGCTGGCCGGTCATGCGGCTGTGGTTCAAGATCATCGTCGCCTGCCTGCCCGCCGCCGTGCTGGGCCTGGCGCTGGACGACTGGATCGACGCACATTTTTATAACAGCGTCGTCGTCGCGGTCATGCTGATCGTCTACGGCATCGCGTTCATCCTCATCGAGCGCCGCCCCCGTGTGCCCACCACCACCAAGCTGAGCCGCATCACCTACAGGCAGGCGCTTATCGTCGGTGCGTGGCAGGTGCTGGCGCTCATCCCCGGCACGTCCCGCAGCGGCTCCACCATCATCGGCGGCCTGCTCTGCGGCATGAGCCGCGCCTGCGCGTCCCAGTTCACCTTCTTCCTGGCCATCCCGGTCATGGCGGGCGCGTCGGGCCTCAAGCTCGTCAAGTTCCTGGCGGGCGGCGGCGTCTTTACGGTTGGCGAGATCGGCGCGCTGCTGGTCGGCTGCATCGTGGCGTTTGTCGTCTCCATTCTGGCCATCCGCTTCCTGATGGACTACGTCAAGAAGCACACCTTCACGGCCTTCGGCTGGTACCGCATCGCCCTGGGCATCGTCGTCCTGGGTGTCTGGGCCCTGCAGACATTCGTGCTGGCGTAACATTGTAAATAAAAAGCTGCTGCTCGTGGGAGAGCGGCAGCTTTTTTGTTTGGTGGGTGCATTTGTAGGGGCCGGGCATGCCCGGCCCGCGGCCTTCCCGCAGACGCGATTTTGCCTTTCTGTTGCAGGCCGGGCATGCCCGGCCCCTACCGCGTTGCGAGGTTACGAATTTTTCGGGAACGTCACCCGTATGGTCGTCCCGGTGCCGACCTGGCTTTGCAGGTCAATTTTTGCGTCGTGCAGCAGGGCAATGTGCTTGACGATGGCAAGCCCTAAGCCCGTGCCGCCCGTGGCCTTGGAGCGGCTCTTGTCCACGCGGTAGAACCGCTCAAACACGCGGGTCTGGCTGTCCTGCGGGATGCCGATGCCGTTGTCCTCGACCTCAAAATACGGGCAACCGTCGCCGCCTACACCGCAGCGCAGCTCCACATGGCCGCCCGGGCGGTTGTAGCGGATGGCATTGTCGCACAAATTCTGCGTCAGTTCGCTCAATTGGTCGCGGCTGCCGCGCACGGTGGCGGGTCTGGCATCGTATTGCAGCGTCACGTAGGCCCGGCGGGCGTTGACCGTCATGTTCTGGGCCGTCTCCTTGACCAGCGCGGCCAGATCCACAGGGGCCATCTCGGTCACAGGCTCGCGGCTGTGGCTGGCCTGGGTGCTGTCCAGCTCACTCAATTGCAGAATGTCGCTGACCAGCGCGATCATCCGCTGTGCCTCCTTGTGGATGCGCGCGGCGAAGGTCGGCACGTCGGCGGGCTTTGCCATGCCGGTCTCGATCAGCTCGGCATAGCCGGAAATGCTCGTCAGCGGGGTTTTCAGCTCGTGGCTGACGTTGGCCGTGAACTCGCGGCGCATCGTCTCGTTGTCCTCGCGCAGCTTGCGGTCCGTCTGGATCGTCCGCGCCAGCGGGATCAATTCTTCATACGGCACATCGGCCTCAATCGTGTCCAGATGCTCGGCCAGATGGTTGATGGGCTGCACCATGCGGCGGGTCAGCCACCAGCTGAACAGCGTGGCAGCGAGCAAAATCAGCACGACTGCGCCGCACAGCAGCGGCAGGGTGTCGGTGCTCAGGCCCCAGATGTTTGCGACGTCCTCGCCCACGCGCAGCACCTGTGCGCCCTCCGGCAGGTCGATGCGCACGGCGTAGTAGTGCGTCTCCAGCTGCAGCGTCTCGCTCTCGCGGGTGATGCACGCGGAACCGTTCGCCATTGCCTGTTGAAATTCCGGGCGGTCGGCGTGATTGGGCAGGTCGGTCTGGGCCGCGTAGATGTCGCCGTTTACGTCCACGATGTAGGAACCGAGCTTGGTGTCGTACAGCACCGTGCCGTCTGTGTCGATGAGGGTGATGCGCAGGGGGCAGTTCTCAGGCAGCAGGTTCAGCAGCGTGGTAGCGCTGTGGGTGTCTTGTGCCTCGTAGGCTGCGGCGTAGCCATGGCAGATCTGCATCAGGTAATTGTCAATGCGTTCTGCGTAGCTGCGCTGAAAAAGCGCCGTCGCCGCCGTCAGCACGGCCAGCGCGCAGAGCAGCCCGGTCAGGATCAGGCCGCGCCGGTAGCGGCGGGTCATGCTGAGGGGCTGGCGCGTGCGGCGTTCGTCGTCAGTCATCGCTGCCCTCCGTGCTCAGCTTGTAGCCCACCTTGCGCACGGTGCGGATGGCCTCGCCCGCCGCGCCGAGCTTCTGGCGCAGCGTGCGGACGTGCATGTCGATGGTGCGGGATTCCAGTAAATCGTCGGTGTCCCAGACGTCCTTCATGATGCGCTCGCGGGCCAGGACCTCCTCCGGGTGCTCCAAAAACAGATGCAGCAGCGCGTATTCCTTGAAGGTCAGCTCCACGGGCACGCCGCCCACCCGGACGGTGCGGGACACGTCGTCCAGCACGATGTCCCCGAAGCGCAGCGTGGACGCGGCGGGCGCGGGGACGGCAGCGGCGGCGCGGCGCAGCACGGCCCGCACGCGGGAGATGAACTCCATGATGCCGAACGGCTTGCACAGGTAGTCGTCCGCACCGTGGTCCAGCCCCTTGACGACGTCGATCTCGCTGGTTTTGGCCGTGACCATGATGACCGGCGTTGCGGCGCAGGCCGGGTCGGCGCGCAGCTTGGCCAGAATCTGGTAGCCGTCCTCGTCGGGCAGCATGACGTCCAGAATGACGAGGTCGGGCCGCCCGCTGCGCAGCGCCGCCCAGAAGCTGGCCGCGTCCTCGCAGCCCGTGGTCTCGTACCCGTTGGATTGCAAAGCGTATTGCTCCAGCTCACGGATGCTGGAGTCGTCCTCAACGATGTAGATCATAGAAAATACCCCTTACTATAAACGTAGGGGCCGGGCATGCCCGGCCCGCGGCTTTGCGTGGCCGTCCGATAACGGGCGGTTGCTTTTCTGTTGCGGGCGGGGCATGCCCCGCCCCTACAAAAAGGCTTCCCCCCTCGGGGCTGCGCCCGCAGGCGCGTGTCGGAGCGCAACCGCCGCAGGCGGCTCTTAGCGCGGAGACTGAAGCTGTCCGCGAAGCGGACTGATGAGGGGCGGGGTTCCCAATACAGCCCGGTAACGGGATGGCGGGGCAAGGCTGCCCCTCATCCGGCCTCGGTCGGAGCCTCGGCCACCTTCCCCCATAGGGGAAGGCGCGTAATTTTTAGTTTTCAGCCGGATTTTCAGCGGGTTCGGAATATGCCTCCGGCGGGAAGGTGTAGCGGCCACGGTATTTCTCGTAGCGGCGCTCAAACTTCACGCTGCCGCCGTGCTTGACGTTGGCAAGATATTCGTGGGTGTCGAACTTGTCCGCCGCGACCTCGATCATGGCCACCGCAATGTTCGAGCAATGGTCGGCGATGCGCTCGTAATTCGTCAAAAGATCGTCCAGCACAAAGCCGTACTCGATCGTGCAGACACCGGCCTGCAGACGCGCGATGTGGCGGGTCTTGACCTCGCGCACCAGGCCGTCCACGACCTGCTCCAGCGGCTCAATCTTGCCGGCGGCGTAGGTGTCGCCCTTCTGGAACGCATCCACCGTGCGGTTGACGATGTCCTGCACGGCGGCTTCCAGCACGGACAGGTCATTCAGCGCTTCTTCGCTGAATTTGATGTCCTTGTCGCGGATCTCCTGCGCCGTTTTGATAATGTTCACGGCGTGGTCGGAGATGCGCTCAAAGTCGCCGATGGTGTGCAGCAGCGTGTTGACGGAGCGGTTGTCCTCTACGGACAGATGCTTGGCGCTCAATTTGACAAGGTAGGTGCCCAGCACGTCCTCATAGTGGTCAACGGCGTCCTCCTTGCGGATGACCTCGTCGGCGATGGCGTCATTCCAGGCGCGGGTGGTGGACATGGCCTGCAAGAGCGAGGTGCGGCAGATCTCGGCCATATCGCCGCCGGTCAGCATGGCGCGGCCCACGGCCACGGACGGCGTAGCCAGCAGACGCTCGTCCAGCAGGGTGTTCTCCTGCTTCGTGTCGGACGGGGAGTCTGGCACGGTCAAAATGGCCAGTTTTTCCAGCAGGCGGTTGAACGGCAGCAGAATAGCTGTCGTTACTACGTTGAAAATCGTGTGTACGATGGCGATGCCGAAGGTGTTGGCCGTATCGTTGAAGAAGGCAAAACCGATCAGCGCGTTCAGCCCGTAGAACCCGCACAGGAAGAGGATCGTGCCGATAACGTTAAAATAGAGATGGACGAAGGCGGTGCGCTTTGCGTTCTTGTTTGCACCCGCCGAGGAGATCAGCGCCGTGACGGTGGTGCCGATGTTCTGGCCCATGATGATGGGCACGGCAGTGGAGTAGGTGACCGCGCCGGTGCTGGTCAGGGCCTGCAGGATACCGACGGACGCCGACGAGGACTGCAAAACAGCCGTCAGCACCGCACCCGCGATAACGCCGAGGATGGGATTTTTGAAGCTGAGGAACAGATCCATGAACCACGGCTCGTCGGCCAGCGGGGACATGGCATGGGACATCGTGTTCATGCCGGCCATCAAAATGGCGAAGCCCAGCATAATTTTACCGACGCCGCGCTTGCGGTCCTTGCCGATCATATACATCCAGATGCCGATAAAGCCGAGGATCGGGCTCCAGGCATTGGGGTTCATCATCTGGGTGATGAAGCTGTCACCCTCGAGGCCGGACAGCGAGAGCAGCCAGCCGGTGACAGTCGTACCGACGTTTGCGCCCATAATGACGCTGATGGCCTGATGCAGCTCCATCAAGCCGGAGTTGACGAAGCCGACCGCCATAACGGTGGTGGCACCGCTGGACTGAATGACGGCAGTGACGGCCATGCCGAGCAGCAAACCGCGGATGGGGCTGCTGGTCATGGTGGACAGAATGCCCTGCAGCTTACTGCCGGCGGTCTGTTCCAGAGCTTTCCCCATCAGGTCCATGCCATACAAAAACATGGCAATGCCGCCCATCAGGGTGAACACATTAAAAATGGTCATCCGGTGTTACACATCCATTCTCTTATTGAGTTTTACACTATACCGCCTTCTATTATAATGTATGCGCCGCAGGTACACCACCACGGGAAGGTAAATGTTGTGTAAAATTTGTGTAAAACGGGCCGGCTGAACCGGGAACGGCAGTCTCCCGGGAACTTGTTCTTTCTTTTGGCAGCAAAAGAAAGAACCAAAGAAAACAGCCGCTGTTTCGACGCAGCGGACCCCGCCTTAGGGGCTGCACGCCCCTAAGAACCCCAATAAGGAAGTC
>OGXC01002881.1_pt1 | contig 10897 bp, 8 predicted proteins | sample 1576201 | NCBI WGS metagenome assembly OGXC01 (sample SAMEA3541562, study PRJEB24748) | human gut metagenome | biome: human gut; feature: human-associated habitat; material: faeces | place: China | collected 2012 | reverse complement strand
AGCGCCACCTTGCCAAGGTGGAGGTAGCGAGTTCGAGCCTCGTCGGCCGCTCCAATACGAAGCCATCGTTGATGCAGAAATGCAAAAACGATGGCTTTTTTGTTGTTTCCCGTTACGGCTCCTTCCTGTGAAAAAAGAAAAGCCGGAAAATCCGCAGATTTTTCGGCTTTTGCAAATATGAAAATAATGATTCCGCTGATATTGTCGGAGCGCGATCCGTGCGCGGAGACAATTTTAAATCGTTTCTTACAGGATCACATTTTTAATGAGCAGCGAGATGCTGCCGTCGTCGCTGTGCAGAAATTCCACCTCGTTGTCCGAGTTGAGCAGTTCGGTGGGGATCTTCACCTCAATGCCGTTGGCGGTGTGGATGCTGCGGCTCTCCATGCGGCGGATGCGCGCAGGGGTCACGGTCACGGGCTGCTCAGGCGCTTCCAGCACATCACTCTTTTCCACATAATCATCAAAAGGCACGGCGGCAAGGGGATATTCCTCTTCCAACTGCTGACGCACCTGCTGGATGGATACCTGATTGTCGTTGTCTGCGGCCTGATTGGCGATCAGCATCGCGACCTGAGCCTCTACGTGGGGCTGATCTGCGTAGTTTTCCTGCACGGCCTGCACGGCGGCTTCCTGAATGGCCTGCAGCTTTTTCTTTTCCGGCTGGGCGGTGGTGTACTGGAACACTACCGTGGAAAGGTAAAAATCCTTGTGGCCGTCGATGTCGAACTTTTTTTCCAGCAGCTTCATGGAGTAGTCGGTCAGATTGACAAGGGCACCTTCCTCCACCTTGCCGCTCTGGCTGGGCAGGCAGGCCCGCTGCTGTATGATGGAGTTCACCGGGGCACCCTCCACATTCTCGGTGTAGTGGGTGTAGCCGTTTTTGTAGTTCAGCTTCAGAATGCCCAGCCACGGCTCACCATCGCGGGTAAAATCCACCACGGCAAGGTCTGCCCCCGGAATGGTGGTGTGCGCGTGCATGTAGTCGAACAGAACGCCCGCGATGCGGCAGGAGAGGTCCACAAAATCGTGGTTGTGCTCCAGCTCGTTTTTAAAGGCGGAATCCGGCAGCGGGCGGCACTGGCGGATATCGTCGCTGGCAAGCAGCTTTTCGATGTGGTACTGGAAATAGGCGGTCTTTTCGGCGGTCATTTCCATGCCGCTGCCGCTGAGTACAGGCGCATCCATGGTGGTGTCCAGCACGTGCAGAATGGCCTGATGAATGATGATCTCCATGGGAGTTACCTCGTTTTTATAAGAATCTCTTTGGCATACAGTATAGCACAGCCCGGCCCAAAAGGCGAGAGCACATCTTGTAAACCGCCTGCAGGAATGCTACAATAAGGGCAGAAAACCACGCAGGAAAGGGGACAAAAACCATGGAATTCCGTGATAAGCCAATGGAAAACCTCATCCGCCTTCAGGAAAAGGATATCTGCAAAAATGCCCGCGCGCTGCTGCTGGACGGTGAGAGCATCGTGGGTGTCTACAAGACGGTGCGCGATCAGGTGATCTTTACCACCCACCGCATCATCATGGTGGATATGCAGGGCGTTACCGGAACCCGGCAGCAGATCTTTGTGCTGCCGTACCGCAAGGTGCTGCACTTCGGGATCCAGACGGCAGGCTTTGGCGACCCGATGCAGGCATCGCAGCTGACCGTCTGCTTTGCGGACGCACACGAGGCAAAGTTCGGCTTTATCGGCCAGCAGGAACTGTTTGCGGTCGCCAACGCCATCAGCCGGTGCATCCTGTAAATAACTCCTTTAAAACAGCAGGCTCCCCGCCCGAGACCGGACAGGGAGCCTTTTGCTGTATATGAAATAGGAGAATAGGAGAATGGCAGAATTAGCAGCGGCTTGTTTTGCGCACCAGCTGTTCGTGCATGAATACCATGAGCACCAGCAGTGCCAACAGGTAAAAAGGGAACAGTGCCGGAGTGATGTTGTTTGCCAGCAGGCCGAACAGCGGCGGCATGGCCAGATTGCCCAAATAGGCGCTTGCCATCTGGATGCCGATGACCGCCTGCGATCTGTCCGCGCCGAAGTGTTCCGGCGTGGAGTGGATGATGCTGGGATAGATGGGCGCACAGCCCAGCCCCACAAGAACAAGACCGCTCAGGGCAAGGATCTGCGGCCCGGGCAGCAGCAGAGCCAGCACCCCTGCGGCCAGAATGCACTGACCCATGCGGATCATCTGCGTATCGTTGAATTTCAGGGTCAAAAAGCCGCAGGCGGCGCGCCCGGCAGTGATGCCGATGTAGAACAGGCTGGCAAAGCTGGCGGCAGTGTCGGCGGCAACGCCTTTCGTCAGCGTGAGGTAGCTGCTGGCCCATAGACCGGCCGTGGTCTCCAATGCACAGTAGCAGAAGAAGCACAGCATCACCTCTCTGGCACCCGGCAGGCAGAATACCTGTCCAAGGCTCAACGCCTGCGTCGAAGCAGTTTCGGTGTCGGTGCCTGCAGTACGGCTCTGCCATAGCGGCAAACTGAAAAAGAGCACTGCGCTCAGCAGAATCTGGAACAGGGCAATGTACCGGTAGCCGGATGTCCACGGCCCGCCGCCTGCCAGCACCCGGCCCATGACCATGGGGCTGATCATGGTGCCGATGCCCCACATGCAGTGCAGCCAGCTCATATGGCGGCTTTTATAATGTAAGGCAACATAGTTGTTCAGGGCCGCGTCCACGCTGCCTGCGCCCAGCCCATAGGGCACGGCCCACAGGCAGAGCATCCAGAACTGTGTGGAGACCGAAAAGCCGAACAACGCGGCAGCTGTCATGGCCACACTGAGGGCGGTCACTTTTCCGGTACCCAGCGCACGGGTGAGCCGGTCGCTGTTCAGGCTGGAAACAATGGTGCCAAAGGAGATGATCATGGAGATCAGCCCCGCATAGGACACCGGCACACCGAGCACCGGATACATGGAGGGCCACGCCGACCCCAGCAGGGAATCCGGCAGGCCCAGACTGATGAACGAGATGTAAATGATCGGAAGCAGAAGCTGTACCATAAATCTTGAGTTCCTCCGGGAAGCGTGTTATACTTGCAATGCATCTTGTACTTTGCTGATGTAATAATATCACACATCGGAGCGGAATATTAGGATAAAAACGCCCGATTGATACAACAAAACCGGCGCGGATGCAGATGTGCACCTTGACGGAAAGGAGATGGAGGGTCGTGGCATTTCAGACCAGCTGTGCAGCAGCGGGCGGGCTCAACTGCCTGCCGGATGTTGTGGCGGATGACGAGGGCAGGGAACTGGTGCAGCACGGCAGCGCACTGTTTCCGATTGCCTGCTATGAAGAGGACCTCAAAAGCTACTCGGTAGCATGGCATTGGCATGAAGAGTTTGAATACATCCTTGCCGTAAAAGGCCCGCTGGCGGTGGACGTGAGCAAAGCCCGGCTGGTTTTGCAGACCGGGCAGGGCGTGTTTGTCAATTCCGGAGTGTTCCATGCGGTGGAGCAGGCTGAGACCGGGGATGCACTGCTGCATTCCGGGGTATTCCATCCGCGTCTGATCGGCGGCATGGATACCATCTTCTGGCAAAAGCTCGTACACCCGCTGCTTCAGCCGGGAGCACCGGCGTTCTTTCTGCTGGACGAGGCAGACGACGGGCAGAAGGCCGTGCTCTGCCATTTGCGGGAAGTCTGGGACGCAGTGGCCCAAGAGGTCTTTGACTATGAGAATCAGGCGCGGTACCATCTTTCGGCGGCGGTGCATCTGCTGGGAATGCAGTGCGAGGGTGGAAAAACAAAGGTCTCTCAGCAGGAGCAGATCGCGGCCCAGCGCATGAAACAGATGCTGCGTTTTGTGGAAGAGCATTATGCTGAGGAACTGAACGTGGAGCGCATTTCCGACTGCGTGGCCCTGAGTGAGAGCGCCTGCCTGCGCAGCTTCCGGCAGCTGCTGGGGATCACACCCATCCAGTATGTCAAGCAGTACCGCATTGAAAAGGCCGCCGAGCTGCTGCTTTCCACCAGCATGAAGATCGGCGAGATCGGTGCCGACTGCGGCTTTTCGGATACCAGCTACTTTACAAAGACCTTCCGGGAGATCAAGCACTGCACGCCCAGAGAGTACCGTCAGAAGTTTGCAGGAAGAGAGCAGTCTCTTTCAAGGCGGGACGGCGGCAGGGCCAGTGCACCGGCTGAAACAGCGTTATAAAAAGGAGAATCGGAAACAATGCAGCGTAGTTTGACCAAAGGCCCCATCACCGGCAGCATTTTGCTGTTTGCTCTGCCGCTGATGCTGGGCAATCTGCTGCAGCAGATGTACAACATTGCGGATACATGGGTAGTGGGCCGCTTTCTCGGCGCAGACGCGCTGGCGGCAGTGGGCTCGTCCTATACCCTCATGACCTTCCTCACCTCTATTTTGCTGGGCCTGTGCATGGGCAGCGGCGCGGCCATTTCCATGCAGTATGGCAGCGGTGAGCAGGACCGGATGCGGCAGAGCGTGTTCCTCTCGTTCACGCTCATTGCAGGCATCTCGCTGGTGCTGAACGTGCTGGTGTATCTGGGACTGGACGGGATCCTGTGGGTGCTGCGGGTGCCGGGGGAGCTGCGCCCCCTGATGAAGGAATACCTGCTCATCATCTTTTTGGGCATTACGGCTACTTTTTTGTATAACTACTTTGCAAACCTGCTGCGCGCCATTGGCAACTCGGTGGTGCCGCTGCTGTTTCTGGCTGTTTCGGCGGTGCTGAACGTCGTTCTGGACCTTATGTGCGTGCTGGTGCTGAACTGGGGAGTGAAGGGCGCGGCGGGCGCAACAGTGTTCTCGCAGTTCGTGTCCGGCATTGGCATCGGGTTGTACACTCTCAAAAAATTCCCGCAGTTGTGCCCCAAAAAGGCCGACTGCCGCTGGGACAAAAAGAATCTGGATATTATCCTCAATTTGTCCGTCATGACCAGTGTCCAGCAGTCCATCATGAACTTTGGCATCCTGATGGTGCAGGGTCTTGTGAACAGCTTTGGCACCGTGATCATGGCGGCGTTTGCGGCGGCAGTCAAGATCGATTCCTTTGCCTACATGCCGGTGCAGGACTTCGGCAATGCGTTTTCCACCTATGTGGCCCAGAACTACGGCGCGGGCCAGACCGACCGCATCAAAAAGGGCATCCGAAGTGCGGGCCTGTGCAGCGCAGTGTTCTGCGTGTGCATCAGCGTGCTGGTGTGCGCCTTTGCGGCTCCGCTCATGAGCATCTTCATCGACCCGGGCGAAGGGGCCATTATTGCAGCCGGTGTGCACTACCTGCGTATTGAGGGCGCATGCTACACTGGCATCGGCATTCTGTTTCTGCTGTACGGCTATTACCGCGCCGTCAACCAGCCGCAGATGTCGGTGGTGCTCACCATTGCATCGCTGGGCACCCGCGTGGCGCTGGCCTATCTGCTTTCGGCTACGCCGCTGGGTGTTACCGGCATCTGGCTCAGCGTGCCCATCGGCTGGGCGCTGGCAGATGCCATTGGCATTGGATACTATTTAAAAAAGAAGCGGTGACAGCAGGGGGGAAAGAAGATGGTCGACCATATCAGGATCCGCGGCGCGCGGGTGCACAACCTGAAAAACGTGAATGTGGATGTGCCGCTGGGCAAAATCGTGGGTGTGGCGGGCGTGTCCGGTTCGGGCAAGTCCAGCCTTGCGCTGGGCGTGCTTTACGCCGAAGGCTCCCGCCGGTATCTGGACGCACTTTCCACCTATACGCGCCGCCGCATGACGCAGGCGGCAAAGGCATCGGTGGACGAAGTGCTGTATGTTCCGGCTGCACTGGCACTGCATCAGCGGCCCGCTGTGCCGGGCATCCGCAGCACCTTTGGTACCGGCACGGAACTGCTGAACAGTCTGCGCCTGATGTTCTCCCGTCTTTCCAGCTATCCCTGCCCGCAGTGCGGCCGCTGGCTGGAACCCAGCCTTGCCGTGGCGGCAGAAAAGCCGCTGCTCTGCCCGCAGTGCGGTGCCAGCGTACGCGCGCTTTCTGCTGAAGAATTTGCCTTCAACAGTCAGGGTGCCTGCCGCACCTGCAGCGGTACCGGCATGGTGATGACCGTGGACGAGAGCACCCTTGTGCCGGACGATTCTCTTACGATCGACGAAGGTGCCGTGGCCCCGTGGAAGAGCCTGATGTGGTCGCTGATGGTGGATATCTGCCGGGAGATGGGCGTGCGCACCGATGTGCCCTTCCGCGACCTGACCGACCGGGAAAAGGATATCGTTTTCCATGGCCCGGCGGAGAAAAAGCACATTTTTTATCATAACAAAAATTCCAATCAGGCCGGGGAGCTGGATTTTACCTATTTCAATGCCACCTATACCGTGGAGAACGCCCTCTCCAAGGTCAAGGATGAAAAGGGCATGAAGCGGGTGGAAAAGTTCCTGCGGCAAGGCATCTGCCCGGACTGCGGCGGCACCCGGCTGTGTAATGCGGCTCGTACCCCAAAGCTGCGGGGCATCACGCTGGACAAGGCTTGTCAGATGACTCTTGTGCAGCTTACCGATTGGGTGGCGGGTGTGCCGGACAGTCTGCCGGAAGAGATGCGGCCCATGGCCCGCAATATCTGCGAATCCTTCCAGACGGCAGCGGCACGGCTGCTCTCGCTGGGCCTTGGCTACCTGACGCTGGACCGCTCCGCTTCCACTCTTTCCACCGGTGAGCGCCAGCGGATGCAGCTGGCCCGTGCGGTGCGCAACCGTACCACCGGTGTGCTCTATGTGCTGGACGAGCCGTCCATCGGCCTGCATCCTTCTAACATTGAAGGCCTGACCAATGTGATGCACGACCTTGTGGCCGACGGCAACTCGGTGGTGCTGGTGGATCACGATACCCAAATTTTAAAGGAAGCTGACTGGCTGATCGAGATGGGGCCGGAAGCCGGTGCAAAGGGTGGACATGTGATCGCGCAGGGCAGCATTCCGGAAATTGAACAGAACGCGGCTTCTCAGATCGGCCCGTTTCTTGCAGGCAGGGCGGGGGTGAACGCCCGGCCTCATGTGCCGGAAAATGAGCTGTTTGCACAGGGCCGCATCCATCTGGCAACCTCGGCCATCCATACTGTGAAGCCGCTGGAACTGGAACTGCCCAAGGGGCGGCTGACCGTGGTTACGGGTGTGTCAGGCAGCGGCAAGACCACCCTGATTTTGGAAAGCCTGGTCCCGGCCTTGCAGGCAAAGGTGAACGGCACAGCCCTGCCAGCGCATGTGAAAAGCGTGGAGGCCGAGGAAATCGCGCAGGTGAAACTGATCGATGCAACGCCCATCGGCATCAATGTGCGCTCCACCGTGGCCACCTATGCCAATGTGCACGATGAGCTGCGCAAGCTGTTTGCCAAAACGCAGGATGCCAAAGACCACGGCTATAAGGCGGGCGATTTCTCCTACAACACCGGTAAGCTGCGGTGCCCCACCTGTGACGGCACCGGCGTCATCAGTTTGGATGTGCAGTTTTTGCCGGACGTAGAAGTGCCCTGCCCGGACTGCGGCGGTTCGCGCTACAGCCGGGAAGCGGCGGCAGTGAAGCTGCCCACGGCGAACGGCGAACCAGCCTCCATGGCCGACCTGATGGACATGGATGTGTCCACTGCATTGGAAGCCTGTGCGGACTGCAAGCTTGTGCGCCAGCGCCTGCAGGTACTGAAAGAATTGGGCCTTGGCTACCTGACCCTTGGCGAGGAGACACCCAGCCTTTCCGGCGGCGAAGCCCAGCGGCTGAAGCTTGCCAGCGAGATGGGCAAGGGGCAGGCAGACAGTGTGTTCGTGTTCGATGAACCAACCATCGGCCTGCATCCGCTGGATGTACAGACCCTGCTGGGCGTGTTCCAGAAGCTGATCGGGAACGGTGCCACCGTGGTGGTCATTGAGCATGATCTGGATGTGATCCGCAATGCGGATTACCTTGTGGATATGGGGCCGGGCGGCGGCGATGCCGGCGGACGCATCGTGGCGGCAGGTACGCCGGAACAGGTAAGACAGAACCCGGAGAGCATCACCGGACGGTATATCTGATAGAAAAAGCAACGCCCGCCGGGGAGACCCGGCGGGCGTTCTCTGTACGGCGATAAAACTTACCGCTTGATATCGTAGTTCATGTTCATCAGGTTGCGGATAGTGCTCACATCATCGGTGATGTTGGCATCGCCGTGGATGGTGTGCTTGATGGCACTGCTTGCCACCGCAAAGTTGATCATATCCATGGCTCTGTAGTTGTGCAGCATGGCGTAGATCAGGCCGCTGGCAAAGGCATCGCCGCCGCCCACGCGGTCAAGGATATTAAAGGTGAACAGCTTGCTCTCGAAGGTGTGGCCGTCGTACCACATGAAAGCCTTCAGGCTGTTCTCGCTGCCGCTGTGCGCATAACGCACATGGCGGGCAATGCACTTGAGGTTGGGATACCGCTCGATGAAGTGCTGGAAAATCTCGTCCTGCTGCTCATAGCTGGGCTGCAGAGGCACGCCGTCCTTCCAGTCGCCCTTGGAGTGGTCGCTCTCATCCTTCCACAGGTGGTACGGCTCAATGCCAAGCAGCACATCCACATAGGGCAGGCACTCGGTGCAGAAATCGCGGGCTTCTTCCCAGCTCCACAGGGTGGAGCGGAAATTGCCGTCGAAGCTGACGGTCAGGCCCTTGTTTTTGGCGACCTTGAGCATATCCAGAATGAGGGTGCGGCAGTTGGGTGCCAGTGCCGGGGTGATGCCGCTCAGGTGCAGCCAGTCGTAGCCGTCCAGCAAAGCATCCAGATCCACCTGCGAGAAATCGTACTCGGTAATGGCACTGTGCTTGCGGTCATAGATGACCTTGGACGGGCGGATGCCGTAGCCGGTCTCCAGATAATAAGTGCCAAGACGGTTGGAAGGAGTCTCGTTCGGCTCGGTCAGGATCATAGGGGTGCAGTGCACGTCGTTGGAACGCAGCCAGCGCACGGCGCTCTTGCCCAGACTGTTGTTGGGCACCACGCTGAAGAAGGTGCTGTCCACACCAAGGTTCGCCAGTGCCAGTGCAATGTTGGCCTCGCTGCCGCCGTAGCTGGCCTCAAAGCCGGATGCCATACGGATCTTCTCGTAGTTCGGCGGGGTCAGGCGCAGCATGATCTCACCGCAGGTGATGAATTTCTGGCCGGTGGTATCGTTGCCAAGGATCGGGTTGAAATGTTCCATAACGCTCCTCCTGATATTTACAGCTCATCAGAGTTCTGTTAACACATCGTTGTATCCATTATAATCCGACCCGGATGGGATTGCAAGCACTTCCGCGGGGATGCAAGAGAAAATAATCGGCCTTTTTTGGGAGATTTGACGAATTCATACCCCTGTCAAATCGAAAGAAGGCGTATACTCTTCCTTTGCGCTGCTCTTCTGCTGCATGTAGCCCTGCGCCAGTCCCTTGTCCATGGCATAGTTGACCACCCGGCGGTATTCATAGGTGGTAATGCGCCGTCCGATGCCGTGCTCTGCGGCTTTGTAAAACGGTGTGTACTGGCTCATGACGCTGGGAATGAAGCATCCGGGGTCTGCATCGTTCCACGCGGCCATCTGGTCAAGCACCGCAAAGCTGTCGTCAACATGGCCGGGCAGGGCAAGGTGCCGCAGAATGACCCCCTTTTGCAGGATGCCCTCTGCATTGAACACCGGGTGCCCGGCCTGTGCCATCATGGCTTCAATGGCGGGTTTTGCCTGCGCAAAATAGTCCGGTGCAGAGGAAAGCTTTGCCGAGAGGGCGGAGGAAACGTATTTCAGGTCGGCCAGCCAGATGTCGATGTATCCGCGCCATGCTTCCACGCTTTCCACCGTTTCGTAGCCGCCGGTGTTGCATACGATGGGCAGATGCAGGCCCTTAGCCCGGGCAATATCCAGCGCGGCAATGATCCAGGGCCGCCACTGGCCGGGCGTGACCAGATTGATGTTGTTGGCACCCTGCTCCTGCAGATTCAGGAAAATCTCTGCCAGATGTTCCACGCTGATCTCCTTGCCAAGGCCCTCGGCGCTGATGGGATAGTTCTGGCAGAAGCAGCATTTGAGGGTGCAGCCGGAAAAGAACACCGTGCCGCTGCCCTTTGTGCCGCTGATGCATGGCTCCTCCCAGTAGTGCAGGGCAGCGCGGGCTGCTTTTAAGGTGCCGCCCGCGCCGCAGAAACCGGTGCGCCCGGCAGCACGGTCGGCCCCGCACCGGCGCGGGCAGAGGATGCAGGAAGAGGGAACGGAGACGAAATCGCTTTTCGGCATAATATCCAAAGTCCTTTGCTGAAAGTTTGTCAGCCCCAGTATACCACTTTTCGCCCCGGACGTGCTATACTATAAGATAAGGAAAAAATAATACATATGGAAAGCAACATCTTTGCAAGGTTCGTGTGGCGGACTGCGGCGGAGAGAACGTTGTGATGGAGGAGACCATGCGCACCGAAACCGATGAGATCCGCGATAATCTCAAGTACCTGACCCTGCTCTCGCGGGATTATCCTTCGCAGGCGGCGGCAGCCAGTGAGATCATCAGCACGCAGGCACTGCTCAAGCTGCCCAAGGGTACCGAGCACTTCATGAGCGACCTGCACGGCGAGAATGAAGCTTTTGTGCATATTCTGAATTCCGCTTCCGGTGTCATTCGCGAAAAGGTGGATCAGGTGCTGGGCGATACCGTGCCGAAGCATACCCGCGCCGAGCTGGCAACGCTGATCTATTACCCCAACGAAAAGCTGCCCCAGCTCAAGGCACGCTGTACCAGCGAGGAAGCGCTGGATCAGTGGTACACCGAAACGCTGCTGAGGCTCATTGATATCTGCCGTCTGGTGTCCTCCAAGCATACCCGCGACCATGTGCGCAGATGCCTGCCTGCCAGCTGCGGCTACATTCTGGACGAGCTGCTCCACGCCCATTTTGAGGATCACGACAAGGATCTGTACT
>OGXC01002870.1_pt1 | contig 10942 bp, 3 predicted proteins | sample 1576201 | NCBI WGS metagenome assembly OGXC01 (sample SAMEA3541562, study PRJEB24748) | human gut metagenome | biome: human gut; feature: human-associated habitat; material: faeces | place: China | collected 2012 | reverse complement strand
GCTGCCGGAGCGGTGCTTAAGCCGCAAGGCGGGAATTGTGCGGTGTTGCCCTAAGTTTTCGGAACGGTCAGGAACGCTCTCTACAGTACAATTTATAATGGGCAATTCTCAACCTCCAATTTTCTCTTCAAGTTTCCTCCAATCTCTGCCAAATCTCTCAACAACAAGCCAAACCGAAATGGCAAAAAATGCGCGATCACAATACCGGGTGAATGGATTAAGAGATTGCAAAGAACATTATCGGGGTAAATGTTTAATCATTTGATAAAATCAGGAATAAACCATTCAAAAATGTTAATAAATACCGCCAAAGGGTCACCGCACCGCAACGCAAATAATGTGCGAAAAACAGGTTTCAGTTGATTCAAGGACAAAAATTTACCTAGAAACCGCTCTAATGAACTATGCAAATTCTGGCAACTGTGATATAATGTATATACCTAGATGTGTCGGAATGGTTATCATTTGCGGGATCAAGGCATGCAGCCGGTACAACGTTTTGTCAGCCGCTGTGCCGGGGCCAAAAGCCCCAAAAGCAGGCCGCAGCCCGGCAGGGGATCGCCAGACCGAGGGGAGCACAACCAGGCGTTTTGCAATCAACACCTGCAAAGTGCCGCACATCTGCCGTACCACTTTTCACACAAAAGGGGAAAGTAGTAACACTTAAGGGAGGATAAAACTATGAAGAAAAACCTTCAGCGTTTTGGTGCATCCGTGCTGGCAGCAGCCATGGTTGCCCAGAGCGTGGCGCTTCCCGCAGCAGCCGAAACTACCAAGATTGATTCTTCGGTAGCGCAGTCTGTTGCAGCTAGCGCAGCAAGCGCGGCCAGCGCTGTGCAGTCCCTGCCCAAGTTCACCAGCACCGCAGACCTGATCAAGCAGACAGCCCAAACGCTGGCTGCCCAGGGCGAAGTGCATGAACTGGAGCAGGACGATGCCAAGCTGGAAGCGACTGCACAGAGCAAGGCGGGCATGAGCCTTGCAGCGTTGGAAAATGCACTGGCCGATGCCATGTACGCCAACGCCGCAGCCGGCAAGATCAACACCGAAGCCTATGGCCTGAACAAGGACGAGATGGCATCGGTGATGGCTGCCACCATCAAAACGTATCATCTGTCCAGCGCCGTTACCGACCTGGGCTATGAGACGAACGCCGCAGGCGTTGTGACCGCCGTTACCTTTACCGGCAGCTCCGGCATGACCTCTGCGATGGAGTCCATGACCAACAGCGATGATGAAGTGATTGCGCAGCAGGCTGACAGCTACGCACAGGCTTACGTTGCTGAAAACTCCGATACCTTTGCGGCCAGCGCCGCTGCAGACGGCCATACCTATGGCGAGCCGAAATGGTACTGGAATGACACCAACCCGGCGGATGGCCACACCCATACCTGGAAGGAAACCCCCGATGGTTACTGGACCAAGACCGATGACGGCTGGGCTTACACCGCTGTGTATACCTGTGAAAAGGACGATGCCTACCAGAAGGTAGAAGGCACCGTAACCAAGGATACCACCGAGGCAAAGCCCGGCGTTGCCGGCAAGACCGTTTACTCTGCCAGCGTGCCCGCTGACAAGAGCCCGGTTAAGAAGGAATACAAGGAACCCACCACCCGCACCGACGACATTGCCGCCCTGCCCTGCCAGAGCCATGCCGTGCCCAAGGATGCAGATGGCAACTTTGTTGCTACCTTCAACTGGGAAATGAAGAAGGTCGAGGGCAAGCTGGAAGCTGACTACAGCAACGCCCAGCTGTTCTATGACAGCGAAACCAAACAAATTTCTGCCGGCGCTCCCGTTACCATTGACTGGGAATGCACCGGCATCACCTTCAAGTGTGCTGCCTGCGGCGAAGAAATCAGCACCAAGCCGGTAATGACCATGCCGGTCAGCGTTGTGGTAGACCAGAATAACAATTCCGTCTACATCAACGTGGGCGGCACCCCGACCCTGGATACCACCTCCGGCGGCGTCGGCGTTACCCTGGTGTCCGCAATGGATGGCGGCAACTGGTACGATATGCAGAACAACCCGGTTGACGCAAGCAAGGTGAACTTCACCTATCAGAGCGGCGACAACAAGGGCAAGAACAGCCTGCTGCTGTACGACAGCCAGAAGACTGCCGTGTATGTGGACGACCAGGGCAACCAGGTCACCAATACTTACGATGTCTCGACTGCGCAGATGAACTACTACTACTTCCAGCTGTCGCAGTTCAACCAGGACGAAGCAGAGTACTTCGGCGTGGCTGCTCCGTTCTGGACCTCCAAGGGCGTTCAGAAGCAGGGCGAGGATGGCAGCATCACCGGCACCATGGGCGCAATCAAGGTATTGTGCAGCATTGATCCGAACGATGATGTCCCGCCGACCACCATGGCATTTATGCTGCAGTTCCTTCCGCAGGGCTTTATGTCTTACGTTATGACCTATGGCGAAGCTCTGAAAGCCATCCGTGATGCAGGCCTGGCACAGGTTGCCAAGCTGGGTGACAGCGCTGACTATGTCACCAAGCTGCTGGTCCTGCACGACTGGATCTCCCAGGTTGCAGAATTCGATATGGGCTCCATGGGCGATATCACCGGCGGCGGTAACAACGACCCCATCCAGATGACTGCTTTCGGTGCCCTGCTGGGCGGCGGGATCGGCGCTTCCGGCGTTGAGTATGGCTGCATCTGCCTGGGCTATGCATCTGCATTTAACTACATGGTCCAGAATTTGCCTGACAACAAGAGCATCTATAAGAATGAAGACGGCACCTGGAAGACCCCCGATGAAGTAGGCGATAACGCTGTTGTTGACTTTGCCCAGATCCTGTATTACTGCGATACTGCTGATACCAGTATTGCCGGTAATGCGTTCGGCGGCGGCATGTTCAACAACGTCCACTACTTCAACGCAGTCAAGGTCAACAAGCTGCAGGGCGACAGCAAGTCTGCTACGATGACCACCGGCGAAGCCAACAAGAACTGGTACTATGTTGACGTCTGCTATGACGACGTGAACACCGAGTGCATGGCCCAGACCCGTGTTGAGAACGCAGGCGACCTGCGCCATGTCAACTTCCTGGTTTCTCCCTCCGGTCTGGAAGGCCGTTACAGCAAGTACTATGATTACATTGACTCGCTGTACGATGGCTACACCTACACCAAAAACAAGGAACCCGATAAGGATAAGGACGGCAATGTCATTCTGAACAACGGCAAGCCGCATTACTCTTACACCAAGACGGAAAACAAGAACGAGACCCGTTACACCGATACCTGCTACGAGGATACCTGGTTCACCTCTATCTGCAGCCCCATCTACTTCGACAATAATTACTTCTATTACGTTGATACCACGACCAACCAGAACCTGTACAACAACATGCGCCGCCAGCAGGCCGAGAACGGCAACAACGGCAACTCTGGTTCCGGCAGCTCTGGTAACAACTCCCAGATGCAGCAGTTCATGAAGAAGATGCAGAACCAGGGCCCCGATACTCTGGAAGCACGTCCGCGTAATGCGAACTACTATATCCGCAAAGAGGATTCCAGCAGCAGCAGGCCCGGCGGCTTCAGCATGAGCAGCTTTACCAAGACGGATGACCCGTTTGATATCATCCTGATGTACTACAACGATCTGAAGGAAACCAGCAGCAACTTCAATGATGACGACAGCAATGCCAAGGTTCTGGCCGAAGCTGGCACCATCTATAAGATCGATACCAGTGCAAAAGATAAGCATACCAAGGTTGAAAACAACCTGAACACCGAGTGCCTGGCAGACGCTGCTGCAAAGCGGATCTACCCCGCACTGGTACACTCTACCGCACTGTATGATGGCAAGCTGTACTTCAACGTCAACAACGCCATCTACCGTATGGACCCGACCACCGGCGCAGTGGAAGAAGTGAAGGAATACAACACCGTCTATGGCGGCATTAAGCTGACCAAGGATAAGGACGGCAACATGGTTCCCGATACCCACTTTCCCGGCATGAGCATGGTTATCATGGATAGCGCCAATGATACCAGCAGTGTGAAGTATCTGGGCACCTTCAAGAACCATCCTCTGGCTGGCCTGACCCTGCGTGACAGCTACAGCTTTGCTACCACCACCCAGCAGGGCCAGACTGTGATCACCGGCATCAACACCACCAAGGATCAGCTGGTCGTTTCTGTCGGCACCAACCTGTCCAACACCTATAAGGAACTGGTGGACGGCAAGGCAGAAGTCAAGACCGATGCCTCCGGCACTTCTTATGCAAACCGTAAGAGCTACAAGACCGAGTCCTGGAACTACAACCCGAGTTACAACCAGAACATGGGCAGCTCTGACGAGAAGAACAAGAACGAAGAGTTCATGTGGTGCGCTAACCTGGTTGAAACCATGCCGATGTCCGACATGGTCAGCGACCTGAAGAGCGGCGCAACCACCGATGTTACCGTTGAAGCATGGTGCAATACCCCCGCTTACACCCAGGCCCGTACCACCAACTATGGTCTGTGCAAGGGCGAAAAGAAGTACGCTGACGGCGCACTGCCCAAGGGCCATACCTGGGCTCTGGACGAGCTGGAAACCAAGTCCGTTGGCAACAATGTGTACCTGTGCTCTGATTGCCATACCGCAACCGAAAGCACCCCCCACACCGTTACCCTGCCCGATGCAGTTGAAGGCGTTAAGCTGACCCTGGGCACCATCAACAACACCTACCTCAAGGACGATACCGTTACCCTGACCGTAGAAAAGGAAGGCACCGCTATCGTTACCGTTACCGCAAAGAACGGCGATACCGATGTTGCTCTGACTGAAGTTCAGGAAGCAGCGCAGGACGAAGCCGCAGCCCAGGCTACCACCGAAAAGGCTAAGACGGTTTACACCTTCACCATGCCGGACGGCGATGTGACCATCAGCGTTACCAAAGCCGCCAAGACCTATGCGGTCAATGTTGCTGCCCTGACCAATGGTGAGATCACTGCTTCCGCTAAAGAAGCAGCTGAGAAGGAAACCGTAACCCTGACTGCTAAGCCCGCAACCGGCTATGCCCTGAAGGCTGGCAGCCTGAAGGTTACCTACAAAGACGCTGACAACACCGATAAGACCGTTGAAGTGAAAGCTGGTACCGAAGCCAACACCTACACCTTTGCAATGCCTGCTTACCCCGTCAACGTCAGCGCAGAGTTTGTTAAGGAATACAAGGTTACCGCAGCTCCTGCTGAGAACGGCACTGTTACCGTAGACCCGGCCGCAGCTGTTGAGGGCACCGACGTTACCGTTACCGTTAAGGCAGCTGATAACTACCAGCTCAAGGCTGACAGCCTGACCTACAGCTATAAGAGCGGCGAAGATACCAAGACCGAAAAGCTGACCCTGACCGATGGCAAGGCTACCTTCAAGATGCCTGCTGCTGATGTTACCGTTAGCGCTGTGTTTGAAGCACTGACTGCAACTCCGACTGCAACTCCGACTGCAACTCCGACCGCAACTCCGACCGCAAAGCCGGCAGAGCCGACTGCTGTGCCGGAGCCGACTGCTGTGCCGGAGCCGACTGAGGCACCGTCTACTGAACCCGAAACGCGCACCGCTCACGGTGCTGCTGAAAAGACCACCATTACCGCAATGGCTGTCTTTACCTGCACCGATAAGAACTGCGCAAGCGCACAGTTCGTGGATGCAACTGTAAAGCAGACCAGCGGCGTTACCACCGCTGCTGTCAACTTCAACGGCAAGGACTACACCGCCAAGTACGGCGAGAAGAACGGCTGGGTTGAAGAAAACGGCAAGAAGTACTGGTACGAAAAGGGCGTGAAGCAGGGTACCACCGGCCGCGGCAAAGAGATCTATGATCCCGATTCCGACGCTTGGTACTGGCTGGATGCTGTCCAGGGCGGCGCAATGACCGTCAGCAAGGACGTTTACCAGGAATCCGCCGCCGGCCAGTGGGCTGATAAGCCCGATGGCACCGGCAAGTGGGTCCGTTACGATGAGAACGGCCACATGGTCAAGGGCTGGCAGACGACCGATAAGGGCACCTACTACTTTGACCTGATCACCGGCGCTATGGCTAAGGGCGCAGGCGATATTGACGGTGTACCTTGCGCATTTGACGAGTACACCGGTATCGCTCTGGACGGCCAGTGGCTGACCATCAAAGGCGCTGACTTCTGGTACGAAAAGGGCGTTCGCCAGGGCCTGGATGGCCGCGGCAAGGAAATCTATGACCCGGCTTCCGACGCTTGGTACTGGCTGGATGCCGTTGACCAGGGCAAGAAAGCCACCAGCAAGGATGTCTATCAGGAATCCGAAGCTGGCCAGTGGGCTGACCGCGCCGATGGCACCGGCAAGTGGGTCCGTTACGATGCACAGGGCCACATGATCAAGGGCTGGAGCGCTGACAAGCGTTACTACTTCGACCCGATTTATGGCACCATGGCTAAGGGCGATGCAGTCATCGACGGCCGTACTTATCACTTTGATAAGAACACCGGCGTTCTGCAGTAATCCCACAGCCGAACAATGAGCTGTAACCAGCCCATTAACCTCTAAATAAAAATGCCGCAGCAGATGTAACAGTCTGCTGCGGCATTTTTGTATTTGTGGGCATAGGTTCGGTGAAATATTTGCCAGGCCAGTAGGGCGGGGGACCCCACCCCGCCGAAAGCTAGAAATAGCACACGATTAAAAAATCGCAATTTACCTTACCCGCATAATAAAGGCAACACACAAAAACATGGCGAACACATCAGGCCGGTGCAAGGGCAAAACCTACTAAAAAGCTGCGGCTAAATTTGGTAAATATGGTGCGCGAAGTATAATTTTTGGAGGATATCACAAGCAGAACAAACAAATTTTGTCAGTTCAAACAACAAAAAAACAACAAACTGGCATAGATGCCAAAGAATGCGGCCGCGAATTGTGAAAGATTTTAATATATTTTCTTCATTTTTTCCTTACCTGTTATCATTTGAATTTGCAATCGAAATATGGAACTTGTATAATAGAATGAAAGAAAGGTGCAAACTAAATGGGTGAAGAGGATTTGGTGCAATGGAAGATAAAAATAGATTCAGCATTCTGCTGGAGCATTTGCTGGAAGTTGCGGAGGTCAAGAACTATACCCTGGCCAAGCGCCTGCAATACGATGTTTCCTATATCAGCAAATGGGTCAGCGGCCGCATGCTGCCTGCCAAAAAGACTGAAAAGCGCGTGATGGAGGGCATCAGTGCCTGCGTGGTGGATGAAGCCACCGATGATGGCCGTAACCTGCTGCTGCGGGAATACAGCGTTAGCATCCCCAGTGACCTGAAAGCCGCCATTTATGATAACCTGATTGCTGAATATGATTATTTGCAAGAGGAGCTGGACAGCGGCGAGGCGCGCATTGGCCCCTATACGGACTTTTGGGCCGAGCTGAACATGCTGCAATACCTGACCAAAATGGCGCACCCCGTGCTGCGCCGCGTCAGCCAGCTGGAGATTGTGGCTGTGATGGACCTGATGGAAATGGCGCGCGAATACTGCCCGAAAGTTGCCAACCTGCAAAACGGCCAGCTGGTGGACCAGCGTAGCTATGATAACGTCTATTTCAAGCTGATGATCGATATCAGCCGCGAAAAATGGGACCCCATCTATGATGCCGCGCTCATTATTAACGTGCTGACCAACTTCAGCCATATTCATTTCAAGCTGTTTGGCAGCACCGCGGCTGCCGGGCGCGCGGTGTTTGTGGTCAAGGGCGATTTTGCCATTACCGGCCTGCTGGTCAGCCACAGCCGCTGCGCTGCCGTTACCGCCACCGAGGATCCGCAGAACTGCGAAAGCCTGTATGATAACTTTTCCAAGCTCTGCGTGCGGGATGACCAGCTTTTCCGCGATACCAGCATGCGCCAGCTGATCAGCCAGTACGACTATATGCACACGCTGCTGGCCTCCAATCTGCGGTGGATGTTCGGCCACCTGAATGAGCTTCTGCTGCCGGATGACTTGTTTGAAGAGATCCTGACCGCCCACGAGGCCGAGCTGAAAGATTTTTTGGGTGCTACCCCTGCGGAGCTGCGTGGCGTACACAACCTTGCCAAAGGTGTGGTGGAGGAAACAAACATCCGCATCCTGATTTATGAAGCTGCATTTTCCTCCATGGCGGTTTCCGGCGAGCTGGACTTTTTCAGTTACAAGGTCAGCCTTACCCCGGATCAGCGCAGCCGGTGCATCAGCTATGTGCTGCAGCTTTGCAAGCAGCGTGAAAAACTTGAATTCCGCTTGATCAGCGGCCGCATTGTGAACGATTTCCAGTATGTGGCGGACCCCAATATGTTCCTTTCTGGCGCTGCATCGTATCTTCGGCTGGATAACAACTGCCCCATCAACCGGATTGCAATGGTCAACAACAGTGTGATGGAAGACCGCCTGAGTGAATATTTTGATCAGGTCTGGAATTTGGATGACCAGAACGTGACAAAAGAACGCAACGCCATTGCGGAGCACATCCATCATGTCCTGCAGGGAATCCATCTGATTACCCGCGCCAAAGGTGATGAAATGGAAGAACTGCAAGAGAGCTGGATGAACAAAATCTAAAAATACAACATACATACGCATAAACATAAAGCCCTGGCTGCTGCGGTAGCTGGGGCTTTTGTTGCACCGAGGAAAATGAAATTGCAAGAAAACTCCATGCCAAAAGCGTGAAAATTCATGTGAAAAAAAGTGAATCACGCGGAATCAATTTCTGGAAATTTGTGCCATGGGATTCTCGTGCTTTCCGTAAACAGGAATGGTATACTATGTTCAGCACCGAAGATAATTATAGCATTATGGTTCGGCGACGCTGTGCAACGATGTGCACAGCAGGGGAAAGCGCCATAAAGGTTTGGCGTGATTTGATTTGGATAATTTAATTCCCTGCAACTATAAGGGAAAGACATTTGGTGGAAATTGCAATGAATGAAAACGCGATGTTGACTGGCAAGCCCAGCATTGACCGCCCCTGGATGAAGTTCTATCCAGATGTTCTGCGCGGTATCCAGGTTCCGGCCTGCACCGTGGAGCAGTACCTCTCCGTGCGCGCTGCAGACCCTAACGTGATTGCCATGCACTACTATGGTGTGGATATCACCTGGGGTACCGTGTTCCGTAAGGTGGACGCCACCGCCCGCGCTCTGCAGGTGCTTGGCGTCAAACAGGGGGACCAGATCCCCGTGTTCCTGCGTTCTGTGCCGGAATTCATTTATCTGCTGCTGGCAGCCGAGCGCATCGGCGCTTCGCTGCTGTGCCGTGACAACACCCTGGAAGAAAACATTGAAGCTGTTCAGAAAGCCAATGCCAAGGTGATTTTTGTTCACGACTTCTTCTCCAAGGCCGAAATCGAAGCCTACCGTGAGCAGACCAACGTGAATACCTATGTTATCGTTCCTGCTCTGGAAAGCGGCGACCGCGCCGCTATGCCGGTTTACCTGCAGCATTCCCTGGATGCCCTGTATCCGGATGTTCCCGCCCGTGGCTCTGATACCATGATGTGGGCTGATTTCTGTAACATGGGCCAGCGTTTTCGCGGCTTTGTGCCCGCTCCCGTCAACATTGACCGCCCGCTGCTGCGCGCCTACACCAGCGGTTCCACCGGCCCTTCCAAGCAGGTCATCCATTCTGCACACAGCATCATCGGCGTGCTGGCCCAGATGAACTTTTATGGCTCTTCGGATAAATTCCGCCCCACCTGGCTGCTGACCATCCTGCCCCCGGCTCTGATCGCTGTTGTGGTTTCCATGATGCTGCTGCCCCTGGCCGGCGGTATGCTGCTCATTCTGGATCCGTTTGTGGATGTGTACGATGTTGACCTGGAAATGATGCGCTACCGCCCCAACAACTGGCCCCTGATCCCCATGTTTGTGGAGGTTATCCGCCGCAGCAAGCGTCTTCCGGCTGACTATGATATGTCCCACATGCTGGCCATCGGCGCCGGCTGCGAGGCATTCAACAACAAGCAGCTGCGCAATGTTGAGGAGTTCCTCAAGCAGCATAACTGCAACCTGCGCTTTACTGCCGGCTACGGCAGCAGCGAGGCCGGCTCCAACGCCACTCTGCCCATGGCTCCGTTCCCGGTGCGTGACGGCAACGTTGGTGTGCCGATGATCCACAGCGTCATCAGCATCTTCAAGCCCGGCACCCAGGAAGAGCTGACCTACAATACCCCCGGTGAGATCTGCATGACGGGCCCCGGCGTGATGCTGGGCTATGACCGCCCCGAAGCAACCGCCAAGGCACTGCAGGTCCACGCAGACGGCAAGACCTGGCTGCACACCGGCGATATTGGCTATATGTCCGAGGACGGTGTGCTCTACACGATGACCCGCGGCGCATCCCCGCGTTTTGGCGGCGGCGACCTGATGGTGCAGCCGCTGGAGAACATCGTGGCCGATGCCGACATCAAGGGCATCAAGGACGAGTTCTTTGTTATCGTGCCGGATGATGAGCACGAGGGCTGCTTCCTGCCGTACCTGTACGTCCAGCTCAAAGATGGCTACACCTTGGACGATGTGCGCGATAAGATCAATGCCTGCCTGCCGGAACGTTACATGCGTCCGGTGGAGATTTTCACCGTACCGGAACGCCCGTTCTTCCACTTCAAGACCAACCGTATTGGCCTGAGCAAAGAAATCATCGCCAAGCGCAACCAGCAGAAAGAGAAAGCCAAGCGCAACAGCTTTGCCGATGGCTGCATTGCCTGATGACTTTGGCGTGATAAAATCATGATAATGTAACGGCATGTGCCCACCTTATGATAGAGATAAGGGGGGCACATGCCTTTTGTTTTGGGGTGGGGGAGCGGATGAAGATGAATGGTACGCGCGGTTGGGGGATAGGGGAGAAGGGCAATCGGATTCCGGTGCGGGGGAGATACTTGTGAAGTTGTAAAGGCAATACCGCATAATTCTAAGTGCCGATACGGCGAGCGAGGTGCGGC
>OGXC01002863.1_pt1 | contig 10976 bp, 14 predicted proteins | sample 1576201 | NCBI WGS metagenome assembly OGXC01 (sample SAMEA3541562, study PRJEB24748) | human gut metagenome | biome: human gut; feature: human-associated habitat; material: faeces | place: China | collected 2012 | reverse complement strand
AGTATTGATTATAGTGATATGGCGTTTCCTAAGCCGAAAAAGAAGAAAAAGAGAATCAGCCATCCGAAAAGCATTTTGAACACAGAAAAGGGCGTGTGCTATCTCTGTGCCAATCTGTATGGAGACTATCGGCAGCAGTATACGGAGGAACACCATGTATTGTTTGGATCCGGGATGAGAATTCTATCGGAAGCCGAGGGATTGAAAGTGTATTTGTGTGAACCGCACCATAAAAGCGGAAAAGAAGCTGTGCATAATTGCAGAAAGACAAGAGAACTGCTTTGCGAGATCGCACAGAGGGAATATGAAAAGTCACACACACGGAAAGACTGGATGAAGATCAGCAAGAAAAATTATCTGGATCAGCAAGAGTTGATGAAAGAACCGCAAAATGAAAAGCAGAAAGAAGGACATCCAGGATTCCAATTTTTATAGCATCTCCGGCCAAGTGCCGTGAAGATACAACAGCAGGTACGTCACAAAACCTGTCGTAAGCCATTACATTATCTCCCAGATAACTCTGGGAGAGGAAAGGAGCATCATGTTTATTAAGACGAGCATATTTAAGAGAATATTGAAGGATGCATGGAAAGGTGCAGGAGCAGCACTAGGGGCAAAAGTAGGTAAAACAGGATTTCAATAATATGTGTCTATATCCAAAACTAATCAAAAACAGGCGGTATGTACCAAACAAAAAGAATGGAGGCGTACCGCCTCAATGTCCGGACGAAAGACTAAGATACGTCACCGCAGCATGTGGAAAATGCATGGAATGCCGTCAACAAAAACAAAGACAATGGTTAGTTAGAATGAGTGAAGAATTAAGACAAGAACCAAACGCATACTTTATCACATTAACAATTGATGATAAATCATATAGCGAACTATCAAATACATATAATATTACAGACAATAATGAAATAGCCACCAAGGCAATTAGATTATGCCTAGAAAGAATCAGAAAACAAACAGGTAAATCTATTAAACATTGGTTTATAACAGAACTAGGGCACGAAAAAACAGAAAGATTGCACCTACACGGTATAGTTTGGGGAATAGGAACAGATAAACTAATTACAAATAAATGGAACTACGGGATAACATTCACCGGATTCTTCGTGAATGAAAAAACAATACAATATATCACAAAATACATGACTAAAATAGATGAACAACACAAAGACTTTATAGGGAAAGTGTTGTGTTCCAAAGGCATAGGAGCTGGATACATCAAAAGAGATGACGCAAAAAAACATACATACAAACCGGGACAAACAATAGAAACTTACAGATTAAGAAACGGGTCTAAAATAAACCTACCAATTTATTACAGGAATCAATTATTTACAGAAGAAGAAAGAGAAGCTCTATTCCTGGATAAAATAGAAAAAGGAATAATTTATGTAATGGGACAAAAAGTCCATAGAGATGATGAAGAATATTATTTACAATTACTAAACGAGGGACGTAAAACAGAATGTAGACTGTATGGTTACAATCTACAAAATTGGGAACAACAAAAATATTTATCAAGATTAAGAAGACAAAAGAAAAAACAAGATAAAGATTTGCAACAATTAGAAATGTATTGGGCAATAGAAAAATCAAAAGAGTTTACATCATTAGATAAATGTCCATTTTAATAATTATATTTTGGGCGTCCGGGCGGGCTTTCCGGCTCAAACATATCTCCGCTACGCTCCGATACTCGCCTGCAATCCCTGACGCACGCAACAGAGTTGCTATTAATTTGCGCTCTGCGCAGAACTTAGGTGTTTATAGGGGAGGATTGACAGCGATAAATTAAAGGACAGTTTCCTTAAAGAACAGATCTGTATGAGGGCGTGCACCCGGCAAAAGCCGTGGTGTGCGCCTTTGGCGATATCAAGGTGCTAGACGCTAAGGGGAGCTATGCGCTCCCTATTGCCCTATCAGCGTTCAAGCGGCACGCAGCCTTACCGTACAAATATGTTAATCATAGTTAAAAGCTTCAGATAAATATCAGAAAATTTGTAGAAATCAAAAAAATCAATTATATTTGTAATGTCAATAAGAAAGGAGGTGAAAAATGAAAACTTAAAGTTTCTTTTAAAGCAAAGAAAAAAAGAATAACTTTTAATTTTGTACAACAAAAAAAAGAAAACTATAACAATAACAACTAAAAACACTTTAATTATGGCAGTAACAAAATTTTCAGTAGTAAAAGAGAACAAGAATACAGGTGAATTACTCATTATCAACTACGCAGGCGAATGGACTTACAAAACAGCACTCGCAATTGCAAAAGAAGCAAACCGAGAATTTGACGAAAAGGGATGGAAAATCGTATGTGTAGTAGAGACGAAAAAATTATATCCTAACGAAAATGAAAAAACCGAAAAGAAAGACAACATTTGTGATACTGAATAAAGAATTTAATACATTTAAGGCGTTCAAGGCATTCGCTTGGTATAATATGAAACCAGGCGAAGTTACTCAAGGGTTCGAAATATTCGAAGATACGGTAATTAAAGAATACAACTTAAACAGAAAAGAAAGGAGGTTGATAATAGAAAAAACTTATGACATGTGGGAGGAATACCTACAACAATTAGAAAATTTACAACTTAAATTATTTTAAACATGCCAAAGGAAATATTTGGGTTAATAATACTATTACTAATAATCGCTTTCGCAAGCGGAGCTTATTTATACATTAAAAATGGAGACTTATGAAAATCAACGGGACTCAATGGGTAGAAATTATCCGAGCTATTTCGACCGCAATAATTGCAATCATTACTACGCTTTGTGTGCAAAGTTGCACGATGAGTTTAAGCGTCAGCAAAAACAATCAAAACTCAACGCAAAAGACCGAACAAACAACAACGTCAAGCGTTGATAGTACAAATATTAATATCAATCCTAAATACTAAAAAAAATGGCAAATCTAAAAGAAGCATTTGTAATCAGACCAACTGATACAGACGAAAACGAATTTATGATTACAATCGGTAACCACTTGGCAACAGAGGAAAAATTCAAAAGCCGCAAAGCCGCTGAAATGAGAATCAATAAAACAGATTGGAACTTAGTGGCAGCAATGGTTTATGCACTTAAGGAAGCAGACGAATTCGAAAAATCAATTAAAAACCAGGAGGATAAATAATGGAAAGAAATATAGGCAAAAACACCATTGGGGACAACAATAAAATGTCCGTCAATCTGAAAACGTACAACATGTCAACTCACGACTTAAGTACAGTAATTAGGAATACACAAGCACCTGGAACATTAGTACCTAATCTAACATTATTGGTGCAAAAAGGAGACATAATCGATATAGATATTGAAGCAAATGTACTTACACATCCAACAGTAGGACCATTATTCGGAAGCTTCAAACTAGAACACCACGTGTATACAATACCTTTCAGACTATACAACAGTTGGTTACACAACAATAGAACAAAAATCGGCCTGGATATGTCACAAATAAAAATACCGCAATTAAATGTAAATTTGAAGAATACAGACAATCCAAAACCGGAAGACGAATGGACACAAGTAAATCCAAGTTGTCTACTAGCATACTTAGGAATCAGGGGATACGGTTCACTCATCGGAGTAACAACAAAAAATGTTGAAAAAAATGCAGTTCCACTAATTGGATATTATGATATATTCAAGAATTACTACGCCAATAATCAAGAAGACAAGTTCTATACAATTGGAGGAGCAAGAAAATTTGAAATAGATATCAACGGAGAAGTATATAATATTACAAATATAAACAAGACAATTAAAGACAATGATATAATACAATTTTCTCCAGCGCCAACAGAAGAAGAAAAAGCAAACTTCATATTCATAGGAAGCCAAAACTCAAGATACAGACGCTGGAAAGCAAACGACATAGGTGCATGGGTCGGAAGCCAACTAAAAATAGGAGGATTAGAAACAGCAAATACATACGTATTAAACGCAATTTACAATGGTCTATCCGTAGGTTTACAACAGTGGGAACTAGAATCACTAGACACACTAAGAGATAATATTTTAACAACAAAAGGAAATGTTACATTCAGCGTAACAGGAGCAAACAGTATACCTGTATTACAACAATTCAACGAAAGATACGGAGAAAGTCAAACCGGATATTTAAAAACAACAGCTTCACAATTCGGACTAGCACTAAAAACATATAACAGTGACCTGTATCAGAATTGGATAAACACAGACTGGATTGAGGGAGTAAACGGAATAAATGAAATCTCGTCCGTAGACGTTTCGGATGGCAGTTTGTCAATGGATGCACTCAACTTAGCGCAAAAAGTTTACAACATGTTAAACAGAATCGCAGTAAGCGGAGGAACATATAGAGACTGGCTGGAAACAGTATTCACAGGTGGAGAATATATGGAAAGATGCGAGACACCTGTATTCGAGGGAGGAACAAGCCAAGAAATTGTATTCCAAGAAGTAATAAGTAACAGTGCGACAGAACAAGAACCATTAGGAGCACTTGCAGGAAGAGGTGTAACAACCAACAAACAACGAGGCGGACACATCAAGATAAAAGTAACCGAACCGGGGTATATCATGTGTATCTGTAGTATCACACCAAGAATCGACTACTCCCAGGGTAACCAATGGGATACAGAACTAAAAACAATGGACGACCTCCATAAACCAGCACTCGACGGAATCGGATACCAAGACAGCATTAACAGTGAGCGAGCATGGTGGGCAGGATATTATTCACAAGGCCCATTAAAAGTAGAAACAGCAGCAGGTAAGACGGTAGCATGGATTAATTACATGACAAATGTAAACAGAACATACGGAAACTTTGCTATCAAAGATAATGAAGCATTCATGGTAATGAACAGAAACTACGAACTAGAAATAACAGGTGGAACATCTCCGACAAAAATCGCAATTGGAGACTTATCTACATATATAGACCCGGTGAAATACAATTACATATTTGCAGATACAAATCTAGAAGCCATGAACTTTTGGGTACAAACAAAATTTGACATCAAGGCGAGAAGACTTATCAGTGCAAAACAAATTCCAAATTTATAACAATATGAAAACAACAATCATACCAAATTTACTTGGAAGAATACAAAGTGTAGAAATCCAAGAGGGTGAAACAATCGAAAACAAAGTAGCGAGAATCACTCAAAACAAAGAACCGATTACAGATAGTGCGCCTATCATATTCACAGAAAAAAAAGACGGAGTACTTCCGGCTTATAATATTCGTACGGACAGATTCGACATAGCACTAGAAGCTATGGACAAAATTGGCCGGAGTAAGGCGAAAAAAGAAAATGCTCCCAAACCGGAAGACTTTGGAAATGTACCAAACAAAACGGAGGGAGGAACACCAAGCGAAAATTAACGGTCGCAGCTAAAGCTGCAAAACGTATCACATGGATATCTAAGGGGGAAATGTAAAAATTTCCCCTAAAATTAACTACGATGGTACGCATGTGATATATTATATCAAGTAATAGGAAAGAAGCTTTTAAATAAAAAGCTCGAAAATGTAAACTATTAATACTTAAAACTATGTTAGGAAACGGAATATTCGGTATATTCGGAGCAGGACTGAACGCAGCAATGAGTTCCGGGGCTGCCAACGAACAATGGGGAAACCAACTAAAACTAATGGATATCCAAAACAGGTATAATGAACAAATGGCTAAAAACAATCAACAAAGAAACAAAGACCTGTGGGATTATACAAACTACGAAAATCAAAAACAACATATAAAAAACGCAGGATTAAATCCAGCGCTCATGTATGGAATGGGAGGTGGCGGAGGTGTAAGCGCCAATGGAGCACAAGGGCAAGGAGTGACACAACCAACAGACCGTAGTGTAGAAATGGGACTAAAACAACAAGGATTAGGACTACAATTAGCAAGCATAGCATCGCAAGTAGACCTCAACAAGAGTCAAGCTGAAAAAAATAAAGCAGAAGCGGACAAAATTGCCGGAGTAGATACAGACATGCAAAAAGCTACCATTGATAACCTAATAGCACAAACTTCAAATGAAAAAGTAAAGAAAGGCCTTATCTTAGGACAAATCAGAGTAGCAGACGCAGAAGAGGAACTTAAACGAAACATGGCCGATTGGACAAAAGACAAAGCCGATGAAACACGCTGGAATATCAAAAGCCTACAAAAAGGAATCGACAAACTAGCTGAAGAAATCAACGGAATGAAACTCGACAACGAGTTAAAGGAAAGAACAATTGAAAATAAAGTGAAAGAATCCTCTCTAACACTTCGAAACCTGATGGCTGAAATATTACTCAAAGGAAGCCAAAGAAAAGTCAATGAAGAACAAGCAAAGGCAATTCCAGCACAAATTCTACAAGGATGGGAAGAACTTACAAAAAAAGGAAAAGCACTCATCATCCAAAGAGAACAAATGGAAGCCTATGCACAAGACGTAATAAACAGATACGAACTAGGCAAAAAAGGTCTAGATATTGAAGAGCAAAAGCTCGTCAAAGACATTGTACTTGGAATGCTCGAAATAGCTTCGAAAGGAGCAGGAGCAGCACTAGGAGCAAAAGTAGGTAAAACAGGTTTTCAATAATTATGTGTCTATATCCTAAACTCATACCAAATAAGCGGTACCTACCAACAAAAAAGAATGGCGGGGTACCGCCTGTTTGTCCTGACGAAAGGCTACGTTATGTAACGGCAGCCTGTGGAGACTGTTATGAATGCAGGAAACAAAAGCAAAGACAATGGGTGGTAAGAATGTCAGAAGAAAACAGACAAACACCGAATGCCTATTTCCTGACACTAACAATCGATGATAAATCATACAAACAACTGAAACAAAAATACAAGTTAAAAGACAATAACGATATTGCAACAAAAGCTATAAGACTATGCTTAGAAAGAGTACGAAAGTTAACCGGAAAATCCGTAAAACACTGGTTTATCACAGAACTAGGACACGAGAAAACAGAAAGACTACATCTTCATGGGATAGTATGGGGCTTAGGAAACGGAAAGAAAGTAACGGACAATTGGAAATACGGAATCACATTCACCGGATATTTTGTGAATGAAAAAACTATAAACTACATTACAAAATACATGTTAAAAATTGACGAAAAGCACCCAAAATTCAGAGGAAAGGTGCTTTGTTCGGCAGGAATAGGAGCAGGATACCTCAAGCGAGAAGATGCCAAAAGACATGTATATATACCAGGTAAAACAAACGAATCATACCGGATGAGAAACGGAGGAAAACTCAACCTACCTATCTATTACAGAAACAAAATATTTACAGAAGAAGAACGTGAAAAACTATTCCTAGACAAAATTGAAAAAGGAATTATATACGTACTAGGAACAAAAATAGACCTAAAAACCGAAGAATCACGATATATGGGCGTACTCGTAAGCGAACGAGAACGCTGTGAAAGACTGTATCACGACAATCCCAAAGAATGGGAAGATAGAAAATACCTTAACAGGCTCAAAAAACAACGTCAGTGGACGGAATCTAAAGCGACTATGGTCGCCGAGAAGGAAAGAAAAAAAGAGGAAAGAAAACAAGAGCAGTTTAATAAAGACATTGATACATTCGCCAATCTATATTATAACCAGTATTACACATAGGGCTGCGCTCGGGCACGTCCAACGGGTACCGTGTTAACATCACACGGGTCTGTATTTAACACCTCTAGGCCGGGTGGCCAAGGGTGTATAACGGGAGGGTGAGGTGTGCCTTTATCCGAGAGGCGACTACCTTAAGAACAGGATAAGGCGTGACGTGCACCCGACCAAAGGTCGTGGTGTGCGGCTTCGCCGATACTATGGTGCTAGTCGCTAAGGAGAGCTACGCGCTCTCTGTTACTCTATCGGCGCTCAAACGCCGCGCATGCTTAAAGATACTATTGCTAATAAAGGTTAAAAGCTTCAGATAAATATCAGAAAATTTTGCAGAGTCAAAAAAATCAATTATATTTGTAGTGTCAATAAGAAAGGAGGTAAATATGAAAACTTAGAATTTCTTTAACACAAAGAAAAAAAAGAATAAATTTTAATTTTGTAGAACAAAAAAAGAAATCATCTATCATTGTAACAAAAAAAATCACATTAATTATGGCAGCAACAAAATTTTCAGCAGTTTACACACATGAAGACGGAAAAATATTCATAACAAACTTTAATAGACCGATGACATACAAAGTAGCGGAACTAATAGCCAAGGAAAATAATATACCAGAAGTAAAATTGGTATGCGTAATAGAATCATGGAAATTATATCCTAAAGAAAATGAAAAAACCGAAAAAAAATAGAAAATATGCATCAGATGAAAATCTATTTAATACATTTAAATCACTAAAAAATTACATTTGGTACAATACACCAAATAATACAATAAAATATGGCTATGAACTAGAGGAAGATGTTATTACAAAAAAATACATCTTCCATAAAAAAGAAAGGAGGTTATTGTGTGAAAAAATTTATGACAAAGACATAGAAGAGCTAGAAAAATGGAAATATAAACAACTTAGATTATTCGAAACATGAAAATAACCGGAAGCCATCGGGCAGAGATTATTCGAAATATATTTACAGATATCACTGCTACGATTAAAAAATTTATGACAAAGATAAAAAAAGATTAAAAAAAAGAATCATAAACAACTTAAATTATTTTAAACATGAAAATAACCGGAAACCAATGGGTAGAAATTATTCGAGCTATCAGTACGGCAATCATTGCTATAATTACGACCTTATGTGTGCAGTCGTGTACAATGAGCCTAAGCGTAAGCAAAAACAATCAAAACTCAACGCAAAAGACCGAACAAACATCAACGTCAAGCGTTGATAGTACAAAAATTAATATTAATCCTAAAAACTATTAAAAATGGAAAGAGAATTTAATGACATGAAAGACGTATTCAAGGTATTACCAACAACTCAAGAAGAGAAAGAATACATGATTGTAATTGGCAAACATTTGGCAACAAATGAAAAATTTCCTACACGAGAAGCAGCGGAAGATAGAATCAACTCCATAGACTGGAACCTGATTTCCGCAATGATCTATGCATGTAAGGAGGCAGATGAATACGAGAAAAAACTAAAACGAACTGCAAAAAAAACAAAGAATACCAACAAAAACAAAAAGGAGAAATAAATTATGTCAATTCAAAAGAATATCGGTAAAAATACCATTGGTGACAATAATAAAATGTCAGTAAGCCTGCATGAGTATAATATGTCAACTCATGACTTGTCAACCATTGTAAGAAACACACAGAGTCCGGGAACATTGGTGCCAAATCTATGTATAGTAGGGCAAAAGGGTGATACATTTGACATCGACGTAGACGCAAACGTACTTACTCAACCAACAACAGGACCTTTGTTCGGGTCATTCAAACTAGAGCACCACATCTATGCAGCACCTGTAAGACTGTATAACAGCTGGTTACATAACAACCGAACAAAAATCGGTCTGAATATGGCAAAAGTAAAATTACCACAAATAAAAGTAACACTAAACAAACTATACGACACTATAGCAACAGAGGAGGAGCAATGGAATCAAGTAAACCCAAGTTGTTTACTTGCATACCTAGGAATAAGAGGTTTTGCAAACATGGAGGGTCCAAATTCAAAAATCGTATCCAAAAACGCATTACCAATACTAGCGTACTACGACATCTTTAAAAACTACTACGCCAACACGCAAGAAGAAAACTTCTATATTATCGGAAATACTGAAGAACTAACAATAACAATCAACGAAAAAAGGGTAAATCCGAATGTAATTCCAAGTAACGACGGTAGAATAAACAACGCAGGAGTAATAACCATAAGTCCAAAAACAATAAAACAAAACGAGATACAAATCAAAGTATCAAAAAACTCACCAGCAGGACAAAGTGAAATACTTGCACCGGGAGACATAGGTACAAGCGGAGTAGAGGGAGAAACAATAAAAATAGTAACGAACAAAATCCCAACGGGGGAAACGTGGTATATTCGAAGTATACAAACAATAAACAGAATAACACTAGAAAATTATCCACTAGAAAACCTAGACACAATCAGGGATAAAATACTATTAACGGCAGGAGATACCGTATTTAATATATCAGACACAGCAAAAAGTGTAATGCCATTCACTAACTTCGTAAAAAGAAAAGCCGTAAACAATAAACTAAACGCATCCGATCCACAATACGGATTATGTCTAAAAACCTACAACAGTGACTTGTATCAAAACTGGATAAACACGGAATGGATAGAGGGCGTAAACGGAATTAACGAAGCAAGTGCCGTAGACGTATCAGACGGTACGCTATCAATGGACGCCTTAAACCTGTCACAAAAGGTATACAACTTCCTCAACAGAATCGCAGTTTCAGGAGGAACTTACCGTGACTGGCTAGAAACAGTATACACTGGAGGCAACTATATGGAGAGATGCGAAACACCAACATTCGAAGGTGGTGTAAGCCAAGAAATAGTATTCCAAGAAGTAATAAGCAACAGTTCATCCGGAGACGAACCACTAGGAACACTAGCCGGACGAGGAGTAACGACGGGAAGACAAAAAGGCGGACATATCCGTATCAAAGTAACAGAACCATGTTATATTATGTGTATCTGTTCAATCACTCCACGAATCGACTACGGACAGGGAAATACCTGGGATACATACCTAGAAACAATGGATGATTGGCACAAGCCAGCACTAGACGGAATCGGGTACCAAGACTCATTAAACGGTGAACGCGCGTGGTGGACAGACTACGTTACAGCAGACCCAGACTTAAAACGTACATCCGCAGGTAAAACAGTAGCTTGGATTAACTACATGACAAATGTAAACAGGACGTTCGGAAACTTCGCGCCTGGAATGAGCGAGAGCTTTATGGTACTCAATCGTAACTACTCAATCAATACAGAAAAACAGATTGAAG
>OGXC01002859.1_pt1 | contig 10979 bp, 8 predicted proteins | sample 1576201 | NCBI WGS metagenome assembly OGXC01 (sample SAMEA3541562, study PRJEB24748) | human gut metagenome | biome: human gut; feature: human-associated habitat; material: faeces | place: China | collected 2012 | reverse complement strand
ACTGCTTCCGGACGGACGCCGTGTGATGATTGCCTGGATGAAGTCATGGGATGCACACATTACTACAACAGCACGTTTTTTAATGTCTATATTAGGGTTTCTTGTTATTCCAGCCATCTTAATAACTACTTCTTCTAATAGCCCTAAACTGTTAAGCGGCTTTGCTATACTATTCCAGCGTTTTTGTGACATTTCCATAGCATCTTTATCCAATTCTTTAATCGATGATAATATATCCTTTAAATAAATTGACATTCTATCTCCCCTTTTTATAATCGTTACATTTATGTATGAAATTACTTGCAAAGTCAATATTAGAATAATAATGTAAATGAGGATATCCTGCAAATAAATTGTTTATGCTATTAATACACAACCAATTTTTCTTTCTCATAGGCTTCTGTGCTTTAAAGGATTGTCCATTACAAGTACTATCCCAGTAATGAAATTCATGTCCCCGGATCGTCTCCCCTTGTCTCAGATACACAAGATCCGATTTTGCTTCCAACGTCACATAGCCGAATCTTCCCAGGCTCTCTGTCCGGTAGCCTCTCCCCTCCAGAAATCCAGTCATGGGGTAGAAGTTTCCGTCCTCTGCTTCCAGCTCCTCTTTCAGATGACGCTTTCCCATGTAAGCGCTGCGGTAGGCCTCAAGGTCGATGAGGGCGAAGGCGCGCGGATGAAAGTCCGCGAGGTAGGTGCCGGAGGCCTGAAGCTGAAAATGCGCGGCGGAGGAAAACCCGCCGTCCAGCAGGTGCATGAGGATGTCCTCCGCCGTCTCGGAAGGCTTGTCCTGACGGCTCACCTCCATGAACAGCTGCTTGGAGAGGATGTGCTCCACCAGCTCCCAGGTCTGCGGCGGGATTTTTTCCAAATGTCCGTCCGTATCCACGCAGATGAGGTAGCCGAGGCGCACGCCTGCGCTGATGAGAGGTGCAAAACGCCGCCGATAGGGGCTATCAGCCAGCTGGACATAGTCCGCCCAACCAGCTGTGAGCATCGCATTTTTGCTGATGATTGCGCCGGCCTCGTAGGTGATCTCGCCGCAGCGTACGGCGGTTTCAAAGAGCGCATCGGAAAAGCCGAGCGGCAAACGGTACGCAGCAATGCGAAAGGTATCATCCAGTACCATCAGCGGGCAGTCCAGCAGCTCCCCCGTGCTCAGCGCCAGCTGCCGGAGATTGTTCTGCGAAAAGAACTCATCCAGCAGCGCCTCTGCATTGCACGATTCCCAGCGTTTTTCCTCCATGGTCTGCCTCCTTCTTCGGCTTGTGCATTCGGTACAAGTCGTTTTTTCTTTGTTGTATCGGCAGCTTCTTGTTTTTGCAAGAGGAAAAGCTAAACTGTGTGTCAGAAAGGAAAGTTTGAACGATTTATATACTGAAATCGAAACTGAGTTGAAAGAGTGCGCCGATTCCAGCAGAGAGTGGGATGGTAAAATGGAACATCTACTGCACATCTTAACATAATGCGTCAGATATAAAAGGACAAGCATATGTCATCGGACGATTTTCCACGTTTTATGAAAAGCACTGGGCGTTCTGCGACCGCTTCCCGTGGCGGAAACACTTCACGCAGGACGCTGCGGCGCGAAGTGAAACGCCTTGTATCTCTCTGCGCCGGTGCGCAGATAAAAAAGCTGCCCTGCTTGTGCGCAGGGCAGCTTGAATATTCTTAGTAATGTTGCAGCAGGCGATTTTCGCAACTGCGTATCACCGGTTCCTATACGCCATTTTTACGCCATTTCCGCGAGGGAATGCGTAGGGAAATAGGAACTTTTATGTTTTGACTTCATCCGAAAATACCTGTCCTATCAAGCTTTATCGGCATTTGTGTGTTTGCGGAGAGTTTCAGAAACAGGCTCACTTTCGACGATACCTAATTTCATAAAAAGCAAACTCCTTTGCTGTATTTTCGGCATAATCTTGTACCATTGCCGCGTGGAAAGTGCAAGCGCGATTCGCAAAAGGGTAAAAAGCGGGAAATTTCCGCCGCACGCTGTGATTTTTCGGAAAAACTTTGCCCGTCATATCCCCCACCCCCGCTTGTGGTGGGCGGGAATTTCCCCTATACTACTACAAACAGCTGTATTTTTGCCACGCCCGGCGGCACGACGTTTCCAAATTTTTACCGAAAAGGAGTTTTTCCATGAAAAAAGCGCTGACTCTTCTGCTGTCCCTCGCGATGCTCTTCTCCCTCGCCGCCTGCGGCCGGAGCGGCGGCGATTCGACCGACGACGCGCCGTCCACGCTCGTCTACGGCTCTGCCGACTACACGCGCATCGATCCCGCGATGGACGAGCACTGCGAGATCAACCTGCTGCTCTTCAACGGCCTGACCGCGCACGACGGCAATGACCAGATCGTTCCCGCCCTCGCCGAGCGCTGGGACTATGACGAGGCAAACTGCACCTATACTTTCTACCTGCGCGAGGGGGTGAAGTGGCACGACGGCGAGCCGTTCACGGCGCAGGACGTCAAATTCACGATCGAAGCCATCATGGACCCCGACAACGGCTCGGAAAACGCGCCGAATTACGAGGACGTGCAGGAGATCACCGTGCTCGACGACCACACCGTCTCGTTCCGCCTCGCTGAGCCGAACGCCGCGTTTCTGGAATACATGACGATGGCGATTTTGCCGCAGCATTTACTCGAGGGCGAGGATATGCAGGAATCCGCCTTTTTCCGCGCCCCCGTCGGCACAGGGCCCTACAAGCTCGAAAGCTGGGACGCCGGGCAGTCCATCGTGCTCGTGCGCAACGAGGACTACTTCCTGGGCGCGCCGAACATCGAGCGCGTCATCTTCAAGATCGTACCCGACGACAATGCGCAGGCGATGCAGCTCGAGTCCGGTGAGATCGACCTTGCGCTGCTCGACCCGAAAAACGCGCAGAACTTCGCGGGCAAGGACGGCTACACCTGCTACGACATGACCACCGCGGACTACCGCGGCATTCTCTTCAACTTCAACAACCCCTACTGGACGGAAAATCGCGACATCATCCCCGCCGTCTGCTACGCCATCGACCGTCAGGCCATTGTCGATTCGGTGCTGCTCGGGCAGGGCATGGCGGCGTACAGCCCGCTCCAGCGCAACGTCTACAATGACGAGACCGTGAACCGCTACGACTATGATCCCGCGAAGGCCAGAGAAATCCTCGAATCCGTCGGCTGCACGATGGGCGAAAGCGGCTACTACGAGCGAAACGGCGAGGAGATCGGCTTTGTCATCAGCGTCATGTCCGGCGAGCAGGACCGCATCGACATCGCGCAGGCCGCGGCGCAGCAGCTCCGTGAGGTCGGCATCCACTGCACGGTGGACATCCCCGCGCAGATGGACTGGAGCGACCAGATGGCGTGTCTCATCGGCTGGGGCAGCCCGTTTGACGCCGACGACCACACCTACAAGGTCTTCGGCACGGACAAGGGCGCGAACTACTCGGGCTACTCAAACGCGCTGGTGGACGAATATCTGACGCTCGCGCGCCAGAGCAGCGACGACGCCGTCCGCAAAGAGTATTACAGCAAATTTCTGCACGCGCTCGCGGACGATCCGGCCTACGCCTTTATCTGCTACATCGACGCGAACTATGTCGCCAAGTCCACCGTCCACGGCATTAACATGGACACGGTGCTCGGCCACCACGGCGTCGGCATTTTCTGGAACATTCAGGAGTGGGCGATCGGCGAGTAACCGCCATTGACATTTTCGACGAGGGGCTGATTTCAGCCCCTTTGTCTTGCGTAAAGAGGACATTTTTCATGGCAGATCTATTGAACGTCGAGCACCTTTCCGTCAGCTTTTTCACCCCCGCGGGCGAGGTGCAGGCGGTGCGCGACGTGAGCTTTTCGCTGAAAGCGGGCGAGGTGCTCGCCATCGTCGGCGAATCTGGCTGCGGCAAGAGCGTACTGTGCAAGAGCATCCTGCGTCTTCTGCCGCAGACGGCAAAAATCAAGTCCGGCAAGATCATCGTAGACGGCACAGACATTACGGCTTATCGCGAGCGCGAGATGACGGCGCTGCGCGGTTCGCTCTTTTCCATGGTGTTCCAGGACCCGATGACCGCGCTTGATCCCACGATGACCGTCGGCGCGCAGATCGCCGAAGCAGTGCTTGCGCACAGGCCAAAGCTCGAAAAAAGCGCCGTAAGAGCGCGCGTGATCGAACTGCTTGAGCTTGTCGGCATCGACCGCGCGCAAGAGCGCATGGCACTCTATCCCCACAACTTTTCCGGTGGGATGCGCCAGCGCGTGGTGCTGGCCATTGCGCTCGCGGGGAACCCGCGCATTTTATTTGCCGACGAGCCGACGACTGCGCTGGATGTGACCATTCAAGCGCAGATCTTAGATCTGCTGCGCGACGTGCAGCGAAAGCTCGGCACGGCGACGGTGTTTGTCACGCACGACCTCGGCGTCGTCGCGCGCGTCGCCGACCGCGTGGCCGTGATGTACGCGGGCAAGATCGTCGAGACCGGCACAGCGGAGGAGATCTTCTACGACCCGCGCCACCCCTATACCTGGGGGCTGCTGCGCTCGCTGCCCGCGCTCTCGCACGGGAAGGAGACGCTGCCGAGCATCCCCGGCATGCCGCCGACGCTCATTGACCCGCCGCAAGGCGACGCCTTTGCCCCCCGCAACGAGTACGCCCTCGCCATCGACTACGAGGAAGCGCCGCCGATGTTCTGCGTCAGCGACACGCACTATGCCGCAACGTGGCTGCTCGACGAGCGTGCGCCGAAGATCGCGCCGCCGTTGGGAGGTGCGCGATGACAAAACATAACATTCTGCTCGATGTGCAGCACGTGAGCCACGTCTTCCCGCTGACGAAGCAGGTCTCCGTCAAGGCGCTGGACGACATCTCGTTTCAGATTCGCCGCGGGGAGATTTTCGGCCTCGTCGGCGAGTCCGGCTCGGGCAAGTCGACGGCCGCGCGCTGCGCGATGAGCATTTTGCAGCCGAGCGGCGGACGCATTTTTTATAATGGCGTCGACCTCTGTGACAGGGCCGCCTGCCGCGCGAACAAAAAAATGCTGCAAACCACACGCCAGATGATCTTTCAGGACTCTGCCTCGAGCCTTGACCCGCACATGACGGTCTGCGATAGTATCACCGAGCCCATGCGCATCCATCGCATCGCCCCGCCGCGCGGCACATACCGCAAGGAGGCCGAGCTCCAGATGTATTATGTCGGCCTTGACAAAACCTATCTCGACAAGTACCCGTCCGAGCTCTCCGGTGGGCAGCGCCAGCGCGTCGCCATTGCACGGGCGCTGTGCATGGAGCCGGAGCTTCTGGTGGCGGACGAACCGATCGCGTCGCTGGATGTGTCCATTCAGGCACAGATCGTCAACCTGTTTCGCCACTTGCAGCGCGAGCACGGCTTTTCGTTTCTCTTCATCGCGCATGACCTTGCGATGGTGGAATTCCTCTGTGACCGCGTCGGCGTACTGTACCACGGCAAGCTCGTCGAGGTCGCGCCCGTGCGCGCGCTTTACGACCATCCGCTCCACCCCTACACCAAGGCGCTGCTCGCGGCTATGCCGGTTCCTGACCCGCGCATAGAACGAACCCGCGTATTGCCGGACTTCTCACCCGGGCAGTTCCCGCTGATGGGCGAGCTTGTCGAGGTCGAGCCGGAGCATTTCGCTTTGCAGGAAGGGGGCGCGCAATGAAAAAGCCATCGAAGATCCTGTATTTCGGCAAAAAGGCGCTGGCGTTTCTTCTGAGCGTTCTTGTTCTGTCGCTCGCGGTGTTCTATGTCTCACGCCTCGCCCCGGGCGACCCGCTCGTCTCCTACTACGGTGACCGTGCAGAGAAGCTGACGCCGCAGGAGCGCGCGCAGGCGGAGGAAAAGCTCGGCCTCGACGAGCCTATCTTCACGCAGTATGTCCGCTGGGCGCAGAATGCCCTGCGCGGGGATTTCGGCATCTCGTATAAGTACAAAATGCCCGCGGCAGAGGTCATCGCAAGCCGCGCGGGCAATACGCTTCTTCTCGGCGGCATCGGTTTTGTGCTGATCTTCACGCTCTCACTCCTGCTTGGGATGCTCTGCGCGCGGCGGGAGGGAACGCTTTTCGACCGCGCGGTCTGCAAGCTCGGCACCATCACGAGCTGCATTCCGGAATTCTGGCTGTCGCTGCTGCTCATTCTGATCTTCGCCATCGAGCTGCGCGTGCTGCCGAGCTCGGGGGCCTACTCCATCGGGCAGCAAAATAACATCGCCGACCGCGCCGCGCACCTCATCCTGCCGCTTGCGGTCGTGGTGCTCGGGCACCTGTGGTACTATGCCTACATGATCCGAAACAGGCTTCTTGACGAGATGCGCGCAGACTATGTGCTGCTCGCCAAAGCCAAGGGCCTGGCGCGCCGCGCCGTGATGCTGCGGCACTGCCTGCGAAACACGATGCCAACGTACTTAAGCATCATGGCCATCTCCGTCCCTCACGTGCTGGGCGGGACGTACATTGTCGAAGCCGTGTTTTCCTACCCCGGCCTCGGCACGCTGGCCTATGAGAGCGCGCGCTACAAGGACTACAACCTGCTGATGCTGCTGAGCCTGCTCTCCGGTGCGCTCGTCATTCTGTGCAGCATCATCGCACAGACGATCAACGAGCAGATCGACCCGCGCATCCGCGCCGAGCAGGCCGTGCGGGAAGCGGAGGTGCAGCCATGAACGACCGCTTCCAAATCGTCGGCGCGCGACCGCTGCCGGAGGCCGTACCCACGAAAAATAGACATCCCCTGCGCGGCAAGCCTGTCGTCTCCGCTGTAATTTTGTCACTCATCGTGCTCGCGTGCCTTTTCTGCGAACTCATCATGACGAAGAATCCGACGTATCTTGATTTGGCTCACTGCTCCGTTGCGCCGTGCCGCGAATTCCTGTTCGGCACGGACACGATGGGGCGCGACATCTTCTCGATGATCTGGTACGGCGGGCGGCTGTCGCTGTTCATCGGCGTCGGCTCGACCGTCATTTCGACGCTGCTCGCGATTCTATTCGGCGCGGTCAGCGGGCTTGCGTCCAAATGGCTCGACGCGCTGCTGATGCGCCTGACCGAAATTCTTCTCAGCGTGCCGAACCTGCTGCTCGTCATCTTTTTGCAGGCGATCATCGGCACGCCGAGCGCGTGGAGCATCGCGCTCGTCATCGGCCTCACGAGCTGGACGAGCATCGCCAAGGTCGTGCGCACCGAGGTGCAGCAGCTGCGCGCGAGCGAGTATGTCATCGCGGCGAAGTGCATGGGCGGCAGCTTTTTCCACATTCTGCGGTGTCACCTTGCGCCGAATTTCTTCTCGTCCATTCTCTTCATGGTGGTGATGAACGTGCGCAGCGCCATCATCGCCGAGTCGACGCTCAGCTTCATGGGCCTCGGCCTGCCCATTGAGGTCGTGACCTGGGGCAGCATGCTCTCGCTCGCGGAAAAGGCGCTGATGACCGACGCATGGTGGATCTTGCTCATCCCCGGCGCATTTCTGGTCGTGACACTCCTTTGCATCACAAACCTTGGCGACTACCTGCGCAGCCGCACGGGTCGAAAAGAAAGCAACCTGTAAGCAAAAAGAAGGCACGGCCGTTTGGCTGTGCCTTCTTTCTATTTATGGAGTTTACTTCGCGTTCAGGATGTGCATGAACTCTTCGCCTGTGATCGTCTCTTTCTCGTAGAGGTACTGCGCCAGCTCATCGAGCTTCGCGCGGTTCTCGGTGAGGATGTTCACAGCCTTCTCGTGCTGCGCTTTCACCAGCTCCACGACGCGCTGGTCGATCTTCGTCTGCGTTTCGGCAGAGCAGGCGAGCGACGCATCGCCGCCGAGGTACTGATTGTTGACCGTCTCAAGCGCGACCATGTCGAAATCGTCGCTCATGCCATAGCGCGTGATCATCGCGCGGGCGAGCTTGGTCGCCTGCTCGATATCGTTCGACGCACCGGTCGTGACGGAGTGGAACACGACCTCCTCCGCGGCGCGGCCGCCGGTCAGCGTGGCGATCTTGTTCTCCATTTCGGCCTTGCTCATCAAGTAATGGTTGCCCTCTTCGACCTGCATCGTGTAGCCCAGCGCGCCCGAGGTGCGCGGCACAATGGTGATCTTCTGCACGGGGGCGGAGTGCGTCTGCATCGCCGCCACGAGCGCGTGGCCGATCTCGTGGTAGGAGACGATCTTCTTCTCCTCGTCGGTCATGATGGCGTTCTTCTTCTGGTAGCCCGCGATGACGACCTCGATGCTTTCCTCAAGGTCTGCCTGCGTGGCAAAGCGGCGGCCGTCGCGCACGGCGCGCAGCGCCGCTTCGTTCACAATGTTGGCAAGCTCCGCGCCGGAAGCGCCGGAGGCCATGCGCGCGATCTTGTTGAAGTCGACGTCCTCGGCGACCTTGATCTTCTTCGCGTGGACCTGCAAGATAGCCTCGCGTCCCTTGAGGTCGGGCAGCTCCACCGGCACGCGGCGGTCGAAGCGGCCCGGGCGCGTGAGCGCGGGGTCAAGGGATTCGGGGCGGTTCGTGGCGGCGAGAATGATGACGCCGTTGTTGCCCTCAAAGCCGTCCATTTCGGTGAGCAGTTGGTTCAAGGTCTGCTCGCGCTCGTCGTTGCCGCCGTACTGGCCACCGCTGCGCTTCTGGCCGATGGCGTCGATCTCGTCGATGAAGACGATGCAGGGGGCCTTTTCCTTGGCCTGCTTGAAGAGGTCGCGCACCTTGCTCGCGCCCATGCCGACGAACATCTCCACGAATTCCGAACCGGACATGGAGAAAAACGGCACATTTGCCTCGCCGGCGACGGCCTTGGCCAGCATCGTCTTGCCGGTTCCCGGAGGGCCGACGAGCAGAACGCCCTTGGGCATGGATGCGCCGATGTCCTGATATTTCGCCGGGTCGTGCAGGTAGTTGACGATCTCGGTCAGGTTTTCCTTGGCCTCGTCCTCACCGGCGACATCGGAGAATTTGATGCCCTCGGCCGACTTGACGTAGACCTTCGCGTTCGAGCCGCCGAGCCCGAACATCATGGAGTTCGGCCCACCGGCCTTGTTCGTCATGCGCTTGAGCATGAACTGGCCGAGGGCGACAAAAAACACGATCGGCAGCAGCCACGTCAGCAGAAACGACAGAAACGGCGACATCTGCTCGACGATCTCGCTCGAGAACTCCGCGCCGGAGTCCTTCAGGCGGTAGATGAGGTCAGGATCGTCCATCAGGCCGGTCTTGTAGACCTGCGTGTCGTCTTTGTTCGTGAAGAGGATCTGATTATTTTGCACCTCCACACGGCCGATCTCCTGATTTTCCGTCATGGTCATAAACGTGCCGTAGTCGACCTCCTTGACCTGCCGCTGGCTCAGCCAGGGCACCGCCAGGAAGTTGAGCGCCAGAATCACGAGAATGACGATGGCGTAATAATACACCAACGGCTTTTTGGGGCTTTTCACTTCATTCATGTGAACGCTTCCTTTATCTTGATAAAATGTGTGCACTTTTGGGACTCGTGTAACGTAACTTTAGTTTACCACAACAGGAAAGAACTGTCCAGTGAATAAACTGTGTACAGCGTGTACAAAAAATACCCGATCCGCCGGAAAAGAGACAAGGAAACCGCCTTCTGTGCAGCAAAGGTTACAGAAGAAAGGTTCTTGCGCCTGTATGATAGTTTTATAACAATTTGACGGAGGGCCTCGTATGGAGATGCTTCTTTACCAGAGCACGCAGTTTCGTGACGTGAAAAAGATCCTGGACCGCGCCCACGGCTTTGCAGGGCTTTTGACGGCCGGCGGCATCGAGGCCTCGCGGCTGGATGTGCCCTTCGTCTGCGATCAGAAGGTGCTCTCGCGGTATGACGATGCGTGCAGCGATGTCCGCCGCATCCTGACCATGCAGCTGGGGCTTACACTGCCGAAGGGCTTTTCCATTCCGTTGGAGGCTGAGGATCTGGCAGTCTTTTTTTCGCAGCAGTGCGGCCTGCAGCAGATGCAGGACTACCTGACACAAAAGCGCGCGCGCACGCAGGCGGACATCCAGACCTGGCTGCGCGACCGCCCGTGGGACACCCACCCCGTGACGGCGGCGCAGGCGGCGGCGCAGAACCTCGTCTTTGACGCGCAGACCGGCCGCATCGGCACGGACGGCTGCTTCAACGGCGGCACGGTGCTCGAGCTGCCGTCGTCGGTCGACGGGGTGCGCGTGCGCGCTCTGGCGTCCTACGCCATGGTCTCCTATACGTATCTGGACACGCTCATCCTCCCGGACAGCATCGAGACGGTCGAGCCCTATGCATTTTATGATAAGGTGCACCTGCGCAGTACCAATCTGCCGCGCGGTCTCGCCGTCATCCCGGAGGGGATGTTTTCGCGCTGCATCGGCCTGACGGGCATCGTCATTCCGGACAGCGTGCGCGAGATCCAGGATGAGGCGTTTTACCAGTGCAGCAATCTGGACACGGTCGTCATCCCCGACAGCGTGGAGCGCATCGGCCGCTGCGCGTTTTTGAATGCGCGGCGCGTGATCTACCACGGCAGCGCCAAGGGCTTTCCCTGGGGCGCGACGCGGGGCAACTGAGAAAGGCGGAAACCGATATGCATCTTACCCGGCAATTTGAGACCGCCGTCTGCGGCGGCAGCAATCTGAAAGCACCGATGAAGCTCGACTTCCTGCGCTCGCTCTGCGCGCAGGAGCGCCATGCGTGGCCGGAGGTCGTGCTCTGCCGCGTCGAGGGCGAGACGCTGCCCGTGTGCTGCCTGTCCGAAGCGGCGGCGGGCGACCCGTTTGCGCGCATCGGCATCGTGACAGCGCCCTCGGAGGCGCTCACGGCGCTGCTGCGCACCGCGCCCGTGCGGGCGCGGGTCACGGCCCTGTGCGATTCCGCGGGCGAGCCGTGCGACGGCGGCGCACCGGACGTCTGGGGCTTTCTCGCCGAATACCGCTGCGGCGACCCGCTCAGCGGTCTGTATGCCAAGCTCTGCACACTGTCAAATACGGTGCTGCTTCATCCAGAAAAA
>OGXC01002841.1_pt1 | contig 11047 bp, 9 predicted proteins | sample 1576201 | NCBI WGS metagenome assembly OGXC01 (sample SAMEA3541562, study PRJEB24748) | human gut metagenome | biome: human gut; feature: human-associated habitat; material: faeces | place: China | collected 2012 | reverse complement strand
AGATAGAATTCATTCTTCTCATTGAGATAAAGCATCTTGCCCATCTCAGCCTTTATCCGTCCGACAGCGGAAGAACTGGCCCAGTATGGCGAACCGGACTTCACTATCCTCGTCGCCCCGGGCTTCCAGTGCAATCCGCAGATCGACGGCACCCATTCCCAGGCGGCCATCCTCGTCGACTACGAATCGCGGACCGTCCTCATCGCCGGTACGCGCTATGCTGGGGAAATCAAGAAGAGCGTCTTTTCGGTCATGAATTATTTTCTGCCCAACGAAGGTGTCCTGCCCATGCACTGCTCGGCCAACATGGACCCGGTCACCAAGGAAACGGCCATCTTCTTCGGCCTGTCCGGCACGGGCAAGACGACCCTTTCGGCCGACCCGAACCGCAAGCTCATCGGCGACGACGAACACGGCTGGTCGCCGCGGGGCATCTTCAATTTTGAAGGCGGCTGTTACGCCAAATGCATCAACCTCAACCCCGAAAAGGAACCGTATATCTACAATGCCATCAAGGCCGGCACGCTCGTGGAAAACGTCGTCCTCGACGAAGACACGCGTCATCCCAACTACTTCGACAGCAAGATAACCGAAAATACGCGGGCCGGCTACCCTATCGACTACATCCCCAATGCGGCCCAGCCCGGCAAAGGCGGCATCCCGACGGTCATCATCTTCCTCACGGCCGACAGCTTCGGCGTCTTGCCGCCCATTTCGCGGCTCAGTAAAGAAGCGGCGATGTACCACTTCGTCACGGGCTTCACGTCGAAAGTCGCCGGCACGGAACAGGGCATTACCGAACCGATTCCGACCTTCTCGACCCTCTTCGGCGAACCCTTTATGCCCTTGGCGCCGGATATTTATAATTCTGTAATAGGTTCAGGCGTTGTAATTGAAGAAGGTGCAGTTGTAAGGGATTCTATCATAATGCAGGATACTGTAATAGGAAAGAATACATCAGTTGAAAAGGCAATTATAGCGGAAGAAGTTGTTATCGGCGATAATGTTGAGATTGGTGTCGGAGAGGAAGCAGAGAATGTACTTAAACCTAAGATTTACAATTCGGGTCTTGTTACAATCGGTGAATGTACAGTTATTCCTGACGGCGTAAAGATTGGCAAAAACACAGCTGTTTCAGGTGAGACAAAACCAGAAGATTATCCGAATGGAGAACTTGTGGGAGGCGGTGTAATAATTAAGGCAGGTGACAACGTATGAAAGCAATAGGAATTATTTTAGCCGGCGGCAATAATAAGATGATGAAGGAATTGTCTAATAAAAGAGCGATAGCAGCAATGCCGGTTGCAGGAAGCTACCGCAGCATAGATTTTGCATTGAGCAATATGTCTAATTCAAAAATCCAGAAGGTTGCTGTTATAACACAGTATAATGCCCGCTCACTCAACGAGCATTTAAGTTCATCAAAATGGTGGGATTTCGGAAGAAAGCAGGGAGGACTTTTTGTATTTACGCCTACAATAACAGCTGACAGCAGCTACTGGTACCGCGGAACAGCAGATTCACTTTATCAGAATCTTCAGTTCTTAAAGTCAAGCCATGAGCCATATGTTGTAATTGCATCAGGTGATGGTATTTACAAGCTGGATTATGGTAAAGTCCTTGAGTATCATATAGAGAAAAAAGCAGATATTACAATGGTTGTAAAGAAGCTTGAAGACCGCTCTGAGATTAACAGATTTGGTGTTGTATCAATGACAGAAGAAGGACGTGTCACAGAGATAGATGAAAAACCTTTGGAGACTAATCTTTCAACAGTTTCGACAGGTATTTATATTATAAGAAGACGACTTCTTATTGAACTTATCGAAAAAGCGGCAGAAGAAGACCGCCATGATTTTGTAAGAGATATCCTTGTCCGTTATAAGAATCTTAAAAAGATTTATGCGTACAAGCTTGATACATACTGGAGCAATATTTCAACAGTTAATTCATATTACAAAACTAATATGGATTTCTTAAAGAAAGATGTAAGAAATTATTTCTTTAAACAGTATCCGGATATTTATACAAAAGTTGAGGATTTACCGCCTGCTAAGTATAACTTTGGTGCAGAAGTAAGGAACAGCCTTGTTTCAAGTGGATGTATCGTAAACGGATGTGTCGAGAATTCAGTTCTTTTTAAGAAGATTTATATCGGAAACAACAGTGTTGTAAAGAATTGTATTATTCTTAACGATGTTTATATCGGAGATAATTCCTATCTTGAGAATTGTATCGTTGAAAGTGGCAGTACAATAAAGGCAAATTCACGATATGTAGGCGAGGGTGATCCTATTATTGTAGTTGAAGATAATCCGATTTATTATTAAAATCATCATTAATTTGAAAAATTTCAGCTTGGGTGTTAATATGGCTATAATAGCTATTTCATCTGAGCTGATTTTTTATTGCGGCGGCGGGAAGGAGTTTAATTTTATGTATATAATAGCAGGACTTGGAAATCCGGGAAAAGAATATGCAGGTACAAGACACAACGCAGGATTTACGGTTATAGATGCACTTGCTGATAAATATAATATAGATGTGGATACAGCTAAGCATAAAGGGCTTATCGGAAAAGGAATAATCGACGGTCAGAAGGTAATACTTGTAAAGCCGCTCACATATATGAATCTTTCAGGAGAATGTATACGTGAGGTTATGGATTATTATAAGGCAGATATTGATGACTTAATAGTAATATTTGACGATATAAGTCTTGAGCCCGGAAGACTGAGGCTTCGTGCAAAGGGAAGTGCCGGAGGTCACAATGGTATCAAAAATATTATTGCACAGCTTGGAAGTGACAAATTTAAGCGTATAAAATTTGGTGTCGGAGACAAGCCAAAGGAATGGGATCTTGCAGACTGGGTTCTGTCAAGATACCCGAAAGAGGTTGAGGCTGATGTGGAAAATGGAATAAAGAAAGCCTGTGATGCCGTTGCATGCATAATGAATGAAGGCATAGAAAGCGGCATGAATAAATATAACGGGTAAATATATTGTTAGTACAAAAAACAGTAATTTATAAAATAACGGAGTTATATAAATGAAGACATTTTATGCACCGCTTTCTGAGTTGGCGGGAATAGAACAGTTAAAGAAAGATTTTGAAGTTACAGGGCAGCCGGTTATGATAAGCGGCTGCATAGATACCCAGAAAATTCATCTTGTTCATGCTGCCGTAAATGATTACAGATTTCGTCTTATAATAACGGGTGACGAGGCAAAAGCACGCGAAATGCAGGAGGATTCACGATTTTTTGATAAATCGAGTATATACTATCCTGCGAAAGATTTCATATTTTACAGTGCTGATGTCCATGGTAATCAGCTTGCGGGTGAACGGTTAAGATGTATACAAAAAATTATTGCAGCACAAGATAATAAGACAAACATTACCGTTATTACTACAATTGATGGATGTGTTGATATGCTTATGCCGCTGCAAAGATACCGTGATAATATAATTCATTTTAAAAATAGTGATATTATTGATACGGAAAAGCTTATTTCTAAGCTTGTAGGAATCGGATATACAAGAGTTCCGATGATTGACGGACAGGGGCAGTTTGCGGTCCGTGGCGGAATAATAGATATATTTTCATATACGGATGAGACTCCGGTGCGTATTGAATTGTGGGATGATGAAATCGATTCAATACGTTTTTTTGACGTGGAGAGCCAGCGTTCAGTTGAAAAAATACAGACATACGACGTATTTCCGGCGACAGAGTGGATTTTATCTGAGGATGAAATAGATGCGGGATTTGAAAAAGTAAAAGATGAAGTTGAAAAGCAGCTTGTTACGCTTGGAAATGATAAGAAGAAAAAGACACAGCAGGAGATGGATGCATGTAACAGATTAAGACATGCATATGCTGATTTTGAAAGAACGAGAGATTACAGTAAATTCATACTGTCATTTACTGATGAGATAGAAGGGTTCACAGACTATTTTCCAAAAGATGAAACAGTTTTTGTGCTTGATGAGCCGGACAGGATTATGGAGAGAATGGAACTCATCTCATATGAGTATGAAGAGAGCATGAAGAACCGTCTTGAAGGCGGATATGTCGTTGCAAGCCAGACAAAGCTTATGCGTCCGATTGCAGAAGTTTACAAAAATATGCAGTCTTCAAGGCTTATGCTTTTATCGTCACTTGATTACAAGCCGAAAATGTTAAAACCGGCAGATTATCTGAGAATTGATGCGAGAAGCATAAGTTCTTATAATAACAGCTTTGAGTATCTTGCAGATGATATTAATAAATATAAAAGAACAGGATACAGAGTTGTCCTTGTGTGCAATTCAAGAACGAGGGCGGCAAGAATTGTAGCAGATTTAGAGGAGCTGGGCACGCAGAGCTATTTCAGTGAGGATTATGACAAAGAAATAATGCCGGGAACTGTTATGGTTACGTATGGAAATATCCATCGTGGCTTTGAATATCCGCTTATTGGTTTTGTAATTATTACTGAGAATGATATATTTACGAGCCGTACAAGAAAGAAGCAGAAGAAGAAATACGAGGGTAGGTCAATTGCCGGATTTAACGAACTTAATGTCGGTGATTATGTTGTCCATGAAATGCACGGACTTGGTGTATACAAGGGAATTGAAAAGATTACTGTTGAGGGCGTTGAAAAAGATTATATCAAGATAGAGTACGCCGGGAACAGCAATCTGTATGTTCTTGCCACACAGCTTGACAGGCTTCAGAAATATGCTGCATCAGACACGGAAAAGAAGCCTAAGTTGAATAAACTTGGAAGTGTCGAGTGGAATAAGACCAAAGCAAAGGTTCACGGAGCTGTTGAGGAGATAGCAAAGGATCTTGTGGAACTTTATTCAATAAGACAGAACCAGAAGGGTTATGCATTTGGACCTGACACTGTATGGCAGAAAGAATTTGAAGAAATGTTCCCATATGAGGAGACTGATGACCAGCTTAATGCCATAGCTGATACTAAGGCGGATATGGAAAGCACACGAATCATGGACAGACTTATATGTGGCGATGTCGGATACGGAAAAACCGAAGTTGCCATACGTGCGGCATTTAAGGCTGTACAGGAAGGAAAACAGGTTGCTTACCTTGTGCCGACGACAATTCTCGCACAGCAGCATTTCAATACATTTGAGCAGAGAATGAAAAATTTTCCTCTTAAAGTTGCACAGCTTTCAAGTTTCAGAACCAACAAAGAAATAAAAGAAACGCTTGCTGATTTGAAGAAAGGTTTTGTCGATGTTGTTATAGGAACTCATCGTCTGCTTTCAAAAGATGTAGAATTCAAAGACCTCGGACTTCTCATAATAGACGAGGAGCAGCGTTTTGGTGTGGCACACAAGGAAAAAATCAAGAAACTGAAAAATAATATTGATGTTCTTACACTCAGTGCAACACCGATACCAAGAACGCTTCACATGAGCCTTGTCGGAATAAGGGATATGAGTGTGCTTGAAGAACCGCCTGTAGACAGAGTACCGATTCAGACATTCGTGACGGAACATAACGACGAGATGATTCGCGAAGCGATAAACAGAGAGCTTGTAAGAGGCGGACAGGTGTATTATGTATACAATCGTGTCAGAAGCATAGATGAGGCGGCTGCACACATCCAGGAACTTGTTCCGCAGGCAAATGTGGCATTTGCCCATGGTCAGATGGAAAAGCGTGAACTTGAAAAGATTATGGTCGATTTTATCAATGGTGATATAGATGTGCTTATTTCGACAACTATCATTGAGACGGGCATGGATATTTCCAATGTAAACACGATGATTATAGAGGATGCCGATAAATTCGGGCTTTCGCAGCTTTATCAGCTACGCGGGCGTGTCGGTAGAAGCAACAGGACGGCATATGCATTTCTTTTATACAGAAGAGACAGGATGCTTACAGAGGTCGCCGAGAAACGGCTTTCTGCGATAAGAGAGTTTTCTGATTTTGGTTCAGGATTTAAGATTGCAATGAAAGACCTTGAAATCAGGGGAGCGGGAAATGTTCTCGGAAAGAGCCAGCATGGACACATGGCAGCAGTAGGTTATGATTTGTACTGTAAAATGTTAAATGAAGCCGTTAATGACTTAAAAGGAATTAAGAACGAATATAGTTTTGAAACGAATGTTGATTTGTCTGTGGATGCCTATATTCCTTCGACATATATCAAAAGTGAATATCAGAAGCTTGATATTTATAAACGTATTGCAGCTATTGAGAGCGAGGAAGAATTAAGCGACATGAAAGATGAACTTGTAGACAGATATGGTTCATTAAGCACACCGGCAGTTAATCTTTTAAATATTGCCCTCATTAAGTCAATGGCTCATAAAATCGGAATTATGGAAATGAAAGGAACTATTGAGGATGGACCGTCAGGTTGTTATAAGACAGTTATGAAAGTTTATCCTAAGGCAGAAATAAATACAGAGGCAATTCCGGATTTTATTGACAGCTTCGGAGGGGCAATGAAGCTTGTAAGCGGTTCACAGCCGCAGTTTATCTGGCGTGTGACAAAAAAGAAATACAATAATGCTGGAGAATATCTCACAGGTATTAAAGAAATGCTCAAACTTATGCAGAATAAACTTCAACTTTAATAAAAAAAGCTTATAAATGTTTTGACTTTTCGATTTAAAGTGGTATACTTATATCGATTTAACGCTTTAAAGTGAAAAACACAGACGTATCAATTAAATTAGGCGTCATGGTGAAATACGCATGGTAAAGCAAAAACATACGGAGGATTTTTTTATGCAACAGAAAGGTGAATTAATTTCGTTCAGACCAGATATCAAGGTTGTTGACTGCACAATAAGAGACGGAGGTCTTGTTAATAATTTTTATTTTGATGATGAATTTGTAAAAGATTTATATAAAACAAATGCTGCCGCAGGCGTTGATTATATGGAGTTCGGTTATAAGGCTTCAAAGGATTTGTTTGACGTGAATGAATTTGGCAAGTGGAAGTTCTGTGACGAGCAGGATATAAGAGATATTGTCGGTGATAATGATACTGACATGAAGATTTCGGTTATGGCGGATGTCGGAAGAACTGATTATAAAAAGGATATCATTCCGAAAAAAGACAGTGTAATTGATATGATTCGTATTGCGACATATGTAAATACTATCCCGGCAGCAGTTGAGATGATTAATTACTGTGCTGATATGGGATATGAGACAACAATAAATATTATGGCAGTTTCTACTGCACAGGAAAGTGAGCTTGATCTGGCACTTGATTTGCTTTCAAAGAGCAAGGCAGATGTTATTTACCTTGTTGACAGCTATGGTTCACTTTACCCTGAACAGATAAGAAGATATGCTGATAAGTACATTAAGGTTGCAGAAGCAGCAGGAAAGAAAGTTGGTATTCATGCACATAATAACCAGCAGCTTGCATTTGCAAATACAATAGAAGCATGTACATTTGGCGTAAGCTATCTTGATGCGACAATGAGCGGTATGGGAAGAGGGGCAGGAAACTGCTATATGGAACTCCTTCTGGGATTTTTAAGAAATCCTAAGTACAGCCTGAATCCTGTTCTTAAGTTTATTGAAAACAGAATTCTTCCACTGAAAAAATCAGGTGTTGTATGGGGATGTGATGTGCAGTACATGCTTACCGGCCAGCAGAACCAGCATCCAAGAACTGCCATTGCATTTACAGCTGATAAGAGAGAAGACTATTTTACATTTTATCAGTCAGTGCTTGACAGGGAATAATTAAGCCGATAATGTTGTTGACTTTAGTATATTATCGTATTAAAATACGTGTAAGTATTTATGAAAGGAAGTAATAAAGATGGAAAAGAAAAATCTTGACTGGTCAAATCTTGGTTTTGGTTACATGAAGACTGACAAGAGATTTGTTGCAAATTTCAAAGATGGAGCATGGGATGACGGTGTCATTACAGAAGATGATAAGGTCGTGATTAGCGAGTGTGCAGGCGTGCTTCAGTATGCACAGACATGTTTTGAAGGAATGAAAGCATATACAACACAAGACGGTCATGTAGTCATTTTCCGTCCTGATATGAATGCTGAGAGAATGGCAAACTCATGCCGCAGACTTGAGATGCCGGTTTATCCTGAAGATAAGTTTGTAGAAGCAGTTGCAAAGACTGTTAAGGCTAACGATGCATGGGTACCTCCATTTGGTTCAGGTGCGTCTCTCTACATTCGTCCATATATGTTTGGTAGTAATCCTGTTATCGGTGTTAAGCCGGCTGATGAATATCAGTTCAGAATTCTCGTTACACCGGTTGGACCTTATTTCAAGGGCGGTGCTAAGCCTCTCACAATCAAAGTTTCTGATTTCGATAGAGCAGCACCTCATGGAACAGGTCATATCAAAGCAGGTCTTAACTATGCAATGAGCCTTCATGCTATTGTTACAGCACATGAAGAAGGTTATGCAGAAAATATGTACCTTGACCCTGCAACAAGAACAAAAGTTGAAGAGACAGGCGGAGCTAACTTTATATTCGTAACAAAGGATGGCAAGGTTGTAACACCTAAGTCTGACAGTATCCTTCCTTCAATCACACGTCGTTCACTTATTTATGTTGCTAAGGAATACCTTGGACTTGAAGTTGAAGAAAGAGAAGTATTATTCGATGAAGTTAAAGACTTTGCTGAATGTGGTCTTTGCGGTACAGCTGCAGTTATCTCACCTGTAGGCAAGATTGTAAATCATGGCGAAGAAATCTGTTTCCCTAGCGGAATGGAGAAGATGGGTCCTACAATCCAGAAGCTCTACGATACTCTTACAGGTATCCAGATGGGTAAGATTGAAGCTCCTAAGGGCTGGATTTACACAGTTGAATAATAGTAGATTTATACAAATATAATATTATATTGACTCAGACGCCGGCTTGTAAGATTAATTCTTTGGCCGGCGTTTATTATGTATGCGGGAAACAGGCTGCAGACTGTGCATACACGGAAAATATTGTTTATATAATTAAGTCATTTTATATGGATTTTTTATGAACAATATGTTATTATTTAATAACAATAAATGAGAAAGAGGCGTTTTAATATGGCAGAATTTGGTACGAATGAGCGGGTTCTGCGTTCGGATGTATCACCTGAAGAATGCAAGAAGATAGAAAAGGTCTTACGGAAGAATAATATTTCCTATTATGAAAAATGGAAAACGCATTCAGGTTTACTGAAGTTCCTGGACAATAGTAAGAACATGAAGTGTGATATATACATACATATGGATTCGTATGACGAAGCAAAAAAGGTATTAGGAGATAATTAATATCTGAATGGTGGCAGCTGTGGCAGTATAGTGCCACAGCTTATTTTATGTACGCACAGGGCGGTTTATGGAAGCCGGCGGGAAGTATTTCTCATAGTTTTTGATAAAGGAGAAAAAAATTGAAGGCGATTTTGAAAAAACTCATTATGGCTGCGGCTCTTGTAGCTGTAATGGCAGGTGTGATTACCGGCTGCGGCAGTAAAAAGAATGACAGCAACGTGGCAAAAAACAGCGGGGATACATTTACGGTAGGTTTTGATGCGGAATTTCCACCGTATGGATACAAAGATGACAGCGGAGAGTATGTCGGATTTGACCTTGACCTTGCAGCAGAGGTATGTTCAAGAAATGGCTGGACACTTGTAAAGCAGCCTATTGAATGGGAAAGCAAGGATATGGAACTTAATTCAGGTATGATTGACTGTATCTGGAACGGTTTTACAATGGACGGACGTGAAAAGGAATATACGTGGTCAACTGCTTATGTAGACAATTCACAGGTTGTGGTTGTAAAGAAGAATTCAGGAATAACAAAGCTTTCTGATCTTGCAGGTAAAAATGTTATAGTGCAGTCTGATTCATCAGCACTTGCAGCATTTACAGGAGAAGATGCCGACGAGGAAAATATCAGGCTTGCATCAAGTTTTAAGTCGCTTCAGCAGGTTGGAGATTACAACAGTGCATTTCTTAATCTTGATGCCGGTTCTGCAGATGCAGTATGTATGGATATAGGTGTTGCAAAGTATGAAGTTGAGTCGCGTGGTGATACATTTACAATTCTTAACGAGCATGTTTCAAGCGAGGAATATGGTGTTGGTTTTAAGAAGGGCAATACGCAGTTAAGAAATCAGGTTCAGGAAACACTTGAAGAGATGCTTGCTGATGGCTCGTTTGATTCAATTGTTCAGAAATGGGGACTTGAGGAGTCTGCATGTCTTGGACAGCCGGGAACAGATTCTGTTATGAAAGCAGAGGATACTGTTAAAGAAAAAACCGGATTTTTAGACAATATGCTTGATATATTAAGACAGCTTTTATCAGGAATGCTTGCATCACTTGGAATATTTGTGCTTACACTTATATTCTCACTTCCGCTTGGACTTGTTATTACATTTATAAGACGTTCAAAGTTAAAAATACTTAACTGGGTAGCAAGAATATATATTTCAATTATGCGTGGCACACCGCTTATGTTACAGCTTCTTGTAGTATTTTTCGGACCGTATTATCTTTTCGGAATGTCACTTTCTAACAGTTACAGGTTTTACGCTGTAATTATAGGATTTTCACTTAATTATGCGGCATATTTTGCAGAGATTTACCGCTCGGGAATAGAAGCGGTTCCAAAAGGCCAGTATGAGGCAGCAGCAGTTCTTGGCTATTCAAGAACACAGACATTTGTACGAATTATTTTTCCGCAGATGGTAAAAATTGTGCTTCCACCGGTTACAAATGAAGTAATTACACTTGTAAAAGATACATCGCTTGCATTTGCACTTGCATACACAGAAATGTTTACACTTGCAAAACAGATTGCGGCAGCACAGACAAGCATTATGCCACTTTTTGTTGCAGGTCTTTTCTATTACATATTTAACTTTGTAGTTGCATATGGCATGGAGAAACTTGAAAACAAAATGAAGTATTAAGATTATTTGTGATTATTTAAGATGTGCATTGTGTAAATGCACAGGAAGGATGAGTATATGAAGCTGCTTGAAATGAAAAATGTGCAGAAAAGCTTTGGTGGGCTTGAAGTGCTTAAAGA
>OGXC01002825.1_pt1 | contig 11081 bp, 14 predicted proteins | sample 1576201 | NCBI WGS metagenome assembly OGXC01 (sample SAMEA3541562, study PRJEB24748) | human gut metagenome | biome: human gut; feature: human-associated habitat; material: faeces | place: China | collected 2012 | reverse complement strand
CCAATAAAGAAGCTTACTTCGATTTGAGGTCAAGGGAGAAATCCTTTACCATTTTTGGTCTTGAATAATTCTTCGTTAATTTCTAACATTTACTTTTCCTCCTTTTTCTATTGAATCCTTTGGGGGTTGTCTTTCATGTAACATTTTTCAGAAAATGGGCAGGTGTCGCAGTTCGTGTTAACCATTGTCTGATTTTTCCTTTGCTAAAAGCTTCCAGATGAACTCGGGAATTGAGTCATTACGAGGATTGAGCGGCGCTTCGTTTTCGCAGGCGTTATGACCTTCAATGTAGCCGATGCGGTAGGCCATGCGCCAAATATCCATTAAATCATAAGCGTTCAAATTGAGGTCTTCTCTGAGGCATTTCATCATTTATTCCTCCTGTTTCTGTTTTCTGTGATACAATGAGGGGGATGATGATATGAATGAATAGAAACATCATCCCCTCGGGCCTTTGACGTGTGCTAGACGTCAGAGGCCTTTTCTTTTCGCTTCTAATATGGGGCACCACTTCGGCGGCCTAGCTGTGCACGATACAGTGTCGTTATCTAAACGTTCCCCATTGACCTTGCACACATAATGATTCATTAATCCCCCAGCGAAAACGAATTTGCGAAAAAAGCAAGATACGCAGTGAATTGTTCGGCCGTCCTCGTTCAGAGGGCAACATGCTCGCATCATTATTTCAATAGGTACCGGACATTTATCATCATTCGGGATGGGGCAAATCTTCGCGAATTTGCATGACGGGCAGTCAGCCTTTGTTTTCATGACCTTCACCTCCCTTAATTGGCTTCACGTGAATTACAATGAGCTGGCCCGACTGGAGTTCTCCCGGGGTCTTGATGTGGTTCTCCACCATCGTGCGATAAACCAGCTCTTCCATGCAGTCCTCATCGCTGGCCACCTTCGCGCAGAGGCTCCAGATGGTGTCTCCTTCCTCCGCCTCCGTGCGGTACTCAATGAGCTCCGCCGGCGGCTCATAGGCCCAGGCCCCGGCAGCGATGGCCGCCGGAATGGCCAGCATGGCCATGATTTTCTTCCATTTAATCCTCATAGGTCTCATCCTCTTTCATGGTTCTGTAGACCAGCTCTTCCATGCAGTCTTCATTGCTTGCTACCTTGCTGTGGTCGTTATCGAAGTAATCGCCATGGAGAGCGGCCTTCATGATGTCATACGCCATTTCCAGAAGACTGTCACACTCCACATTAGCCATCTGAGCGGTGCCGTTTCCGTGTGCAATGATTACGTTGTCCCCGTGGTCGATGAGGGTGAGGGCATCATTGAACATGGCAACGCGGAGGGCATACTCTAGGTCTCTCAGAAGTTCGAAGCGAGCTGCGCATCTCACTGCGTTACGGCAGATTCCAATATTTTCTTTCATGCTATTCCTCCTCCCTGGCGCCGCGCTTCCTCCGCGATGGTGCGGAGAGCACCGCGGAGCCGCTCAATCTCTGCGTCCTTCTGGCGGATTTCATCTTCCAGCCTCCGGACAGATGCTACGGTGCAGGTCTCAGCTCCTTCCCGGAGGACGGCGTACACCTCGCTCCGGCTGTAGCGGATCCCTGGAACCCTTAACCGCCTCAGAATGCCGCCCTGTTCCATTTTCCTGACAGAATCAGGAGAAATCCCGAATAGGTTGGCCACCTCGGCGGTAGAAAAAGTCCTGCAGGCCATTTCAATCACCTCCTTAAGCACTAAGAAATTTGTTGATGAAATAAGTCTGACCTTTTCCTGTGACTTTCGGTGTCTTGGTAATGATGTTTGCGCCGCTTCCATTTACATAAGAGCCTTCCTTAATCTCAAACAGACCCAACTCCATAGCCATCTGTGTAGGCATGTTGTAATCGGTACCCTGGCGCTTAATGAGATACCCATGCTCGCGAAGCCATGCGAAAAGGCGCCGCTGACCAATTTCTATACCGTTTCCACGGAGGATTTTCGCCAGCTCTCCCACTAGGATAGAGGTGTGGCTTGCAGAGACGGCATCCGCAAAGAGTACTTTCGGCTTTGCGGCCTCTACCTGCTTCTCCGCCTCTAAGCGTTTCGCCTTCTCTTCCTTCAGCTGGGTGGCGAGACGAATCAAGAAGTCCGGTTCTGTGATCGCCTTCTCAAGAGCCTCCTCAGTCATATAGGCCCCATGTCTGCGGATAGCAGGAAGCACTTCGCTTGTTACCCAACGCTTGAATTTCTTGGCTGACGGAAGTTTACTGGAGAGGACTAAACTATAGAGGCCGGATTCGTTGATGATGATAACCTTCTGCACTCCTCCAGGGGTCATCATTTCGGTGACCCCTTTGTCCTCTTCATCAACGTGCTTGGATACGGCGTTTGCAAGCGACTTCCCCGCGCCATATCCCAATGCTTCAGCAACATCTTTCCCTACGAACCATGGGGTTCCGCTCAGCTCAAGAGCTCGTACATCTCCAAATTCTTTGCTATTAAAGATTTGAATATCTTCCATGTTGTTTCTCCTATTACAAGAGTGATTATTAATCACTACACTTTGCAAAAAAAATGCGGTTTCTTTCCTCGGTCGTAAGCGCAAGGATTTCCTGCAGTTTAACTATTTCGGTAGCTTTGAATTCGCTTTCATTCCGCATTTTCTTGAAAAAGGCGGAGCGAGAGATCCCTATTTTTTCGGCAATAACATTTTTAGGAAGCCCGCTGAGTGCAATAGCTGCCTCTAACATTTTCGTGTTAGTCATAAATTTCACCTCCTTTCAGTATCGCTTTATGCGTGATTTTTAATCACATCTCGATTATAATACTATCGTTCTGAAAAATCAACATAGTTCTATTAAATTATTTGAATGTTGATTTTTCAGAACATTACATATAGAATAAAGTCAGCGATTTGATAGATAAAGGAGTGGATAATGATGGCACTAGGAGAAAACATAAAGCGGGCTCGGATGAAGGCTCAAATATCACAAGATGAATTAGCTAAAAGGCTTGGATATAAGTCTCGCTCTACAATTGCCAAAATAGAAAGCGGAGAAAACGATTTAACACAAAAGAAAGTTGCCGCCTTTGCTAAAGCGCTAAATGTTTCAATTGATTTCTTAATGGACGGCGATAGTAACGAAAACAATAGCAAGGGCGTCCGTATCCCCGTGCTGGGCCGCGTCGTGGCAGGAATCCCGTTGGAAGCTATAGAGGACATTGAGGATTATGAAGAAATCCCCCGGAGAATGGCCTCCAGCGGAGAATTCTTCGCTTTGAGAATCAAAGGCCGCAGCATGGAGCCGAAGCTTTCAGAAGGTGATATTGTCATCGTACGAAAGCAGGAGGACGTGGACAGCGGGGATACGGCCATAGTTCTTGTTAATGGAGATGAGGCGACGGTAAAGCAGATAAAGAAAACGGAAGCGGGGATTATGCTCATCGGGTTCAATGTTGAGGTCTACCAGCCCCATTTCTACAGCAATGATCAGATAGAAAATCTGCCGGTTCGCATTATCGGGAAAGTCGTGGAATCTCGTCATAAGTGGTGAGGTGAAGAGAATGGAATACGTAACTTATGCCGTCGCATTTTTGGTAATAGTAATCACTGTTTGTAGAGTTTATAAGATTATCTCGTATATTCTCTATAGCCGTACGCCGCGTGCCAAAATCAACGAGCTTGGAAACAGGCTGTGGAAGGATTTATATGCAGAGGAGGTAAGCCGTTCAAAACCGGACAGCCTTGTGGCTTCATTTATCGTTGAAGGAAAAGTTATGGATAAATTCAAGGCCGCATTAAAAAAAGCCTATCCATCTGCAGACTTTTCCGACGTTGAAAAAACTGGAGGAAAATATTTAGCCTATCTTATCCTCTGCGAGCCGACAATTTATGGGAAGGAAATCAATCAAGACGCTAGAGATGCAATTATTGCGACCAGTGAAACACATGGAGGAGGGGTACAGCCTTACTGCGTTTCCCTGGTAAAAACTCTTTACGGTAAAGAAGAGGCTAGAAAATACGCATTAGACATAATCACCGGTAAATTGAAATAAGCCAATAGAAAGGCACCGCCTGATGGACTAGATCAGGCGATGCCGTACCGCTCCCCTATCGACGTAAGGAGCGTCAGTAATCCGCGCTTTTAATGTTTTGGCACAACACATTGTGGGCTGATTACCAACTTAATTATACTCTAAAATCAGCCCACTTTCAGCAGAAAGGAGCTGATTTTTTATGGAATATCATTTTTCTACCAGGGAAAAGAACGGTGGAATCTGCCTCATCCTCTCTTACAAAGTCAACCGGAAATGGCGGCAGAAATCAAGACAGGGATTTAAAACGAAGAAAGAAGCCCGCGCCGCCCAGGATGATTTACTGGACGCCGCCCGGAAGGACGCCGAAAGCAGAGCCTCTCCGGAGCTCGCAGATATTTCCCTGGGTGACTTTGCTTTTAATGTCATGATGAGAGACAAGAAACACTCCCTGGAATACGGGACAGCTCAATTCTACAAGCGCGCCATAAGGCGTTTTGGACCCATTCTGGACAAGCCCGTTAGAGACATAACAGAAGCGGAAATAGTCAACGCTTACAACACTCTTGACGGGCAGATGGTTGTGACCACCATGAACTCTTATTTAACGGTGCTTCAGTCGGTTTTCAACTACGCCATGCATCCCTACTCCCTGCGAAAGGATAACCCGGCCATGGGAGTAATCCGGAAGAGAGATAAGCGGGAAAGGAAAATCAAGGCCTTCACGAAATCAGAAGCGGACGGTTTGGTTAAATCAATACGAAATCCATCAATCCGTCTATGCGTCCTTATTGCCCTGAACACCGGAATGAGGTTTTCAGAAATCGGAGGGCTTACATGGAAGGACATTGATTTTTTTAACAGAACCATCACCGTAAATAAGCAATGGGGAAAGCGGCAGGACGGCACCACCGGCTTTAAAGTGCCGAAAAGCAAAAACAGTTACCGCACACTCCACCTTACCGCCGGGCTGTCCGCTGAGTTGCTGAAATGGAAAGATTCACGCCCGATTTCAATAGACGGGAGGATTCTCCCGACTATTACAAACTGCCACCACGAAGTCAATAAAGCCATTTCCAGCTTTAAACCAGGCATGCACATTCATTCCCTCCGGCACACCTTTGCCACCCTCCTCCTTTCGGAAACTCAGGATATCAACTTGGTGGCCGCCGTGCTGGGAGACACCCCGGCCACGGTGTCCCGCGTCTATGTGCACTACACGCAGGACATCAGGAAGAAAGCGAACGATTACATTGATGCCATCTTTGGCAGCTGAAATTTTTGCCGTCCTTTTGCCGTCTGAAAGAAAAATGCGATAAATGCTGGGCAAAACGGGGATAAGCATTATATACACACAATCGTTTCTTTGCAACCTTAATGGAACTTATGGAAACAGTTGAAAAAGCATTCGAGGCTTGGAAAAAGCCAAATAATCAGCTTCGAACCCTGTGCAGCTTTAAATAAAATTATTTTTGTCGTTTACTATAGCTTTCAGGAAAACTGATCTGCCTGCGGCGCTTCCCATCTATTGTTTCTACCAGTCATTCATACAGTATGTTGTAGAGCTTGCCTGGATGCTAAAAGCTCCCGCACGAATGCTCCATCTGTAAGCACAAAAAATCTCCCTGCCCGTTTCGGCAGGGAGATTTTTTATTTTTTCACCGGCAGGGCGGGATTCCTTGTCTCTGCAATCCATTTCGTGAAGTCTTCGGGACTCACATGGAGGACCCGTTCTGCATAGGCCTTCCACCGTTCACTTTTTTTCCTGTCATGGACGATGTCTTCCGTCTTTTTTCCGGTGTGCTGCTCCAGAAGATAGGCCAGTCGGATCCAGTGGTTCGGATAGCCTTCTGCAAGGAGTGCCAGAGCCCGCTTCGTATCGATGCCGTAGAACCGGTGTAGCCGGTCCGCCCGATGCAGGAGATAGACCTCTTCATATACTGCCGCGGTGAGGCCCAGTTTCTTCCGGATCACGCCCCAGGGGTCTTCTTTCCGCAGGGCCAGGATATCTTCTATGGACCTGTCCGTAAGGCAGGAAAGGAGGGCGGCCTGGTCGATTTCCCCAAACCGGATGCCCCGGGAAAGGAGTGCCCGTACTTCCTCTTCCGGGATTTCATATTTATAATGGATACTCCGGACCTGGTCTTCCGGAGAGAGCGTTGCTTTTTTCATAGGTACGTCCTTTCTGTATAAAAGTAGAGTTGAGAGTTGAGGTTCAGCGGCAAAGCCGCATCCATCCTGCGGCTTTGCCGCGCCCCTTCTCTAAGGGGCTGCCTGCTTGGGGATAGAGTTAAGACATCCCGCGGACCTGCCGCTAATGAGATATCAGACATGGCTAGCTGTCAGGAAAACCGGTTCGCCTGCGGCGCTTCCTATCTGATATTTTTATCAATCATCAATCATTTGTGCCGCAGGCGTCTGAGCTTTCCTGGCAGCTAGAAGCCAGGGAAGCGCTGGTTAATTCGCAGAGTCTGATTATACATGTATTTTCATGCAATACTGCGTCATAAGCCCCTTAAATAGCTCGTCAGTTTTACTGCTAAATTAAAATACTCCGCGCCGCTTTCTAATCTGATGCGGCGCACCTTCACTCCTCACTCCTCATTAATAACCTTGCAGTCTTTTCACTTCAAATGGAATATCCTGTTTACCCCCTACTCCATTTCTTCCCACCAGTGGCGGAGGGAGGGGTCAGGCTTTCCTATGTCCACCTTTTCCCCGATTACAGGGGTCAGGAATTCATAGGGTCTTCCTTCTGTTGCGGCGGCCATACGTTCATAGGGCTCTTTCCAGCTGTGGGTGGAAAGGGGATATTTCCCGTTATGGTAGGGAATTACTGCCAATGCGTGGAGATCATCCCCGGCTCTGGCGCTTTCTTCCGGCATCATATGGACTGTGGGCCAGTATTTGTTATACTGCCCGTCCTCTATGAGGGCCAGGTCGAAACCGCCGAATTTTTCTCCGATTTTTTCAAATCGGTCGTCGTAGCCGCCGTCACCGGTGTAGTATACTTTCCTGTCCGATGTGATGAAGGCAAAGCTGCCGTATAGGGTCTGATTCCGGTGCAGCAGGCGGCCGGAAAAATGGCGGGACGGCAGGAACCACACCGTCAGGTCTTTATCGATTTCCACCGGCGTCCACCAGTCTTCTTCATGGATTTTCGAGAGGGGATAGCCCCATTTCTCGTAGTATCCTCCGTTTCCAAGGCCCGTCACCACATGGTGGACCTTCGGTTCTATGGCCCGGACAAAATCGTAGTCCAGATGGTCCCAGTGGTCATGGGAGAGCACCATGACGTCGATGTCATCGGGGATATCAAGAGCGCTGTATACATTGCTGCCTTCCATGGCTTTATCCACAAAGGGTACCGGCGATGCATACTCTGCGGCCACCGGATCTATGAGGATTTTCTTCCCATGGAGCTGCATGTAAAAAGAAGAATGGCCCATCCATACCACCACGTCCTCATCGGGAGGAAGGGATTTCAGGTCCGTCTTTTCATGAACCATCACATCTTTCGGTATGGTTTTTCCCGGCCCGGGGAAAAGAAATTCCTTCCAGAACGACAGGGGCACGCTGATCGATTCATGGGGATGTTCCGGCACAAATTCCCCATTCACATAGTGGGGGGAGGCTTCGATTTTCTTTTTCCTGGCCTCGGTGATGAGGGGATCCATCTGGGGCTGGGATACGAACCAATATCCTCCACATCCCAGAAGGACCACCAGAGCCAGCAGGACTTTCAAAACATGCATGGTATGGCCTTTCTTATAATCGCCAATTTACTCTCTTTTCATCATATCAGACGTGTGCATATAAAAATAGAATTGAGAATTGAGTGAAGAGAATTGAGGCTCCGCGGCTGCGCCGCACCTTCCCTGCCCCAGACTGCTGCCCTTTCCCATCATTTCATCCAGCTCAAAGTTCGTGACTCTGTCCATCACCGCACCAGACAGGTAAAAAAATCCTCCCCAAACGGAGAGGATTTTTTTATTTTCCATTACAGGCCAAATCTTGCAAAGATTTCGTCCACATGCTTCAGCATGGGCTTGTAGTCGAAGCAGGCTTTGATTTCTTCCGGGGTGAGATACTTTCTTACGTCCTCGTCTTTGCAGAGGTTTTCGTAGAAGTCTTCTCCCTGGAGCCAGCGCTTCATGGCGTTTCTCTGTACCCAGCGGTAAGCGGTATCCCGGTATGCACCTTTGGCAACGAGGGCCAGGAGCACTCTCGGGCTGTAAATGAGGCCGCCGGTGAGGTTCATGTCAGTCATCATCTTGTCCGGATATACGAGGAGCTTGTCGATGAGGTTTGTGGTCTGGTCCAGAATGTAATCCAGGGCGATGGTGGCATCGGGGAGAATGACCCGTTCCACGGAGGAGTGGGAAATATCCCGTTCATGCCACAGGGGAATATCTTCGAAAGCCGGGAGGCTGTAGCCCTGGATGAGGCGGGCCATGCCGCAGATTCTTTCGGACTTTACGGGGTTTCTCTTATGGGGCATAGCGGAGGAACCCTTCTGCTTCGGGCTGAAGTATTCTTCTGCTTCCCGGACTTCTGTCCTCTGGAGGTGGCGGACTTCCAGGGCCATCTGGGAAAGAACGCCGGCGATGACGCCGAGGGTAGCCACGTATTCTGCATGGTGGTCACGCTGTACGACCTGGGTAGCCACGATTTCCGGCTTCAGGCCCAGTTTCTTGCATACATACTGTTCTACGAAGGGATCGATATCGGCATAGGTGCCTACGGCGCCGGAGAGTTTGCCTACTGCCATTTCATCGGCAGCCCGTTTCATGCGGTCAATGTTTCTTAAGGTTTCGGAATACCAGAGCAGGAGCTTCAGGCCGAAGGTGGTCGGTTCTGCATGGACACCGTGGGTACGGCCGATGGTGGGGGTATGTTTGAATTCTACAGCCCGTCTCTTTAGCACGTCTGCCAGTTTCTGGAGGTCGTCCAGAAGGACAGCGGAGGCCTGTTTCAGCTGTACATTGAGGCCCGTATCCTTCACGTCGGTGGAGGTAAGACCCATATGGATGTACTTGGCTTCATCTCCCACGTGTTCTCCTACGTTGGTGAGGAAGGCGATAATGTCATGGTTGATTTCTCTGTCGATTTCATGGATGCGGTCTACATCAAAGTCTGCCTTTGCCTTGATGACTTCCACCGCTTCCTTCGGAATGCGGCCCAGTTCCGCATTGGCTTCGCAGGCTGCGATTTCCACATTCAGCATGGTCTGCCATTCATTCCGTTCATTCCAGATTTTTTCCATGACCGGTCTTGTGTACCTTGGTATCATTTGTCAGATTTCTCCCTTCGGTTTCCCTATGCGGGCGCAGATTTCCCGGCCCACAACAACGCCGGCGGCGGAAGCCTGTGCCAGGCCCCTGGTGATGCCGGCTCCATCACCAATTGCGAAGAAGTTTGGAATCTTCGTTTCCAGCTGGTTTGAAAGTTCGATGCGGGAAGAATAGAACTTCACTTCCACCCCGTAAAGCAGGGTGTGGCGGGAGTTCGCTCCCGGAGCGACCTTATCCAGCGCTTCGAACATCTCCATAATATCCTTTAAGAAGCGATATGGCAAGACCAAAGATAAATCTCCCGGCGTAGCGGAGGGCATGGTGGGCTGTACGAGGCCCCGGCGGATCCGTTCTGCCGTTGACCGGCGGCCGTCCCGAAGGTCTCCCAGCCGCTGCACGATGGGACCGCCGCCCAGCATGTTGGCCAGGGAGGCGATGTACTTGCCGTATTCGATGGGTTCATGGAAGGGCTGGGTAAACTGCTTCGACACGAGGATGGCGAAATTTGTATTTCCGCTCCTCTTATGGGCGTAGGAATGGCCATTCACCGTCATAAGGCCATTGTTGTTTTCCGTCACCACGAAGCCGTAGGGATTCATGCAGAATGTGCGCACCCGGTCGTCGAAGGACTTGGAAAAATAGACCAGCTTCGATTCGTAGCAGATGTTGGTAATCGGTTCATAGATTTCTGCCGGCGATTCCACCCGTACGCCGATATCCACGGCATTGGAAGCTGTATGGAGGCCCAGCTTCTGTGCTTCCTTCGTGAACCATTCCGCACCGTCCCGTCCCGGCGCTGCCACCAGGTACTTGCAGTGGTAGGTCTCGCCGCCGGCGATAACGCCTTCCACCTGTCCATTCTTTACAAGAATCGTATCCACCAGGCATTCTGCCTTTACCGTCACGTTGGAGGGGAAGCTGTCCCGCATGTGGGTAAGGATTTCCCCGTTCACGTCGGTTCCCAGATGGCGGATGCGGGCGGGGATGAAAGCCAGGTCCGCCGCTGCCGCCCGGCGCTTCAGTTCATGGAGCTCTTCCTTATGCTCTTCACCGTATACGGCACGGCCGGCGCCGCCGAATTTGCAGTACACCGAATCCACATACTCAATGAGACGGGCCAGTTCGCCCTTATTCATATAATCGTCCAGGTTTCCGCCGTATTCGGTGGTAAGGGTCAGCTTGCCATCGGAAAAGGCACCGGCCCCGCCCCAGCCGGATACGATATTCGCCCGCCGGCTGGCAGGGGGAGCCATGCGGTTTTTATTCAGGGCAATCCGTTCCCGGATATCCAAGCCCTTTTCCAGAATCAGGATAGACAGTCCCGTATCTGCCAGTTCCAGTGCCGTGAAAATTCCCGCAGGGCCGGCACCGATAATAACTACATCATAGGTTTTAGCCATAAAAACACCCCATTTGATAGAAATACGATAATAAGGGAGAAATCAATCGGATGAAACTGTGCAATTCACGATTTCTCCACATTGTTTTGGGCAACAAAAAAGCCCCAGCCGGGGCCGGATAACCTGAAAAGATTATCCCTTTTTTGATTTTACAGAAAATGGAAGGGAAAAGCAAGAGAAAAATAGATAGACGGTCTTACATGGCTATGTGTAGAGCCACTGGCATGGAGCTTCTGGCTGCTGGCTTTTAGCAGCCAGGAAAGCTGGCCAGCCTGCGGCATGAATGACTGGCAGAAACAACGATGGGAAGCGCCGCAGGCAGATCAGTTTTCCTAAAAGCTAAGAGCTAACAGCTAGGGAAGCACTGATTAAATCGTTGTCAGATTTTATTCTTGGATTTTTATGCAA
>OGXC01002819.1_pt1 | contig 11101 bp, 9 predicted proteins | sample 1576201 | NCBI WGS metagenome assembly OGXC01 (sample SAMEA3541562, study PRJEB24748) | human gut metagenome | biome: human gut; feature: human-associated habitat; material: faeces | place: China | collected 2012 | reverse complement strand
TCTGCCGCACCTCGCTCGCCGTATCGGCACTTAGAATTATGCGGTATTGCCTAAAATCTGCTTCAGCGCCGCAGCAAAACCGCCGTTGGTTGAAACCGGATGGATTTTATGATATACTAAAATGATTGAAATGTGGCGTACAGAGAGGGGGCGGCAGGATTGCTCAGTGAAAATCAGCGTATCAGGGGCTTGATCAGCAGTGTGATTGATATTGTGCTGCTGATTGCCGCATACCTGCTGGCCAATTTCCTGCGCTTTAACTGGCTGCCTTTTTTTGAGGAGGGCGGCGCCGGCCCGGCACTGGATATTGCCCGCAGCCCTATGGTTGCCCTGGGGTGGGCGGGCTACGCCGTGGTGATGGTGCTGCTCTATTGGAGCCGCGGGCTGTATAACCCCTCCCGCCTGCGGGGGCTGTGGCAGCGCAGCACCACCATTGCGTTCGGCAACGCGCTGGGCGTGGTGGGCTTTATGGCGCTGCTCTTCGTTTTCCGCCTGCAAAACTTCTCCCGCGGGGTCATGCTGCTGCTGTACGGGTTCAGCACCGGCTTTTTGATCTTCAAGCGGATGATCAAGCGCTGGTATGACCGTGCCCGCAACCGGAAAGGGGAGGACCTGCGCCATATCTTGCTGGTCGGCGGCGGCGATATGGCTGCCAAGTACCTGCTGGCACTCGAACATAACCCGTATTATGGCTTCCATGTGGATGGCTACCTGGCGCCTTATGCCAACCCGGACCTGGATGTGCGCTACCTGGGCGGATATGACAAAATGGAAGTTACGCTGGATGAACCCGGCATTGACGAGGTGGTGGTGGCCCTGGATGCCGCCGAGATGCACATGCTGACCCGCGCCTTTGCCGCCTGCGATAAGCACGGCACCCGCATTACCATGGTGCCGTTTTATAACGATTACCTGCCCGCCCGCCCCACCATTGATGTGCTGGGCGATTGTAAGCTCATCAACATCCGGCAGACGCCGTTTGATAATATCCTGAACGCCTTTATCAAGCGCGCCATGGATGTGGTGGGGAGCCTGGTGCTGATCGTGCTCACCAGCCCCATCATGCTGGGGGTAGCCATCGGCGTCAAGCTGTCCAGCCCTGGGCCGATCATCTTTAAGCAGGAGCGCGTGGGGCTGAACAAACGCCCCTTTATGATGTATAAGTTCCGCTCCATGCGGGTGAACGCCGCCGAGGATTCGGCCTGGAGCACCAACAGCGACCCGCGCAAAACGCGGTTCGGCAGCATTATCCGCAAATTCAGCCTGGATGAACTGCCGCAGTTTTTCAATGTATTAAAAGGGAATATGAGCCTGGTTGGCCCGCGGCCAGAGATCCCGTTCCATGTAGAGCATTTTAAGGAAGAAATTCCCCGTTACCTGGTGCGCCAGCAGGTGCGCCCCGGCCTGACCGGCTGGGCGCAGATCAACGGCCTGCGCGGTGACACTGATATTGCGGAGCGTATCCGTTATGATATCTGGTACATCGAAAACTGGACCGTTGCACTGGATATCAAAATTTTGTTCCGCACCGTGTTTGGCGGCAAAATGGTCAACGATGAAAAGATCCAGTAACCAACCAAAGGAGGGCTGAGGATGAAAAACGGCAAGCCGAAGGTAGCCATTGTGCATGACTGGCTGGTGGCATACGCCGGTGCAGACCGCGTGGTGGACTGTATGCACCATGTTTTCCCTGATGCACCCATCTATACCCTCGTCTATGACGAAAACAACATGCCTGCGTGGTTCAAGGATTATGATATCCGCACCACCTATCTCCAAAAGCTGCCTTTTGCCACCAAGCTGTACCGTGCCATGCTGCCGTGGATGCCCCGCGCGTTTGAAGCACTGGATCTTTCGGAATACGATATGGTCATTTCGTCCTGCTCTTCCTGCAGCAAGGGCGTGATCACCCGGCCGGACGCCGTGCATATCTGTTACTGCCATACGCCCACCCGCTATGTCTGGGATTTTTATTATACCTACCGCAACAATGCCAACGCACTGGTGCGGGCGGTCATGCCCGGCCAGATGCTCAAGCTGCGCCAGTGGGATAAGTGCGCCGCGGACCGGGTGGACTATTTTATCGCCAACTCGCATTATATTGCCAAGCGCATCAAAAAATATTACCGGCGCGACAGTGATGTGATCTACCCCTGCGTGCATATCAACGAAGAACCCTTTGTGCCCAAAGAGGATTTTTACCTTGTGGTGGGCCGCTTTACCTGGTACAAGCGGATTGACCTGGCTGTGGCAGCCTGCACCAAGCTGAACAAGCCGCTGATCGTGATCGGCGGCGGCGGCGAGGGCGACAAGCTGCGCGCCATGGCTGGCCCGACCATCCGCTTTTTGGGCGGCGGCCTGAGCGACGAAGAGGTGCGCGGCTATTATCTGCGCGCCAAGGCGTTCCTGTTCCCCGGCGAGGAGGATTTTGGCATTACCCCTGTGGAAGCCCAGAGCGCAGGCACCCCGGTGCTGGCCTTTGGCCGCGGCGGCGCCTGTGAAACTGTGCTGGACGGCAAAACCGGCCTGCTGTTTGACGAGCAGACCCCCGAAAGCCTGGAAGCCTGCATCCAGAAGTTTGAGACCGAAGGCGTGGCTTATCCCCCACAGCAGATCCGGGAACACAGCCGCAGCTTCAGCGAGCAGCGCTTTGAGGACGAGCTGCGGGATTACTGCACCCGCCGCTATGCGGACTGGCAGCGTGAGCTGGAAGCCTGCTCTCACCACGAAACCGCCAAGGAGGCCGAAGAGTGAACCCCATTGTGATCAATGGCACAGTGCTGTGTGACCCCATCACGGGCATTCCGCGCTTTGTGTATGAAGTTGTGACCCGGCTGGACCCCCTGCTGGAGGGCACCGGCCTGGATGTGCGGCTGTGCTACCGGGACAATGGCCGCCCGCTGCACCTGCCCGAACTGAAAAACATCAAAATTGTTCCGCTTAAGGCCATTAAGTATAGTTACAATCTGGTGGTGCTGCCGCGCTACCTGCGCAAACACCACGCCTTTTACGTTGGCCTTGCCAGCGATATGCTCATGACCCGCCGCAGCGTGGTGGTGCTGCATGATATCCGCCCCCTGGTAATGAAAACCGACCGTGCGTTTTTCCGCTTCAAGTTTTGGTTCCACTGCCTTTCCACCAAATGGCTTGCCCGGCGGGTGTTCACCGTCAGTGATAACCAGCGCCACCTGATCAGCGAGCGGTTGGGCATCCCACTGGATAAGATCGGTGTGACCTATAACGGCTGGGAGCATCTGCAGAACGTCCAGCCGGATATGACGGTGTTTGACAAGCTGCCCGGCGTGAAGAAAAAAGAGTATTATTACGCACTGGGAAGCCTGGCCGGGCACAAAAACTTTAAGTGGGTGCGCGAGGTTGCCGCCCGCAACCCGGATAAAACCTTTGTTGTGGCCGGCGGCAAGGACCTTGCTGCCTTTGGCAGCGCCGAAGCAGATGCTGCCAAAAATACCAGCAATATCTTTTACCCCGGCTATGTGACGGACGCCCAGAACAAAGCGCTGATGCAGAACTGCAAGGGCTTTTTGCACCCCGCCGTGTTTGAAGGGTTCGGCATTCCGCCGCTGGAAGCGCTCAGCCTGGGGGCACCCATCGCCCTGGCCCGTGCCAGCTGCCTGCCGGAGCTGTATGGCGATACCGCCCGCTACTTTGACCCCTATGACTATGATGTGGACCTTGACGCGCTGTTTGCCAAGCCTGCGGCCCCGCCGGACAAAGTGCTGGCCAAGTACAGCTGGGAGAAAACCGCACGGTTCTGGCTGGACGAGATCAAAAAGTGCGCGGAAGCGTAAGAGCAGTTGGAACAGCCCCCGAAAAATAGAAGCACATAACGGTTCGGCAGGGTGGGGCTGCCTCGCTCTGCAGGATAGGGAAATACCTCTTACGCAGGGGGACATGCAGTGCGCCTACGCTGTGCACAGATGTTACGTGCATCAAGCTGTATAACCCCCCCCGTAGGGGCGCACATTGTGCGCCCGCTGCATACCCCAAAATCACGCACCTGAAACACAAAAATCTACCCGCAAAAGGGAAGTGAATATCATTGGATAAAATAGCAGTTCTTATCCCCTGTTATAACGAATCTCAGACAGTACAAAAGGTTGTGATGGATTTCCGCCGCGTTCTGCCGGAAGCTACGATCTATGTGTACGATAACAACTCTACCGATGGCACGGCAGAGCTGGCCCGCACAGCCGGTGCCGTGGTGCGCCACGAATACCAGCAGGGCAAAGGCAACGTCATCCGCCGCATGTTCCGCGAAATTGACGCCGAAGCCTATATCATGGTGGACGGCGACGATACCTACCCGGCGGAAGCGGCCCCGGAAATGGTCAAAGCCGTCACCGAACATCAGGCTGATATGGTGGTGGGGGATCGGCTTTCCTCCACCTATTACACCCAGAACAAACGCCCGTTCCACAATTTTGGCAACGACCTGGTGCGGTTTTTTACCAACAACCTCTTCGGCGGCCAGATCAAGGATATCATGACGGGCTACCGTGCGTTCAGCTACCAGTTTGTCAAAACCTACCCGGTGCTGAGCCGCGGCTTTGAAATCGAGACCGAAATGACCATCCACGCCCTGCACCGCAACATGCAGGTGGAAAATGTGATCATTGACTATCGTGACCGCCCCGCAGGCAGCGAAAGTAAGCTGAATACCTATTCGGATGGCTTCCGCGTGCTGCGCACCATTGCACGGCTGTATAAAAACTACCGCCCGTTCGGCTTTTTCAGCACCCTGGCTGCGGTGCTTGGCATTATCAGCCTGTGCTTTTTGGCCCCTGTTCTGGGCGAATATTTTGCCACCGGCCTTGTGCCGCGCTTCCCTACGCTGATCGTGTGTGCCTGCGTACTGGTGGCGGCGCTTTTGCTGTTTATTTCCGGCGTGATCCTTTCCAGCCAGCTGACAAAGGATGACCGCGATTTTGAATTCCACCTGCAGCAGGTGCAGCAGTGGAAAAACCGTTCCGCTGATCCGTTCAGCCATTCTGCCAAATAACAAGGAGGTTCCCCATGAAACAGTATGATTACCTGATCGTCGGCGCTGGTCTGTTTGGCGCAGTGTTTGCACAGCAGGCTACCAAGGCAGGCAAAAGCTGCCTGGTGATCGATAAGCGCGACCACATTGCCGGCAATATCTACACCGAAAATGTTGAGGGCATCAATGTCCACCGCTATGGTGCACATATCTTCCATACCAACAATAAAGAAGTGTGGGACTATGTGAACCAGTTCGCTGTGTTCAACCGCTATACCAACTCTCCGGTGGCAAACTATAAGGGCGAACTGTACAACCTGCCGTTCAACATGAACACCTTCAACAAGATGTGGGGCGTTGTGACCCCCGCCGAGGCCGAGGCAAAGATCGAGGAGCAGCGCGCTGCCCACTTTACCGCCGAGCCCAAAAACCTGGAGGAGCAGGCCATCAACCTGGTCGGCACCGATATTTACGAAAAGCTGGTCAAACACTATACCGAAAAGCAGTGGGGCCGCCCCTGCACTGAGCTGCCGGCGTTCATCATCAAGCGCCTGCCGGTGCGCCTGATTTTTGATAACAACTACTTCAATGCGCTGTATCAGGGTATTCCCAACGGCGGCTACACCCAGATGGTGGCCAACATGCTGCAGGGTGTGGAAGTTCGCCTGGGTGTGAACTACCTGGCTAACAAGGCTGAACTGGATGCTCTGGCTGACCGTGTGATCTACACCGGCCCCATTGACGCTTATTTTGATTACTCCCTGGGCACCTTGCAGTACCGCAGCGTTCGTTTTGAAACCGAAACGCTGGACTGCCCCAACTATCAGGGCAACGCTGTCATCAACTACACCGATGCCGAAACCCCGTACACCCGCATCATTGAGCACAAGCACTTTGAGTTCGGCTCCACCGAGCCGGGCACCAAGACGGTCATCAGCCGCGAATACTCCGCTGAGTGGAAGCCGGGCGACGAGCCGTACTACCCGGTCAACGATGACAAGAACAGCGCCCTGTACGCCAAGTATAAGGCACTGGCCGATGCCGAGCCGCACGTTGTGTTTGGCGGCCGCCTGGGCGAGTATAAGTACTATGATATGGACAAGGTAATTGAAAGCGCGCTGGCCTGCGTTGCTGTGCAGATGGATAAGATCAACCAGTACAAAGCGTAAGGCAGGCGTAAACCAGGATTTATAGCAAAACCGCATGATTCTAAATACCGCTGCGGCGGGAATGATGCGGTGCAATTTGAGATAAAGGACAAAGCAATGACGGAATTGAGTGTTTCCATCCTGTCTGCCGATCTTGCCAACCTTGCTGCCGAAACGGCCGATTCTATGGTGTGCGGTGCAGACATGGTGCATTTTGATGTGATGGACGGCCACTTTGTACCCAACATCACCTATGGCGCGCCGGTGCTGAAATGCCTGAAAAAGGCCGTGCCGGAAGCATTTTATGATGTTCACCTGATGATCTCCGACCCTGCACGCTATGCACAGGATTTTGCGGCAGCAGGGGCAAACCTGATCAATTTCCACATTGAAGCTGTGCCCAACCATGTGGGGCAGACCATTGCCGCTGTGCGGGAGACTGGGTGCCTGGTGGGCCTGACCATCAGCCCGTCTACCCCGCCGCAGGCAGTGTTCCCCTACCTGGATGAACTGGACCTGGTGCTGGTCATGGGGGTGGAGCCCGGCTTTGGCGGGCAGAAGTTCATCCCCACAACCGTCAGCCGTGTGGCAGCCATCAAGGCAGAGTGCAACCGGCGCGGTGTTTCCCCCCGCATTGAGGTGGACGGCGGCATTAACACCGAAACCGCCTCCCTGTGCGCCCAGGCCGGAGCCAGTGTGCTGGTCATGGGCAGCGCGTTCTTTAAGGCGCAGGACCGTGCCGCGCTGGCCAAACAGGTTCGGGCGCTGTAACCCCCAAAGGAGTATCCATGCCAAAACGTCATGATAAGATCACCAAAAGTGTAAACTATGATTATTATTGGGACATTTTGTTTTGCACTGTCCCGCTTTTGGCGGTCAGTTGTTTTTATTACGGGGCGCGCCCGCTGCTGATGATGGCGGCCGGGCTGCTGACTGCGTATGTGGCGGACTGTGTTGTTACCCCGCTGCATGCGGCGGGCTACCGCGCACATGAGCCTTCCAGCGAAGCTTTTGCTGCGCTGATTGTGCTGATGATGCCGGCTTCGGCCCCGTATTATATGGTGGTCACGGCAACGATCATTGCCGTGCTTGTCAAAGAAGCGTTCGGCGGAGAGGGGCACTATCCCTTCCACCCGGCGGCGGTGGGATTGGTGGCGGCAACGCTGGCATGGCCGCGAGTCATGTCGTCCTACCCGGCACCGGGTACAGTGCTGGCACTTTTCAGCAGCACCGGAGTGGTGCTGACCCAAGGCAGCAACACCACCCTGTCTGCCGGCGGCCTGCCGTCTGACAGTACCATCAACCTGTTGACCGGTAATGTGGCTGGGCCGCTGGGCTGCTGCACTATTCTGGTCATTGTGGCCTGTGGGCTGTACCTGCTGGTGCGCGGCCACATGCAGCTTTCTACCTTTGTGCCGTACCTTGCGGTATGCGTACTGGTGCCCTGGCTGCTGCCCAACCTGAACGAACTTCCAGCCCTGAGTGCCCCATGGGAATATGTGCGCCAGCGCATCTACCTGGAAAAGTATATCCTGCTTTCCGGCAGCATGCTGTTTGGCGGGATATTCCTGGCGTGCGAGCCGGTGGTGCAGCCCAACCGCTGGAGCAGCCGTTTGATTTACGGCCTGTTCCTGGGCGCAATGGCAACGGCGTTCCGCTATTACAGCGTATACGAAACCGGCGTATGCTTTGCCATTGTATTGGCTGGTGCTTTCCCCGAATGGCTGGACCGCCTGGCCCAGCGCGCAGAAAGGATCAGATTCATGCGGAAGGAGGAAAAGCGCCTTGCCCAACACAGAGAACCGTAAAAACAGCAACAAAAAGCCGACCCTGCAGGAACATTCCCAAACCGTTATCATCCCCCAGCTGACCCCCGAAATGCTGGAACAGGCGCGCCGCGCCGCAGAGCAGGGCAAAACCGCCGAGCAGATCGAGCAGGAAGCCCTGGCCGCCGCCCAGGCGGAGCAGAAAGCGGTAGAAAGCAAGCAGGAAGCACCTACGGCCGAAAAGCCCAAAACGGTCCAGCCCGCCAATAAGCCCAAGACCCGCAAAGAGGCCGAGGAAGAGCTGGCCCAGAATATCCATGATGACCACCTGTGGCTGAATAACCCCGTTATGGTGCGCGGTCTGGGGCTGGCACCCATTGTGGCGGCTGCTGTAAGCGGCCAGAATGCCTGGATGCTGTGCGCTGCCACCATTCTGCTTATAACAGCAACCCGTATGTTGGCTGTGGCAATCTGCCACCTGACCGGCAACCGCTTCCGCGGTGTGGTATACTCTTACGCTGCCGCTATTGTGTATATCCCGGCTTATATCATTTTGTACAACCTGTTTGGGGCGGATCTTTCGCTGCTGGGGATCTATCTGCCCATGCTGGTAGTGGAGCCCGCCGTGATCAAACGTATGGAATCCAACGACCTGGAAACGGTGGGCGAGGCGTTCCGCCGCGGCATCAACAATACCATTGGTATCTGCTTTTCGGTGCTGCTGGTGGGGGTTGTGCGTGAACTGCTGGCGGAAGGCACCGTGTTCGGCAACGTGGTATTTCCCGTGGCGCCGCTGCCGCTGGCCGACCAGCCGGGCACCGGGTTTATCATCATTGGCCTGATTGCCGCCGTGTGGACCGCCATCGGCGGTGCCTATGTGCATTATAAGATCGAGGAGGTGCGTCATCTGTATGGTAATAAACGCAAGCGCTGAGCTTTCCGTTTTGCAGGCTGTGGCGCAGTTCCTGACCTACGCCGTCATGGCTGTGTTTGCGGAGAATGCAGTGTTCTTCCGCGCGCTGGGCGTTTCCCGACTGAACAAGCTGGTCAACGACCCCAAAATCAGCACATGGCAGTACTGCATTCCCATCATTCTGGTACAGACCATCAGCGCCCCCATGGGTTGGGCTGCCCAAAGCTTAACGCTGCCCGCTTTGGCAAAGGTGCTGCCCGGCTGGCTGCCGGTCAACGCCCTGCGCCCGCTGGTATTTTTGAACTGCTCACTGATCGCTATGGGCATTGTGTGGCTGCTGTTGGGCCTGTTCCCCAAAAGCCGCGATGCCTGCCGCGAACAGCTGCCCGGCGCAACCTTCAACTGTTGCGTGCTGGGTACCCTGCTGGTTGCAGCCAGCCAGAACTATAACCTGCTGCAGTCCATCGGCTTCGGCTTTGGCAGCGGCGTGGGCTACCTGGTCGCCGTGCTGGTGGTGGATGAAGGCCGCCGCCGGCTGCGCAGCAAAGATATCCCACATATATTCCGTGGCCTGCCCAGTGTGCTGATTTATATCGGCATTCTCTCGCTGGCAATTTACGGGCTGGTTGGTACTGTGGATTGAGCCGCGCCCGGACGTAAAAAACGGCATCCGTGAAAGAGGAGTGATTACCATGCAGAATTGTTTTGTCCCTGCTGATATCCTGCTGCCCGGTGCAGCGACCCCGCTGGACCCGTGGGCCTGCATTGCGGTGGATCAGTTTACCTCCCAGCCGGAATACTGGCAGAAAGCGGAGAAACTGGCAAAGGGCAAACCCAGCACCCTGCACATTGTTCTGCCGGAAGCTTACCTTGGAACCCCGCAGGAAGAATCGCGCCTTGCGGCGATCCGTGCGGCCATGCAGGATTACCGCGATAACCTGCTGACCCGCTGTGTACATGGCTATGTGTATGTGGAGCGCACCCAGATGGACGGTACCATCCGCCAGGGTCTGGTTGGTGCTGTGGACCTGGAACAGTACAGCTTTAAAAAAGGCAGCAAGCCCGCCATCCGCCCCAGCGAGAGCACAGTGGTGGCGCGCATCCCGCCCCGGCTCAAGATCCGCCGCGGGGCCCAGCTGGAAACCCCGCATGTGATGATGTTGGCCGACGATGAAGCCTGTACCCTGATTGAACCCATTGCCGCCCATAAGGCGGAGCTGCCGCTGCTGTATGATGGCGCGCTGATGCTGAACGGCGGCCACCTGGCCGGTTGGGCCGTGGAGGACCCCGCGCTGGTGGAGCAGATCAACACTGCGCTGGCAAACCTTGGCGATGCCGCTGCTTTTGCCGCACGCTGGCCTGCCGCAGCCGGCCAGCCCCCCATGACGCTGGCGGTTGGTGATGGCAACCATTCCCTTGCCACAGCAAAAGCCTATTGGGAAGAACTGAAGCCCACCCTGCCGCCGGAACAGCAGCAGACCCACCCGGCGCGCTGGTGCCTGGCGGAAGTGTGCAACGTGCATTCCCCGGCGATTGAGATTGAGCCCATCCACCGTGTGCTGTTTGGCGTGGACGCCAACACCGTTGCCGCAGACTTTGGCAGCTGGTTGGAACAGCACGGCGCAGCCCTCCAGGGCGGCGACCAGCATATCGTGCTGGCCGGTGCCGGTGCAGAGATCACCTTTGACGCCGCCAACACCCCGGACCCGCTGGCCGTGGGCACCACGGAACATTTTATTGGGGATTATCTGGCCCAGAACCCCGGCGTGACGGTGGATTACATCCACGGTGCCGCGGCTGCCCGCGCCATGGCTGCAGACCCCGCCAAACCGGCCACAGCCCTGCTGATGCCGGACTTTGCCAAAGCAGACCTGTTCAAAGGTGTTGTGCTGGGCGGCGTGCTGCCGCGCAAGACTTTCAGCATGGGCCATGCCGAGGAAAAACGTTACTATAATGAATGCCGCAGTCTGACTATGCCGGACTGACGATACAGGGAGCCAATTATGCCGAACAACGAAAAAAACGCTGAGCCCGCCGTACGCGATGCTCAGTCCACAGCAGCGCGCCGTCGTCGCCGCCGCCACACCCCCCATGGGGATGCCCCGGCCCAGAACCCCGCCCCACGGGCCCCACAGCCCAAAGATGCATCCCGCCCCTGCCCGCCCCGGCAGGCAGCCCCGAACAACCGCAGCAATGCGGCAAAGCCCGCTGCCCTCAAACCGGCCCAGCGTATTTTTTTGTGTAATTTTGTAATCGTTATGCGGCAGTAATAATA
>OGXC01002818.1_pt1 | contig 11102 bp, 11 predicted proteins | sample 1576201 | NCBI WGS metagenome assembly OGXC01 (sample SAMEA3541562, study PRJEB24748) | human gut metagenome | biome: human gut; feature: human-associated habitat; material: faeces | place: China | collected 2012 | reverse complement strand
TACGTCAGCAGCCGCTTGCTTCGTCACTTCTACCGATGAGTGCTTACCTAGCTCATGCAGTGGAAAGCACGGTTGTCTCGCCATAGTGCATAAATGCAGCGCCATTTGCCTGTGCCGCTACACGGCCTACGTCTACGCTTAACGTACGTCCGGCCAGTTCCATGGAAAATGTCTTATACATTCTGTCTCTCCTTTTCTTTTACCTTGTTGGAAATTGTTCCGAAAACGCTTCGGATGATGGAAAAAGCGAAAGACAAAGCTGCCGAAACTACTGAAAAACACACTGGCTTCAATGCGCTTGTCAGTGGTCTCGGAATTGCTCCGGTATCCGCTTTTTACATCGTGTGCAACACCCTGTCTACTTACAACAGCCCCGGCAAAACACCTTTGTGCCACCGGTTCTTTTGCAGCTGCAGCATATCGCACGAAAAACAGGGCAGAAAGCTGTACGGCTTCCGCCCTGTCTCCAAGTCTTACTTTCTGATGCCCAGTCTCTCGATCAGGGAACGATATCTCTCGATGTCATTCTTCTTCAGATAGTCCAGCAGACCACGTCTCTGACCTACCATCTGCAGCAGACCACGTCTGGAATGATGATCCTTCGGATTGCTCTTTAAGTGCTCGGTCAGCTCCTGGATTCTTGCTGTCAGGACTGCAACCTGAACTTCCGGTGAACCTGTGTCGCCTTCGGTTCTTGCATACTCTTTGATGATTGCTGTTTTCTTCTCTTTGGAAATCATGGGTAAATCCTCCTTTAAATGTTAACCGCCTGGTACTAAGATATGGGTCGGAGTGTCCCAAGCCTGAGCACCGGCTGAATTCATACCTAATGACTATATCATAAAAAAATGGGGCTGTAAATACTATTTTCCAGAATTTATTCAGATTGTGACTGTATCACGCTGCCACAAAACAGCCCCTTTTTACGACAGCACCCGTCTGACGGAGTAAGGTGTCCGATAGGATACGTTTGAAATTTTAATGCCCGTTCTGGGGTTGCTGGCGTGGATAACCTGTCCGCCGCCGATATAGATTGCGACGTGGTTGATTTTGCCATTTTTCGCATAAAATACCAGATCGCCCGGCTGTGCTTCCGAAAGGCTGACCTTCTTGCCGCACTGTGCCTGGCTTCCGGAATGATGCGGCAGGCTCACACCATATTTCTTCATAATGCTCAGGACAAAGCCCGAGCAGTCCGCACCTTTTGTCAGGCTCGTACCGCCCCAGACGTAAGGGTTTCCAAGAAACTGCTTCGCGTAGTTGACGAGATCGACCCGGATGTCAGAAACACCCTGACCGTATTTCAATTCTGTCAGGCTGACCGCTTTTTCCAGCTTCTTTGCGATATCCACATAATCTGCGGAAACATACGCTGCTTCATCATCCAGCATGATCTTAACCCAATCGTCCTGAATGTCCACAACCTCAAGCTCTTCTCCCTCCGCTACCAGTGTAATGACCGGCGCATCCAGACTTCCCTCTTCCCGCACGCGTAAGCCTCCGGAATTGCAGACCGCCATGTTCGTCGCCTCTTTGTCCGCAAGATTTCTTGCTTCCTCTCCGGTCACCATATAGTCCGCCCTGACATACCCCGTCACTTTACCGGATTTGATCTTATACCAGCCATTTTCTTCGGAAAGCACGTCCGCGCCGCCGTTTTTTGGAAGCTTACCCACCAGCTCCCCGTTTTCAGACGGATCTTTACGGATATTCAGATAGTCATTGACCTTCGCAACGCCAAGATTTTCATAGCCGTAAATCTTTTTGCGCGTCTCCTTGGCATTCTGTGCCACCTCAAGGCACGCTTCCGGATCCATGGATTCCTCCAGAAGCCCGCCGACGCCCATAGACTGTCCTGCGGAGTGAACGTTGCTCCCTGTAAAACCTGCATTCACTGTCATCCCTGCAGACAACACACAGAACACAACAGTCAGTCCAAGTTTTTTCCAAATCTGCATTCAAATCCTCCTTCGTATTCTGACGGCGCAGGTGCAAAAACGTCTGCATCTGCGCGCCGACACTACTGCCCGGCAGCGCCAGGCGTGCTGCTCTAGTTTTACCGCGCGCCCGCCGCGATATCCCTCTGCAGCTGCTCCTTTAATTCCTCCACGTCAGCAAATTTTTGTTCCGGGCGCTCAAAGGTCAACAGGCGCACCGTGATAAAGCTGTCGTAAATATCCTCTGAAAAATCATAGATATAGGTTTCCACGCTCATCGGCGGGTGGTCGCCATGCTCCACGGTCGGTTTGACGCCGACATTGGTCAGCCCTTTAAAAACACCACTGCTGCATTCCACCTCCGAGCGGTACACGCCGTTTGGCGGCAAAAGCTTGTCTGCAGGAGGCATCAGGTTGACGGTGGGAAATCCCAATGTACGCCCTAACTGTCTGCCGTGCACAACCGTTCCCATCACCGCATAGGGCGCGCCGAGCAGTCTTGCTGCCTCTTGCATCTTTCCTGCTTCCACTGCCTGACGGACACGGGTTGAACTGATTTCTTCCCCGTCCTCAAGCACCTTGTCGATGATCTTTACCTCGTAGCCGTACGCTTCTGCGCGCGCCTTTAACAGCTTGCAGTCCCCTAATCCCCGGTCGCCAAAGGACAAATCGGTTCCCGCAGCCACGAGCTTGGCCCTGATCTGTTCCTGCACGATCACACGCAAAAAATCCTCCGGAGAAATCGCCGCAGTCTGAAAAGTCAGAGGAAACTCGATCAGCACATCAATTCCGATCTGTCGAAACAGCCGTCTCTTTTCTTCCCGCGTCGTCAGTCCTTTGACTGCTTTTCCGGAAAAAAGAACAGCCGGAGGAGGATCGAATGTAAATACGACCGCCTGCAGTCCGCGCTTTTTCGCTTCCAGTATTTCGGAAAGCAGCGCCTTGTGCCCGCGGTGCATCCCGTCGAATTTGCCAATTGCCACTGCGGACGCCCCCTGCAGCAAAAAATCTGTCGTTCCGGAAATGATCTGCATTTCTTCCTATTGTTCCTTTCCCAAAAACATTTTCACGGGCTTTAGGCGCTTTTCTTCCTGCTTCCAGGCATAAATCCCCGTAAACTGCCCGTCTGTATCATAAATGCGCAGCTGCTGTTCGGGTACAAACGTACCTCTTTCACATGCTGCCGCCGTTTTTTCTTTCGTATAAGGTATCACCAAATCTGCATAAAGCCAGTTGCCGTTTTCTAAAAGCTTCTGTCCGTCCCCCTGCACCTGATATGCATCCAGCTGTTCAAACACGCTCTCCACCGGAAGAAGCTTTTCTTCCAGGCTGCCTTCTTTTGCAAACGCTTCCAGCTCGGAAAGCCGATAGGCATCCTCAGCTTTGAAGTTGCCGGAGCGTGTCCGTTCCAGCCGCTCCATCGCTCCGCCGCAGCCCAGCTTCTGTCCGATATCGTGACAGAGCGTCCGGATATAAGTGCCGCGGGAGCATGCCACTCGCATCGTCACGCGAGGCAGTGAAATGTCCTCGATTTCGATCGAATGGATCATAATCCGCCTGCTCTTTCTCTCTACAACCTGTCCTTTTCTGGCGAGGTCACACAGCTTCTGACCATTGACCTTTAACGCCGAATACATCGGCGGAATCTGGTCATACGGACCGACAAACGAAAGGATTGCGCTGCGCACATCCTCCTCGCCTGCATTTACTTCCTTTTCTGTCAGAATCTGTCCCGTCGTATCCTGCGTGTCCGTCTCCACGCCGAGCAGCAGAACCGCCCGGTATTCTTTATCTTTGTCTGTTAAAAGGTCGCACAGCTTCGTCGCATTTCCCAGACAGACGGGCAGTACCCCGGACGCTTCCGGGTCCAGGGTACCTGTATGGCCGATTTTTTTCTGTTTGCAGATGCCGCGCAGCTTCGCAACCACATCGTGGGAGGTAAAGCCCGGCTCTTTGTATACATTGAGAATTCCGTTCATGTATTCTCCTTTGTTATTCTGCTTTTATCAGCTGCTTTTCAATCTGCTCCGACAGATTGTTGACGCAGTCATGCACGGTTCCCTGCATGGTGCATCCTGCTGCCCTGACATGGCCGCCTCCCCCGAAATAGGACGCGATCGCCGCCACGTCCACCTTTCCGTTCGAGCGGAGGCTAACTTTATATTCGAGTGTCTTCGTCTGATACAAAAAGATCGCACACTCCACGCCTTTCGTGATGCGCAGCTGGCTCACAATGCCATCCAGATCCTTGGGCACAACCTTGTAAAACTCCATGGTTTTTAAATCAATGGAACTGAAAATACACTTGCCGTCCATAAACCGGACGCTCTCTAAAAGTGCGCGTCCCAGCACCTGATTCTGCACATAGGTCTTTTCAAAAAACGTCTCATCGATCAGCTTTGAAAAATCGAATCCGTATGCCAGCAGCTTTGCAGCGATACGCAATGTATCCGGCGTCGTATTCGAATACTGGAATACACCGGTGTCATGCACGATGCCAAGATACAGTGCCTTTGCAATCTCTGCATCCATATACTTTTCCTCCAGAAGCTCATAGACGAGCTCGGAGGCGGAGCTTGCAGCCGGTTTGCAGTAATTAACATCGCCGCAGCCGGACGCATTGCTGATATGATGATCCACATTGATCGTCTTTTTCGCGGTCCGGAAATACTTTTCCGCATCCCCGAGCCGTTCCTTTGAGGTATCCAGAACGATGAAAACGTCATAGACGCAATCCTTGCTGCAGTCTGTACGGACAGCTTCGATTCCATGAATGCAGTCAAAAATATCTGCAGGCTTTTCCAGATACACATCAATCTGTGCATCCGGCAGCGCTTTTTTCAGATACAGGTACATGCCCATACAGGAGCCGACACAGTCGCCGTCCGGACGTACATGTCCGCCGATGGCGATTGTATCCCTGCTTCCCAGCTCTTCCAGGATTTTACGCATCCTCTTCCTCTCCTTTTTTGGCGCGCTGGTCTGCCATTACCATGTCGATCTTATGCGACATGTTGACACCATACGCAATGGACTGATCCATAATAAAATGAATCTCGGGTGTATTGCGCAGATTGATTTCCTTTGCAAGACGTCCGCGGATAAAACCCTCTGCGCTCTTTAATCCCTCCAGCGTTGCGGCAGCCTCTTCCTCGCTGCCCAGAACGCTGATATATGCACGGCAGGTTTTTAAGTCCGGTGCAACCTCGACATCCACAACACTCGTCATGGGCGCAATCCGGGGATCTTTGATTTCTCCCCGGATCACTTCTGCCAGAACACGCTGCACTTCGCCGTTAATCCTGCTGTTTTTTACACTGTTCTTTCTCATGAATGCTCCTATATTGCAGGGAAATCCTGACAGATTCCCCCTTCTGAAAGCCTATCTCGGCACTTCTACCATTATATAGGCTTCTACTACGTCAAACTCCTTCATCTTGTCAAAGCCTTCGAATACAAGGCCGCACTCGAATCCGGCTTTTACTTCCTTCACATCGTCCTTGAAACGTTTTAAGGATGCCAGCGCGCCTTCGTAGATCAGCTCACCTTCTCTGGTAATACGCACCTTACAGCCTCTGGTAAATACGCCGTCCAGGACATAGGAACCGGCGATATTTCCGATTGCGGATGCCTTGAAGATCTGACGTACCTCGGCATGGCCGATAATCTTTTCTTCGTAAACGGGATCCAGCATACCCTTCATGGCAGCTTCCACGTCTTCGATCGCCTGGTAAATAACCTTATACAGGCGGATATCTACCCCTTCCGTCTCCGCAGTCGCCTTTGCTGTCGCATCCGGACGAACGTTGAAGCCGATGATGATCGCGTTGGAAGCGCTCGCCAGCGTAACGTCGGACTCATTGATCGCGCCTACGCCGCCGTGGATACATTTGACAACGATTTCCTCGTTGGAAAGCTTCGTCAGGCTCTGCTTGACTGCTTCCACGCTGCCCTGTACATCCGCTTTGACAATCAGGTTCAATTCCTTTAAATTGCCTTCCTGGATCTGGTTGAACAGATCGTCCAGGGACATTCTGGATTTGGTCTCTTCCAGTTTCTTTTCCTTGTTCTGCTCGATAAATGCCTCTGCGTAAGATTTTGCTTCCTTATCGCTTTCATGTGCCAGGAATACGTCACCTGCTTCCGGCACGTCGGACAGACCGAGGATTTCGACAGGCATGGACGGACCGGCTTCTTTGACACGGCGTCCCTTGTCGTCTATCATCGCGCGGACCTTACCGCTCGAAGAACCTGCGGAAACGAAATCGCCGACATGCAGCGTACCCTTCTGAACCAGCACGCTTGCCACAGGGCCGCGTCCCTTATCCAGCTGAGCCTCCAGCACAATGCCTCTCGCCATACGGTTCGGATTTGCCTTTAATTCCATCACCTCAGCAGTCAGAAGGATCATCTCAAGCAGCTGCTGGATCCCTTCGCCGGTCTTTGCGGATACCGGTACAAATACCGTGCTGCCGCCCCAGTCTTCTGCAACCAGTTCGTACTCCGTCAGCTCCTGCTTTACGCGGTCCACGTTTGCATTGGGCTTATCGATCTTGTTGACTGCAACGATAATTTCAATTCCGGCAGCTTTTGCATGGTTGATTGCTTCTACCGTCTGGGGCATTACGCCGTCGTCTGCCGCAACAACCAAAACTGCAATATCGGTCGCATTCGCGCCGCGCATACGCATTGCAGTGAACGCTTCATGTCCGGGTGTATCCAGGAAGGTAATCGCCTGACCATTGATCTGTACGGTGTACGCACCAATATGCTGCGTGATGCCTCCTGCCTCGCGGTCTGTTACATTCGTCTTACGGATCGCATCCAGCAGGGAGGTTTTACCGTGGTCAACGTGACCCATAACACAGATGACAGGCGGTCTGGAAACCATATCCTCGTCTGCTTCCTCATCCTCTTTTAACAGCTCTTCAATGACGTCAACCTTGACTTCCTTCTCGCAGATGATGTCGTAGTCGATTGCGATGTTTTCCGCGTCTTCATAGGAGATTTCCTGGTTCACAGTTACAATCTTGCCCTCCAGGAACAGCTTCTTGATGATGGCTGCAGGCTGCATCTTCATCTTTTCCGCCAGCTCTTTGATCGTGATGTTGTCGCCGACGGTGATTACCTTGATGGTCTCTTCCGGTTCAACCGGCTTGGGTTCGGGCTTGATAAAGCGTCCTGCCTTCTTTGCATTTTTCAGTGCTGCTGCGCCGTCTTCTTCGTAAATCGCGTCTCTTCTCGATTTCTTGTCGCGCTCCTGCTGGTTAAGACGGCGATCGTCTCTGCGCTTTTCCGTATCCTTTGCCGGAGCTTCTGCTGCAAAACCTTTGCCTGCTGCCGGCTTGCGGAATCGATTGTCCTGCCGTCCATCGCCGTTCTGAGGGCGTCCGCCATTTGAACCAGGACGGTTATTGCCCGCACCAGGGCGGCCACCGCCTGCAGGGCGATTATAGCCCTGATTATCTCTTGCACCGCCGTTATTACCCGGACGGTTCTGGTCTCTTCTTGCTCCATAACCGGATGTCCTTTCCTGACCCTGACCATCTCTGCGGCCGGACTGGTTTCTGTCACCGTTTCTGTTATCACGGTTGTAACCGGGTCTGTCTCCGTTTCTGTTGTCACGGTTGTAGCCAGGTCTGTCTCCATTTCTGTTGTCACGGTTGTAGCCAGGTCTGTCTCCGTTTCTGTTATCACGGTTGTAACCGGGTCTGTCTCCGTTTCTGTTTCCGGCATTTCTGTTATCGGAACGGTCCGTTCTTTCGGTGCGATCTGTTCTTTCAGTGCGGTTGTCGCGCTGCTCGGTTCTCTGAGGGCGCTCCATGCTCTTCTCCAGACGTTCCTTTGCCGCAGCCTCTTCTTTTTTCTGTGCTTCGATTTCAGCTGCCTTTGCTGCGCGTTCTGCTTCTGCTGCAGCCTTTGCTGCCGCTTCCTTGGCTGCGCGCTCTCTGCTCAAAAGCTTCTCATCCGGCATAACAGGCTGGGAAGGCTTGGTCAGGGGCTTGATCAGCGGTCTGCTTTCCATACGCATGCCGTTGTTGTTTCTGTTGCCCTGACGGTTCTGGCTTCCTGTGTTTCCATCATTTCTGCGCCCGTCATTTTTTGCACCGTTTCCATTATTATTTCTTCTGTCATTGTTTCCGGAATTGCCGTTCTTCATCCGGCTGTTCTGGGGATTGTTCACCACAATGATCGTCTTTGATTTTTTATGTGCCTTTGCCTGACTGTCCTGTCCTGCAACTTCTTTGTTCATATCCTGTTTATCCGTTGTCTGTTCCTCCCGGCCCTCAGCCTGTACTGCCGCAGTCTGCGTCGTCTTTTCTGCCGTTTCCGCTTTCTCCACCTGCGCCTTCCTTTCTGTCTGCGCTGCCTGCCCTATCCTGCTGCTGTCCTTTTGACCGGACGGCTCCTTATTTGCAGCTGCGAACTTCTTTTTTACCCATTCTACCGCATCGCCCTCGATTGAGCTCTGCGCTGCCTTAACGTCCACGCCCTTTTCCTGTAAAAAGGTAATGACGTCTTTGCTCTTTATTTCAAGCTCCTTTGCGAGCTCGTGCACCTTTATTTTTGCCATTCATTTCCCTCCGTCTCCTTCATTTCCGTTTCCAGATACCGGTTTAAGGTTTTGGCAAACCCGGCGTCTGTTACCGCCAGGGATGCACGCATTTCTTTTCCCATCGCATGTCCCAGCTCTTCCTTCGTCCCGTATTCATAATACGGTACATGATAAAAGCTGCACATGTCCCGGAAATTTTTCTTTGTATTCGCTGAAGCGTCTGTACCGACGATCACCAGCGCTGCGGTTTTGTTCTTGACAGATTTTTCTGTCATGAACTCCCCGCTTGCCGTCCGTCCTGCTCTCGTCGCAAGCCCCAGCAGGGAAAATACCTTATTCGGTTTCACTCTCACCAAACTCCTTTTCCAGGCTGTCGTAAACCTCATCCGGAATACTCATCTGGAAGGAACGCTCCAGTCCGCGGTTCTTTCTCGCCTTTTTCAGGCAGTCCAGACTTTTGCACAGATAGGCACCGCGTCCGTTCTTCCTTCCCGTCGCATCCAGCACGATCGGTCCCTCCGGCGTCTTGAGCACGCGCATCATTTCGCGCTTGTTTTTCATTTCGCCGCAGCCCACGCACTGTCTCATGGGGATCTTTTTATTCATCGCTGCCCTCGCCGTCTTCCTCGGCTGCTGCAGGCTCCTGTGTATCTTCCAGTGCTTCCTCAGCGCCTTCTTCGTAATCGTCCTCGTACTCTTCTTCCTCGTCGTCATATCCGTCATCCAGATAATCCTCATAACGGAAGCCAGGAGCATCCTTTGCCTGTGTCTCGCTCTTGATATCGATCTTGTAGCCGGTCAGACGCGCTGCCAGACGTGCGTTCTGTCCTTCTTTGCCGATCGCCAGGGACAGCTGATAATCCGGTACGACTACCTTTGCGGTGCGCTCGTCGGGATCTGCAAATACTGCAACTATCTTTGCAGGGGACAGCGCGTTCTGGATCAGGTTGCCGGGGTTTTCATCCCAGTTTACTATATCGATCTTTTCGCCGCGCAGCTCATCTACGATCGCATTGACACGGGAACCGTTCATACCGACACAGGCGCCGACTGCGTCTACGTTCGGATTGTTCGACCATACTGCGATCTTGGTACGGCTGCCAGCCTCACGGGCGATACTCTTGATCTCTACAACGCCGTCGCGGATTTCTGTTACTTCTTCTTCAAACAGACGTTTTACAAGCTCCGGATGGGTACGGCTGACTAAAATACGAGGTCCCTTGGGAGTGTTCTTTACTTCAAGAATATAAACCTTAATTCTCTCGGTCGGCTTGAACACTTCGCCCTTTACCTGCTCACTCTCGTTTAAGATTGCGTCCGCCTTGCCCAGGTTGATGCTGATGTTGCGGCCCAGATAACGCTGTACAACGCCGGTTACGACGTCTTTTTCCTTTTCGAAATACTGATTGTATACAACGCTTCTCTCTTCTTCCCGGATCTTCTGCAGAATGACATTTTTCGCATTCTGTGTTGCAATACGGCCGAATTCTTTAGACTTAATCTCCACATGGATTATGTCTCCAACCTGCGCTCTGTGGGAAATCTGCTTTGCATCCTCCAGAGCGATCTGCAGGCATTCATCCTCCACGTCGTCCTGTGTCGGAACAACCTCTTTCTCCGCATAGCAGAGAAAATCGCAGGTATCCCGGTCGATTTCCACCTTTACATTATCCGCTTTGCCGAAATGCTGTTTGCAGGCTGTGAGCAGAGAGTTTTCGATCGCTTCAAACAGAGTCTCTTTGCTGATCTCTTTCTCTTTCTCCAGTACATCCAACGCTTCCTTTAATTCCTTATTCATTTCATCCTCCATTCCGCTGCTTTGTCGTCTGTTTAAAAATCCAGCGCCAGACGGATCAGTGCAATCTCTTTTCTGGCAAATGTCATTTCCTTTTCTGCTGTATCAATCGTAATGCTGTCCGCATCATAGCTTTTTAATACGCCTGTAAATTCCCGGCATTTATCCACCGGCTTATACAATCTGATTTCCACTTCTTCGCCCAGGCTCTTTTCCAGATGCTTATCCTTTTTCAGCGTCCTGCCCAGCCCCGGTGAGCTCACTTCCAAAATATAGGCGTCCTCGATAAAATCGGCTTCATCCAGTTTGTCGGACAACGCGCGGCTTACTGCCTCGCAGTCACCGATGTTGACGCCGTCCGGTTTGTCGATGTAGGCACGCAGATACCAGTCGCTGCCTTCTTTCACATACTCCACGTCGTAGATTTCCACGCCGTTTTCCTCCGCGATCGGAAGCAGAAGTTCTTCCGTCTTCGCTTCGTATGTCTCTCTTTTTGACATTCCTTCACCTTCCTTATTCAGTTATCTGTGTTATAACAAACAAGAGTGGGTTTTTGCCCACTCTTGCTCCGGTAACATGTATCATCTTCTCTACTCTAACATGTTCCCGACCGGAATGCAAGGGTTTCCGGCAAAAATGTTGCAGTTCACCCGCCCATAGATGTTTGTGCAAGCACAAATCTATGCACAGAAATCCACGAGGGAACTGTAACGCAAAAACCGGAATCCTTTACGAATTCCGGTTCTCGAAAACAGCTAGTAGGGGAATCGAACCCCTGTTTTCGCCGTGAGAGGGCGACGTCTTAACCGCTTGA
>OGXC01002807.1_pt1 | contig 11154 bp, 10 predicted proteins | sample 1576201 | NCBI WGS metagenome assembly OGXC01 (sample SAMEA3541562, study PRJEB24748) | human gut metagenome | biome: human gut; feature: human-associated habitat; material: faeces | place: China | collected 2012 | reverse complement strand
AGATTTAAATTTGTATGTGGTTTTGAAGGTACATGTAGAAAGTAAGGGAGCTGTAAACCGTAAGGGTTTGCAGTTTTTTTATTGCATAGCAAAATCCGTAGGAATTTCCTGTTAAATAAAAGTCACTACGAGCCTAGGCACATTCTTTATTATTACATATTAAATAATAAAAATAGAATGCACAGTCTGAACTGCAGCATTCTTTTTCTATTATTGTTTAAGTCTGTTCTGATTACGCCAGTCTCTTGGCGATATTCCATAAATATTTTTAAATGCTCTGGAAAAATGTAATTGGTTGGGATAACCGACTGCATTTCCTACATCTTTAATGGAAAGCTTTGTCAGTTTTAATAATTCAGCAGCTTTAATCATTCTATAATTCAACAAAAATTCCTGAGGAGATTTTCCAATTCCGTCTTTGAAAATTTTTCCGAAATAACTGCGGTTTAATCCGCATACAGCAGCGATGTTTTCGACAGAAATATCGTTTTGGAAATTCTGCTCTATATAAGATAGGGCTTCATGGATATAAAAATCCTGAAGACGGCTGATTTTCGATGTCTGCATGATGGAAGTAGAACGAATAAGAGCATCAATTGCAAGATAGAGATGCCCGATCAGGTGAAATGGTGTAGCGTCTCCGTGACTTGCAATATAGAGAAGTTCTTCTTTCAGTATTTCACGCAGATCCTTAGAAGTAGCTTTATAAATCGGATTATCCAAACTAAGTCCGGAAAGTTCAATGGTTTCCTTTGCACGTAGTCCGTCAAATTCAATCCATGTATATTCCCATGGGAGTTTTTCATCAGAGATATAAGTATTGATCTGACCGGGGAAAATCATGAAGCCCTGGCCACTTTTTACGTGATAGGTCTGTGTTACACCGTGAGAATCATTTGCCATTAAAATTCCGGTGCCGGAGATAATGTAGTGAAAAAGAAAATGATTACGGACGGCAGGACCAAAACTATGCGCCGGTTCACATTGTTCGTAACCAAACTGATACAATCCAAGATCGACAAAATTCTCGCTTGGAAATACTGAAAACATAAGTTCTTTCATAATAATTCCTTTCTCATAGGTGCTCTGCCGTGAAAAAATGATGTTTAGCAGATGTTAAGTCAGTTGATATATATATTTATTCTACTGATTTAATAAATAGATTGCAACTAAAATATACCAAAATGCTATACCTTTAGCAAAAAAGAAGAAAATAATAGCATTTTGGAATAAAAATTCAAATACAATGATATTTTTAGTCGCATAATGGTATGTTATAATACAACTATAAAGAAAGTACTTGATATATCGAGCGGTAACTAAAAACGAATATACCTGTGAGGAAGGAGAAAAAATGAGAAGGAAAAGAGCAGCAATTGTTTTGGGAATGTCCTGTATTCTGATGGCATCAGCAGTATTACAGGGATGTCAGCAAAATTCAAAAAGCGGAAAAGTGGAAATTGAACTTGTTCAGTATAAACCGGAGGCGGTAGATATATTTGAACAGCTCGAAAAAGAATTTAATGAGACACATGATGATATCCATTTAAAAATATCTTCCCCAAATGATGCGACAACAATTTTGAAAACACGTTTTATCAGAGAAGATTATCCGGATATTATCGGAATCGGAGGAGATATCAATTATTCGTATTTTGTTGATTCAGGAATACTGGCTGACCTTTCAGATTATGAAGGACTTAGTGAGGTAAAACCTGCTTATCTGGATATTATTGAAGGATTGGAGTTTGTTCCGACAGAAGGAACATATGGGCTTCCGTATGTGGCAAATGCGGCAGGAGTGCTCTATAACAAAGAGATGTTTGCGGAACATGGATGGGAGATTCCGCAGACCTGGGATGAATTTATTTCTCTTTGCGAGGAGATTCAGAATGAAGGAATCCAGCCACTTTATTTTGGATATAAAGATACCTGGACCTGCCTTGCACCTTGGAATGCACTTGCAGTCGGACTTGCACCATCCGATGTTTGTCAGCAGGTGAATAAGGGAGAAACAACTTTCTCCAAAGAATATCCGCAAGTGGCAGAAAAAATGCTTGAATTGTTAAATTATGGTGAAGATGGACCGTTTGGATACGGATACAACGATGCATGTACTGCATTTGCAAATGGTGAATCAGCGATGTATACAATCGGAAGCTATGCAATTCCGCAGATCAAATCTGTAAATCCGGATATGAATATCGGATCCTTTGTTATGCCGGCTAATGATTCTGAAGAGGACAATGTATTAAATTCAGGAGTAGACCTTCAGTTCTGCGTGATGGATGCATGTGAAAATAAAGAAGCGGCATATGAAGTACTTGATTTCCTGATGGATCATGATAATATCCAGTCATACTTAGATGCACAGAATGCGGTGCCTTGTAAAGACGAAGATTTTGCACTGGCTCCGGAACTGGAAGATATGAAACCATATATTCAGGATAACCGTATGGCGGATTACCAGGATCACTATTATCCGTCAGAAATGGCAGTCGATGCACAAATCCAGACATTTCTCATAAACCAGGATGTTGACGCATTCCTGAAAAAATTTGACAAAGACTGGATCAGATATAACAGGGATATCATTCGTATGATGGAAGATTATGAAGCAGGCAAGTAGGAGGGATACAGATCATGAATAAATTGAAAAGGATGAATGGCAGAGAGCGGACATTTTTACTGATTACGATACCGATACTTGCGTTGTTTTTCTGCTTTAATACGCTGCCACTTATTAAAGGTGTTATTTATAGTTTTACAAATTTTCGAGGATATGGCGAGTTTGACTGGGTAGGTATTCGGAATTATACAGACTTATTTACTGATGCAAGAGTCGGGAAATCCTACCTGTTTACATTCAAGCTTGCAATTGTTGCAACAATAGTTGTAAATGTGTTAAGTCTTGTTTTAGCTCTTGGATTAAACAGTAAAATTAAATTTAAAAGTGCACTCAGAGGAATGTATTTCGTTCCAAATATTTTAGGAGCACTTGTAGTGGGCTATATTTTCAATTACTTTTTCACTTATATTCTTCCGACAGTTGTAAAAATGATGGGCGGAAAAGGTGACAGTATCCTGGCAAGCTCAAAATGGGCATGGGTTGCGATCGTAATTGTATGTGCATGGCAGTCTGTTGCAATGAATACGATTATTTATATTTCCGGACTTCAGACGGTACCGGAGGATGTATACGAAGCAGGTTCTCTTGATGGAGCGACCGGATGGAAAAAATTCAAGAATCTGACATTTCCACTGATCCTTCCATTCTTTACCATCAATATGGTACTTTGCATGAAGAATTTTCTGATGGTATTTGATCAGATCATGGCTCTTACCAAAGGAGGCCCGGCGCAGAGTACAGAATCAATTTCATTTTTGATTTATAACAATGGTATGGCTGGAGGACAGTTCGGGTTCCAGAGTGCCAATGCAGTTGTGTTCTTTGTAGTGATCGTTGTGATCTCTGTATTACAGATGAACTTTTTGGGAAATAAGGAGGAACAGTTATAATGAAAGTAAAGGTGAAAGAAAGAGTAAACTGGCCAATCACAATTTTATTGATTCTGGGTCTTGTAACCGTTATTTTTCCTCTTTATCTTACAGTTGTGATTGCATTTAAGAAACCGTCGGAAATGACAAACAGTATTTCCGGAATCTTATCACTGCCAAAAAGCTGGAGCTTTTCTAACTTTGCAGAAGCAATGCGTGTAACAGATTTCTGGCATTCACTGGGCAACAGTGTGCTGATAACGATTGTAACGGTAGTTCTTTCCATTCTGATTCATTCTATGATCGGTTATGTGATCGGAAGAAGTAAAAGTACCAGTAAATTTTACAAAGTAGCCTATCTTTATATTGTAAGCGGTATGTTTGTTCCATTTGCAATTTTGATGATGCCACTTGTGAAGCAGACAGCACAGATGGGAATTGACAATATTTTCGGTGTTATTTTGTGTTATCTTGTATTTTATATGCCGATGAATGTGCTCTTATACTCCGGTTATCTGAAAAATATTCCGCTGGCACTGGAAGAGGCTGCACGTGTAGACGGGGCAACAACCTGGAAAACTTACTGGAGCGTTATTTTCCCAATCATGAAACCGATGCATGCAACAGTAGCGGTACTTACAGCACTTGGTACATGGAATGATGTTATGACACCACTTGTAATTCTGGCAGGTAGTGATGTGAACACACTGCCACTTGCACAGATGACATTCCAGACACAATTTGGAACCAATTATAATCTTGCATTTGCATCCTATTTACTGGCACTGCTTCCGATTTTGATTTTCTATCTGATCTGTCAGAAACAGATTCTGAACGGTGTTGTAAATGGCGCAGTAAAATAAATTTGACAGAAGCTTAAGGAGAAGAATATGGGAATCATATACAACGAGAAAGCAAAAACATTTACATTACATACCCAAAATACAACGTATCAGATGCAAATTGATGCATATGGATTTTTACTGCATTTATATTATGGAAGAAAGACAGATGGAGTTATGGATTATCTTCTGACCTATGCAGACCGCGGCTTCTCAGGAAATCCGCAGGATACAGGAAATGACAGAACATATTCCCTTGATGTGCTGCCGCAGGAATTTCCGTGTCGACTGACAGGAGATTTCAGGAGTCCGGTGCTTGATCTTGTAAATGCAGATGGTTCTTTTGGATGCGATCTTAGATATCAGGGATATGAGATTTGTGATGGAAAATACAATTTGAAGGGACTTCCGGCAGTTTATGCTGCCGAAGAGGAAGCCCAGACTCTGATCATTTATATGAAAGATCAGGTGACAGGATTACAGGTAGAATTACTTTATGGAGTTCTTCCGGAGTATGATGTGATCACAAGAAGTGCAAAAGTGATCAATACAGAAGAAGATAAAATCAGACTGACAAAAGCACAGGCAGCCTGTATTGATTTCCTTCACGGTGAGTTTGATGTGATTTCATTTTACGGCCGTCATGCGATGGAAAGAAATATGCAAAGAACATCGGTAGGACATGGAGCTTTTGTAATTGGAAGCCGCAGAGGAACATCCAGCCATCAGTATAATCCGATGATGATACTGGCAGAAAAAGAAACGACAGAAGATGCCGGTACCTGTTATGGAATGTCCTTTGTATACAGCGGAGGATTTAAAGCAGAAGTAGAGAAGGATCAGTTTGGACAGACAAGAATGCAGATGGGATTGCAGGAAGAGCAGTTTTCTTATCCATTGGAAAAAGGAGAGGAATTTGTGATCCCTGAAGTTATTTTAACCTGCAGCAATCAGGGACTCGGAAAGCTTTCCCAGAATCTGCAGAGATGTATTCGTAAAAATCTGTGCCGCGGAAAATATAAAGAAAAAGTAAGACCGGTACTGATCAACAGTTGGGAAGCCTGCTACTTTGATTTTACGGGAGAAGACATCTATCATCTTGCTGAACAGGCAAAGGATCTGGGAATCGATATGGTTGTACTGGACGATGGATGGTTTGGAAGCCGAAATGATGACAACAGTGGACTTGGCGACTGGAAGGTAAATGAAGAAAAGCTGCAGGGAAGTCTTGGTGACCTGATCAGCAGGATCAATGCGTTAGGTGTTAAATTCGGGCTCTGGTTTGAGCCGGAGATGGTAAATGAAGACAGTGATCTTTACCGTGAACATCCGGACTGGGCAATTCAGATTCCGGGAAGAAAACCGGTAAAAGGAAGAAACCAGCTGCTCCTTGATTTTTCGAGAAAAGAAGTTGTGGATGCTGTTTATGAGCAGATGTGTCAGGTGCTCGATCAGGGAAATATCGAATATGTAAAATGGGATATGAATCGAAGTATGGCAGAAGTATATTCTATGACAGCAGAAGAACAGGGCAGTGTGCAGTATGACTACATGCTTGGACTTTATGATTTCCTGGAGCGTATTATAAGCCGCTATCCAGACCTTCTGATCGAAGGCTGCAGTGGTGGTGGAGGTCGTTTTGACGCGGGAATGCTGTATTATACACCACAGATCTGGTGCAGTGACAATACCGATGCAGTGGATCGTGTAAGGATCCAATACGGAACATCCTTTGGGTATCCGGTATCTGCAGTTGGATCTCACGTATCTGCAGTTCCGAATCATCAGACAGGAAGAAAGACATCACTCCATACAAGAGGTGTCTGTGCCATGGCAGGAACCTTCGGCTATGAACTGGATCCGGCGAAAATGACAGATGAAGAGCGCAGAGAGATCAGGGAACAGATAGTAGAATACAAAAAATATGCACAGCTTGTACAAAATGGACTTTACTATCGACTGAGTAATCCATTCGCAGAAGAAATCGGCGCATGGGAATTTGTATCAGAAGATGGGAAAGAAGTACTTGTAAATGTAGTTATGCTTGAAATCCATGGAAACATGACAGTAAATTATGTAAAAATGAAAGGTCTGTGTGCCGGACAATTCTATAAAGATTCAAATACCGGAAAAATTTATCCGGCAGAGGCGCTGATGGAAGTTGGAATTCCGATGCCGCTTGAATTTGGTGAGTACAAAGCATATCAGATTTATCTGGAAATGGTCGAGTAAAAATGAGAAAAACAAATGATATTTTTGAAAAGAGACTGGCGAAGCATATGGATGAGCTTCGCTGGCTCTATATGGAATTATATGATAATGAAGCAATGTTTGCAGAGCTCTGTGAACAGATGCAGAATTACTATCATGCAAGAAATACGAAACTTCGAAAGAGAGATCTGGAGAAGGAAAAGGATCAGGCGTGGTATCGAAAAAAAAACATGCTGGGAATGATGCTGTATATTGATAATTTCGCCGGAAATTTAAGAGGAGTCAAAGGAAAGCTTAAGTATCTGGAAGAATGTGGTGTAAACTGTGTTCATCTGATGCCGTTTCTCGATTCGCCAAAGGGAAGATCCGATGGAGGCTATGCGGTTGCGGATTTCAGAAAAGTAAAGCCGGAACTTGGAACCATAGAAGACCTTGCAGATCTGGCTGAAGCCTGCCACGAAAAAGACATGAATCTGTGTATGGATTTTGTAATGAACCATACTTCCGAAGATCATGAATGGGCACAGAAGGCAAGAATGGGTGAAGGCGAATATATGAGCCGGTATTTTTTCTGTGACAATGAAAACTATGTCAGAGAATATGAGAAAACAGTGCCACAGGTATTTCCGGAAACTGCACCGGGGAATTTCACCTGGCTTCCTGAAATCGGACACTACGTGTTGACTACCTTTTATCCTTACCAGTGGGATCTGAATTATAAGAATCCGAGGGTGTTTAACGAAATGATGTATAATTTCCTTTTCCTGGTCAATCAGGGGATTGACATTCTGCGGATCGATGCAGTTCCTTATATCTGGAAGGAAATGGGGACAAGCTGCAGAAATCTTCCACAGGTACACACGATAGTCAGGATGATGCGTATGATCGGGGAGATTGTGTGTCCGTCGGTTGTATTATTAGGGGAAGTCGTGATGGAACCGGAAAAAGTAGTTCCTTATTTTGGTACCATAGAAAAGCCGGAATGTCATATGCTTTATAATGTAACCATGATGGCTACTACATGGAATACGGTTGCGACGAGAGATACCAGACTTTTACGGATGCAGCTTGATATTATGAACAACCTTCCGAAAGAGTATACTTTCTTAAATTACCTCAGATGTCATGATGATATTGGATGGGGATTGGATTTCCAGACACTTGCCGGTTGGGGAATGCAGGAAGTCCCACACAAAAGATATCTGAATGACTTTTTCACAGGAAAAATCGCAGAAAGTGTGAGCCGCGGGGAACTTTATAATGAAGATCCGATAACAGGAGATGCCAGATTCTGTGCAACGACAGCTTCCATGTGTGGAATTGAAAGTGCCGGATTTGAACAAAATGAAGAAAAGAAAAAAAGAGCAGTCAGATTTGATCTGATGCTGCATGCATATATGATGGTGCAATCCGGAATTCCAATGCTTTACAGTGGAGATGAGATTGGTCAGGTAAATGATTATACTTATAAAAATGATCCGGAAAAACGGGTTGATTCCAGGTATATCCACAGAGGAAAATTTGACTGGAAGCTGGCAGACGGACGAAAGAGAAAAGGAACGGTACAAAAAGAACTGTTTGACGGAATTGGAAAACTTAGATCCATCCGAAGTAAGGAAAAAGTATTTGACGCATCGGCAAATGTCTGGACGCTTGATACCTGGGAAAATGGAATCCTTGGAGTTGTGCGGGAACTGGAGGGCGAGCAGATGACAGCACTTTTTAATTTCGCAGAAGAGGACCGGACAGCCTGGATCGAAGAAGAGGGAGAGTATATAGATTTATATACCGGTAAAAAAGTCAGCCTTCAGGCAATAAAAATGGAAGGCCATTCCTTTGTATTAGCAAAGAAATGCTAAAGTAAGATAGAAAAAGAGCAGGTAAGAAATTCTATCCTTTCTTACCTGCTTTTGTATACTTTATTGGTTTTCCTGCATATCTTTCAGCATCTGGATAAGTTCCAAATCCTTTTCGGTAACACGGAAATTAGTGGTATAATTCCGTCCTTCCGGAGATTTGACGGAGATTTCGATGATGCTGTCTTTGCGGCATGCATCTCCTTTTACTGCATGAATAAAAGGCATAAATTTAGGATGCTCCTGTTGAAAAGTGGAAAATGCGGATTTCAGTTTTGCAAGCATTCCAAGCTGTTGAAAGTTAAGCGCCATAAAATACTCCTTTATAATTCAATATATCCATTGAACCCTCCAAGGGTGTAATATGCTTTTTTATCTTCTGGTTTCAGATAAATGGAGAGAGCTTCCGGATTTTCTACAGCGTGTCCCTTTGCATTGCAGTCAGCGATCACACGTTCTGTGATAGCGGCTACAGTATATTCTGCACTCTGGTACTGAACATAGAATGCAGGATTTTTGGCAGGAACTTCTACTGGTACTTTGACTTCTTTTACAACTTCTTTTATCTCTACAACAGGAGTTGCCGTAGCCGGTGCTGATGATGTAGCTGTAGCAGTTACTGCTGATTCAAGTGTTCTTTTCTGTTTTTTCTTATCGATTCTTTTATTCATTATTATTACCCCTTTTTCAAATTGTACAACATCTATTATATTACTTTTATATGGAGAAGTCAAAAGGGCATTTATCACAGATATTTTGCACAAAATGAAAAAGGGTTGCGCATAATGGTGAGATATGAGTATAATGAGTATCGTGTAATTGGAGTATAACCGGGAGGAAAAGGTAGAATGAATAGAGCAGCATTATTTTTTGATATTGATGGGACCGTACTCAGTGAGATTACAAAAGAGATTCCCGCAAGTACGGTAGATGCACTTAAAAGGGCACACGACGCAGGACATTTTTTATTTATCAATACAGGAAGAACATACTGCAGTGTTCCGGTGGAACTGAAAAAACTTCCATTTGATGGATATTTGTGTGGATGTGGGATTTATTTTACATTTGATGAAGAAATTATTTTTGAAAAGCATCTGGATCCGGAGAGGGGCGATGAGATCGCTGATTATATGACAAAATGTCAGATTGATGGGATTTTTGAGGGAGCAGAAGATGTGTATTTCACTTCAAGAGTTTCAAGATTTGACAGATTGGAAAATACAAAAAAATACATGAATAACCGTGGACTTGGAATCGAGCGTTATATGGAGCAGAGAAGATGTCCATATGATAAAATCTTTATTTATACGGATGAAAAAAGTGATGTAAAAGCATTTTTTGAATTTATCAAAGATGATATGGAAGTAATTGACCGTGGAAGTAATACGTTTGAATGTATCCTGAAGGGCTATACAAAAGGAACTGCGATTGACTGGGTGCTGGAGCATTTTGGAATGACGAGAGATCAGTCATATGTATTTGGAGACAGCAGCAATGATCTGGCAATGTTCCGGCATGCCGGGCATGCGATTGCGATGGGCGCGCATGACCAGGTGCTGGAACCTTATACAGAATTTGTTACAAAGACCGTTGAAGAAGATGGAATTGCTTATGCGATGAAGAAATATGGACTGATCGATTAGAGAATCCTCCGATAAAGTGACAGAGAAAAATTCCTAAGATGCAGTAGCTTTTATAAGGTCATCAAGAGAAGCAAAATGATAACCCATTTCTTCCCATTTGGTGAGAAGTTCATCTAAGATTTCAGCGTTTGTAGAGGATGTACTGTGGAGTAAAACGATGGCACCGGGATGGATTCTCCCAAGCAGCTTTTCAAAAGCCTCTTCGTGGGATGGCTGGCTATCCTGATACCAGTCGACGTAGGCGAGACTCCAGAAGAAGGTATGATAGCCAAGATCCTGTGCCATTTTCAGGTTGGCTTCGCTGTATTTGCCTTGCGGTGGACGATAAAATCTGGAAATTTCCTGTCCGGTGATCTGCCGATACAGTTTTTCAACTGTCTGGATTTCTTCAGAAAAGGATTCCATTGTAGAAATCTGTGACATGTCTTTGTGATGCCAGGTGTGGTTGCCGATGGTGTTACCGGCAGCGAGGATCTGTTTGATAAGTTCTGGATTGCTTTCCAGAAGTGTGCCGACGACGAAGAACGTTGCCGGAGCCTGATGTTTCGTAAGAGCTTCCAGAATAGCCGGTGTATTTCCATTTTCATAACCGGCATCGAAAGTAAGGTAGATTACCTTTTCGCCGGTGTCCTGTGCGTAAAAGGCATCAAATTTTTTCAACTCGTCAAATGTGGCATTGCCGACAGGGGGATCCCCATCAGTTTGGAAGCTGAGCCCCCAGTTGCCTTCAGAAGAGGTGGGAACAGCGGCTGAAAAGAAATGATCATGCAGAAATGCAGCGCCGGTTCCCACAAAGAAAGCCGCGAGGAAAAGAAAACAGATCCGTATAATATTTTTTGATTTTAATCTGGAAAACATAAAAGGAACTCCGATCGGATAGAAAACAGGTGATTGATAAAATATATGTGGAAATGGAAGGAAAAGAACCGAAATAGATAAAATAGAGGTCAGAAAATAAAGTGGACAAAAAGTAATAAAAGTGATCAAAAAATAAAAAAAAGGCTTGCATTTTTTCTGAGATGTGATATCATATTACTTGTCTTTAAGACGCGGGTGTAGTTCAATGGTAGAACACCAGCCTTCCAAGCTGGATACGTGGGTTCG
>OGXC01002806.1_pt1 | contig 11157 bp, 10 predicted proteins | sample 1576201 | NCBI WGS metagenome assembly OGXC01 (sample SAMEA3541562, study PRJEB24748) | human gut metagenome | biome: human gut; feature: human-associated habitat; material: faeces | place: China | collected 2012 | reverse complement strand
GTCAGTTCATACAAATAATCTTCGCTGATATTGTGTCCTGCATAGATCATTACAGGAGCAGTTTTCTTTTCCTGCAACCAAGTGAAGCTGTTTGATAAAGCCTCGATGACTGCACGTGCGCCGAGATAGCTTCCGCCGATGCCGGCTACGATTACTACCTCACAGTTGTCGCGCCCATGGCCTCTGCCGCCTCCAGGATTCCCGGATCGATCTCAAGCAGGCTGTTCTCCATCAGCCTCGCAAGGTACGGACTTATATAAACTACTAACGGCACCAACGCTGCCGTACTTCCGATGGTCGTTCCGACAATAGCGCGGGTGATCGGCATGATCGTTACAAGAAGAATAACAAAGGGGATACTGCGCACCACGTTGATGTAGACGCTGACGATCATATATAACGGTCGGTTCTCCACCAATCCGCCTTTTCTGCAAAGCACCAGGATCAGTGCCAGGATCATTCCGATGATCGTTCCGATGAGAAGTGACCATCCAACCATGTAAAGAGTCTGTCCGCCGTTCAACAGCAGACGCTCCACCGTGACCTTAAAGATCTTTGTTTTCATGAGTTCTTCCATCTTACTCCACCTCCAGTCGTTCTCTTAAGACGCCGTTCTTGTCGATCTCCGCTTCCGCCTTATCGATGCTCTCATCATCGCCGATGAGCTGTAAGATGAAGACGCACATGACGCTGTCCTCCAGCTCCTGTACCGCCGCGCCGAGGATGTTGACCACGACACCCTTTGTCTTGCAGATATCGGAGATTACCGGGCGCTTCACGCTGGAACCGATAAATTTCAGACGGTCCACACGGAAGTTTTCTTTCTGTTCCTTCACGAGGCTTATGATGCTGTCCGGGATCTGGTCCCGGATAACCGTCTGGACGAACCGCTTTGTCACCGGCATCTTCGGGGATCCAAAGACCTCCAGAACGCTGCCGGATTCCACGATCTTTCCGCTCTCCATGACCGCTACCTTGTTGCAGATCATCTGGACGACCTGCATCTGATGGGTGATGAGAAGGATCGTGACACCCATTTTACGGTTGATCTTCTTTAAAAGCTTTAAAATCGATTCCGTTGTCTGCGGGTCCAGGGCGCTTGTAGCCTCGTCGCAGAGAAGAAGTTCCGGGTCGGTGGTCAGCGCTCTCGCGATTCCCACACGCTGTTTCTGTCCTCCGGAGAGCTGACTGATGTAGGTGTCTTTCTTGTCCTCCAGCTCAACGATCTTTAATACTTCCTTAACCTTCTTGTCGATCTCCACCTTCGGAGTCTTTGCAAGGATCAGCGGAAGCGCAATATTGTGGTACACCGTCTTGGATTCCAGCAGGTTGAACTGCTGGAATACCATTCCGATCTTTCTTCTCAGCGCCCGAAGTTCCGGCTTCTTCAATGTGGAAAGCTCCTTTCCACAGACAGTGACTTTTCCGCTGTCCGCCGTCTCAAGACCGTTTACCAGGCGGATCAGTGTGGACTTTCCGGCTCCGGAAAACCCTATGATACCGCAGATATCACCCTTTTCCACATGGATACTCACGTCGTCCAACGCGTGGACGGTTCCGTATTTTCCTGAAAAGGTTTTGCTTACATGTTCGATCTGGATCAATGTTTCTTCCTCCCCATCTGAGAAGCGCGATTTTAGGACTTCTCAAGTTTTCGCGGTCTCTATGATTCGCCGCGTAAATAAAAAGCCCGGAAGTGTAAACACTTCCGGGCGCATTTTTCTGGCATTAACAGGAAACTACTTTCTGTATACAGGTACCTGGCTGCACAGCAAAGCTCCTGGCCGTAAAAAACGCCCGGAAATACACATACAACAGCAACAACACATATTGTTCATGTTATTTCTTCCCGCATTTCCCATACCTGTATCTCCTTTCCAACCGCCTGCTATCCTGCAGTCCAATGTTTCCTCATCGTCTGAACTCCCTGTTCGAATCCGATGGCGCTATAATAACCCCTATTTCCTAGTTTGTCAATATGATTTTATTTATTTTAAATCATATATTTAATTTTTTTAAACTTCTTGCATGATCGTTTTAAAATTTTCATATCACTGCTATTCCGAATCAACACGCTTCTCCCATGCCTATATATTTTCCCCGCGCTGCAAAATTCCTCATAGTTTCGAAAATTTTTATAATTTTATATACCAGACTACCTTGCTATCCCGCATATCCTGTGATACGATATCCACACAAAATCGTAAACTATTCAGTACCTTCATAGTTACGCGCAAAATTTATTCCAGATCAGCTTCGCTGACGGGATTTTTGCCTTCCAGCCTATGTTTTCTTATGGTCAGCGCAGCAAGTGCGCAGACCTGCTGAACAGTTACACATAATCCTATAAAAGCATATTCTCTAAGTTTCTATCCGGACTACGATCCGTCTTTTCACATTTCGGAACTTCATTGCTTTTATATCCTTTACCTATTTTCAATCAATTTAAAAGCAGGAGAATCCGAGATGCATTGGAAAATGGCTGATCATGTTGTCCACTTTGCATGTTCTGACTCCTGCGCAAAGGAGGTATGAACTTGAGCACAATTCCAAGTGCGGACATCAGTGACAAAAAGTTCTTTTCCGACGATGAGCGCTACGCTGACCTGATCAATGGACTCATCTGCCAGGGCAGACCGGTTGTCCGAAAAGAAGACCTGCAGGATCTGGACACCCAGACCGGGATCTGGAACGATCCGGCAATCCACAAATCAAAGAACCGACGACGTGTAAAGCTTCGTGATCTGGTTAAAAAAGCATCCTTTGGCGTAAATTTTCTTGTCATCGGTATTGAAAACCAGCAGACCATCGATTACTCACTGCCGCTTCGCTGTATGACCTATGAAGCCGGTGAATATGAGCGCCAGGCCGCAATGATACGCCGCGCAGTTCGAAATGCCGACATCAAACAGAATCCTGGAGAATATCTTTACAGTTTTTCCAAAGAGAGTCATCTCCATCCTTCAATCATCATCGTTCTCTACTATGGCGAGCTTCCCTGGGATGGATCCGTCGACCTTCACGGAATGATCGATTTTTCCGGGATTCCGGAAGAATTTCATCCTTTGATTCAGAATTACCGGATTCATCTTGTGGATGTCCGGCATTTACAGAATACCGATGTTTTTAAGACGGATATCAGGCAGGTATTTGATTTTATCCGGTATTCTGATGATAAGACGTATCTAAAAAAGTTGTTGAATACATCAGAATATCAAATGTTAGATAAAGATGCATATGAAATGATTGCCACTCATACGAGTATGTCGACTTTACTAGAACCCCGTATGATGCAGACAAGAGGAGGAAAGATAAATATGTGCAAAGCGATAGATATTTGGTTAGCAGAAAGGGAAGCAAAGGGTATATCCCAGGGTCTCTCCCAGGGCCTCTCTCAGGGCCTCTCTCAGGGCCTCTCTCAGGGTATATCCCAAGGCAATGATGAAACTAGCTATAAAATGCTCATGAAAATCATTGTCTCGCGCTTCGGCAAAAAGGCAGGAGAACTCGCCTCACCCACAATTAGATACCTCACCTCTGACGAGCGCATAGATCTCGTAGAAACGGCTGCCACCACAGATACCTTCGCCCATTTTCAAGACGCCCTGCGCCGCGCTACCACCGAAACACAACGATCCCCGCAATCGCCAGCGCCGCACCAATAAGCTTCCGCCACTCAAATGCTGCTTTCTCGACGCCGAAAAGCCCAAATACCTCAGCAATATAGGAGACTAATATCTGGGTCACAACAATGAGCAGCGTCGCCTTAGCCGGTCCCAGACCGTCCATGCTTTTTATCACGGTCCAGGTGATGAACGCGCCCATGACACCGCCGAGAAGCATATATTTCCGGTCGATGGAGAACATCCCCCAGATCTCCCCACGCCCGGTAAAAAAATAGAGAACCACACATGTCAGAAACGCCGTCAGCTGCACCCATCCTGCCGCCGCCCAGATACTGCTCTGCTTCGTCACCTCCGTATTAAAGATCCCCTGCAGGCTCATAAGCGCCCCAGAAAGCAATGCCACCAAAATTCCCCACATAAAAAACCTCCTGAAACCATGTTTCCCTTAGGATTCCATAGTCAGGAGGTTTTTATACGGCCTGACTATTCCATATTTTCTTCTGAATACGAACATATTTTTAATTTCTTTTTTATCTCCCAAAGGTAATATTGCGGCATCATTGACAGCACCGCACGCCTTGTAAGAATCATGCTTAATGCATAATTAGAGGTGGCTAACTTCATCAAATAAAATGATAACTCTGCCTTCTTTATCTGTCTAAATAAGAATGTGCTTTGGCACATTCTCGCACCTCGCGCGGTCGCTTGCGACAATCTGCATCCTCGCGCGAGTGCGCATCTTTGGCGTGTTAGTGCCTTTTTATGTAACAGGGATTTCCCAGGAATTCCCTGTTACATAAAAACAGCGGCAGGTTCTGCTCCTGCCGCCGCTTTCATCATATTCTGCGAATGTGTGCTGTCTTCACATCCACATCTTTTTATCTCTTGCAGTTTCTGCCATTATCCATAGAGTCCCTGGAACTGTTTCTTGTGCGATTCTGGCTGCTGTTTTCAGAACGGTTCTGGCTGTTTCTGCTCTGATTCTTTGTCTTATCGTAGGTCTCAGACTCGCTGCTCTTCATGTTGTCGTCCATATCATAGCTGTTTCTTGCCATTTTTTCGTACCTCCTAGAGTGGTTTTCAAGCCGCGGACATTTTCCGCCGCTGCATCCTCTAGTATGGTCCGTTCCCGAACGATTATGCAGCTTCCCCGAAAAGAACTTTTAATTTTTTCATACAGTGGAAGAACGCCGGGATCAGGAAAGCATCCGCGAAGATCCACGCTAACGGGCTTGCAAAGCATGCCGGAAGGAAGCCGAATACCGGAACGAGGCAGAAGCCCACGAGAGATCGCGCCGCCATCTCGCAGACACCCGCGAGGATCGCGAATGTGGAGAATCCCATTCCCTGGATCGTAAAACGCACCACATTCACAAAGGTAAGCGGTATGTAGAACATGCTGTTTCCGATAAGGAACATCGCCACGCGCCCGATGATCTCCGTCTGGTCCGCGTCCATGAAGAGCAGCGCGATATACTTTCCACCGAAGAACAGGATCACAAATGCGATCACGGAGTAAATGATTCCGATCAGACTCGCCGCCTTCAGTCCCTCTTTCACGCGGTCCAGCTTCTTCGCTCCCACGTTCTGTCCCGCGTAGGTCGCCATGGTTCCACCCAGAGCATCAAACGGACAGCAGAAGAACATGCTGACCTTGCTTCCTGTGGATACCGCCGCAACCGCCATGGAACCTAAGGAGTTTACCGCAGTCTGGAGCACAACGCTGCCGATGGCCGTGATGGAATACTGGAGTCCCATAGGGATTCCCATACTGCAGAGGGTGCCGAGCATTCTTCCGTCTGGCTTCCACTCGCCGTTTTTCATATGAAGGATCGGGTAATGCCTGATCATGTAGATCAGGCACAGTACCGCGGAGATTCCCTGGGAGATGACCGTCGCCAGAGCCGGTCCGCCAACGCCCATGCCAAGGACCAGGATCGTAAAAAAGTCGAGACCGATGTTCATGAGGGAGGACAGGAGCAGGAAGTAGACCGGTGTCTTGCTGTCGCCCAGACTTCGGATGATGCCCGCCAGCATGTTATAGAGGTATGTGACCGGGATTCCAAGGAAGATCACAAAAATGTAATCATAGGCGCCCTGGATAATGTCCTCCGGCGTATTCATCCACTGTAAAATGTTCATGCAGAGCAGTCCGACGATCGTCGTCATGACCACCGCAAACACCGCTGAGAGCCATCCGGCGTTCGCCACGAACTTCCTCATTCCCGTATAATCACCCGCGCCGAACTTCTGCGCCACCGGGATCGCAAATCCGCTGCAGGCACCGGTACAGAAACCGATGATCATAAAGTTGATAGAACCCGTCGAACCAACTGCCGCCAGGGACGATACCCCCAGGCATTTTCCGACAATGATCGTGTCTACCATGTTATAAAACTGCTGAAAAAGAAATCCCAGCAGCATCGGAACTGCAAAGCTTAAGATCAGCTTCATTGGCGATCCGACTGTCAGATCCTTTACCTCACTTTTCTGCATATGTAACTCTCCTGTGTCATTTTACTCAGTTTTTATGTTCTGTAAATCATGGTTCCGGTTGAATCTTCCTGACTCTCTGACATACGTTTCCCATGGTCTACATGTTTCAAACGAACTTGCTGTATTATAAATCAGTGTTTTCAAAAAGTATATATATCAAAACACCGAAATTACGTAAATTTTTTCCACATTCTTTCGTCAAAAAAGCTTTTCGGCCGTATCGTTTCGACCCGCCTGCGTTTTCCGGGTACATGTTCCGTCTGATTTTCGCCTTTCTTCCGTTTTTTCCTTATTTCACCCTTTACATTCCGCACCATTCATGATACTGTAATTGCATCAGGGGCGCTGACCGCCCTGAAAATCAAACAAACATGCAGAGTAGACGTGTGCGCGTCAAGTGCCCGCCAGACAGGGAGTTGCTGGCAGGACGAAGGGAATTTCCCGCGGTGCACATATCGCATCCCGCTGCATCAGAAGATAGCTCCGTCTATTATCTCCTGTTGTGGTCCGAGAATCTGCAAAGGAGGTATTTTTTATGCAAAAAAGCTCGAACGACCTCTTTTCCAGGATTTTTGAATCATCCCGTGAATTCAAGAAGGTCACCACTATCACTACCTGCGCCATGTTCGGCGCGCTGTCCGTTGTACTTGGATACTACTCCTTTAAGATCACACCAAACTTAAAGATCGGCTTTGGTTCGATCCCAAATATGCTGGTGGATTATCTGTTCGGCCCGGTCGTCGGCGGATTATTCGGCGGCGCTATGGATGTGATCAAGTTTATGCTGAAGCCGGACGGCGGATTTATGCCGGGCTTTACGTTCAACGCGATGCTTGCGGCGTTTATCTACGGCCTGTTCTTCTATAAAAAGAACCTTTCCCTGCCGCGGATCCTCACGGCAAAGCTCGTGGTGATCGTTCTCTGCAACATCGTCCTCGGCACTTACTGGTTGACGCTCTTAAACGGAAAGGGATTTTTAGCAATTCTGCCAGCCCGCGCCATCAAGAACCTGATCCAGTGGCCGGTGGACTCCCTGATCTTCTTCCTCGTGGCGAAAACCTTGGAACAGGCAGGAGTGTTTAAGCTTATTCTTCATGCTGGGAACCGTCAGAGAAGATAGTATAAATCTGCTGCTGACGACCTCTTTAGAATGTATCGCAGTAAAAAAATGCTCTCTGCAGCAATCCTAACGATCTGCTGTAAAGAGCACTTTTTTAATCCTTTTTATCCTTTATCCAATTTTCAGGTTAATCGCCAAGTACATTTACGATTCTCACCGGTGTGCGGTAGTTCCATCTGGAAACCTTGATTCCGGTTCTCTCTGTGGAGGCATGTACGATCTGTCCGTTTCCGATGTAGAGAGCAACATGGTTGATCCTCTTTCCGGATCCGTAGCAGATAATATCGCCCGGGCGCATCTCGGAGCTGCTTACCTGGCGGCCCATACGAGACTGTCCGCCGGAAGAATGCGGAAGTTCCACTTCTGCTGCGTGACGCATTACATAGGAGGTAAATCCAGAACAGTCAACACCAGTATTCGGGTTTGTTCCGCCGTATTTGTAGCGGTTTCCTACGAACTGGAGCGCATATGTAACAATTTCGGAACGGAGATCATTCTCAACTTCGATAGCTGCCTCAAGTTCTGCCTCTGCCTCGTCGGCTTCTGCCTCAGCCGCTTCCTCCTCATCGGAGTCTGCCTCATCAGCATTTGCTTCTTCTTTATCTGTCGTCTCTTCAGAACTCTCTGTTTCTTCTGTCGCTGTCTGCTTGTCCTCTTCCAACAGGTTTCCGTTTTCATCGAGGTGGATGATTCTTACGACCATCTTGTCCTCTTTTACAGCTGCCGTTGTCTCGTCCGCGAAGGAAACGATCGGAAGGGCTGCCGTTAAGGCCATACATAAGCAGGTGATTTTTAAAGTTCTGAAAAGTTTTTTTGTCATTGATGTCCTCTTATCTTAAACTTTAATGATTTGTAATGTTTGTTACAAATATGTTAAATCTTGTTACGAACAAATTATATTTCTCACAGCCACTTTTGTCAATACATATGAAGGAATTCATAAACTCTTAATAATTTAGGCAAAAACCGCCAAAAATGTGGCAAAAATGCGGCGTTCCCCCGCAGAGAGCGCCGCACATGTTTACATAACTTATTTCAATTGTAACATCCTGTAATCTGTTGATTTTTTCAGTAAAATCAGGGTTTTTCGGACATTTTCGTCTTTAAATCCATGAACTGATCCGCCATTTTCTGTGCCTGTATCTGCAGCTCGCATTCACGGTCGCCTGTTCATTTCTTCTTAATATCTGTTTTATTACCTGCCACGGAAGTTCTTAACAAGCCAATAAATAATAAGACACATTAAGATCGGTCCGGAGAACCGGATCAGAAGATAGAACACGCCGCCCATAATGCTGAACACAACAGAGATCACAAGGAACAGGATCACAACAAGGGCTAATTTCCAGTACCACTTATTCAGATCGAAATAATGGATATTCGGCGCGGAGCCGTTCTGATAACTTTCCTGGCTGTAAGTGCTTCTTCTGTCATCGCCCCGCGGGGACGCGTCCTCAAAACTTCCATAACCGTCTCCGGTCTCTCCCGCCGCCTCAGCGGAATCGATGATCGTTCGGGCCACGATATTCGGCTCGCCGATCTCCTCAATAATTTCATCCATGGTACGGCCTTTTCCCAACTCCTGGGAAAGATAATCCGCGTAATAATTCAGGTTGTCGCGGATGACCGACGCCGGGACCTCACCCGAGAGTGCTTCCTCCAGGCGTCTTAAAAATTCGTCCTTGTTCATGTAATTTTACTCCAGTTTTTCTTTAATGATGCCGCCGCGGTACACTGCCACGAGCTCCTTGAGGTCCGCGATCTTCGCCGCAAGCTCTTTTCCTGTATCCGTGTCCGCAACCATCACACGCTTTTTCATCTTCTCTACGATCATGACTTTCGGCGTGTTTTCATGGTTCCGGTCAAAAGGCTTGTGCTCCGCCAGGGCAAGGTGGTGGGAATTGAAGATCAGGGTGTAGCCCGCGATTCCCGTCTTCGGCTGGTAAGACTTGGAAAGACCGCCGTCAATAACGAAGAGCTTTCCATTTCCCTTGATCGGACTCTCGCCGTCCTTTAATTTAACCGGGACATGGCCGTTGATGATGTGGGAGCCTTCGATCGGAAGTCCGAATTCCTTGAGGATTTTATTACAGAATTCCTCTTTTTCGCACAGTTTATAATACGGGTTCATGTTTTCCTTCGCGGCTGCCTTGTCAGCGACAAAGTAGTTCTCGAAGGTCGCCATATTGTCCTTTCCGTATACCGGGGACTTCGGTCCGCACCATAAATACCACATAAAATCGCGGTACCAGTCCTTCGTCGGATCGTCATCCGGCAGGAAGTATGCCATCTTCACCACGTCCTCGAGATAGTCAAGCAGACGTTTTCCGGAGTAGATGATCCCCTTGAGCTTCAGTTCCTCGAAGGTTCCATCCTCTTTCATAGGGATGCAGCCGTGATATAAAAGGTTCGAGTTGCACCGCTTGTACATCGCGCCGTGGGAATACACAAAGCGGATATGGCGGTGAAGCGTCTCGCTGTGGCGGAAGGAAAGTGCCAGGCTGTTGATCAGCTCCTGCTCTTCCTTCGTGAGCTTTAACGGGTCCTTCGGGTCGATCGTCGGGAAGTTCATATCCAGCATCTTGTAGTCTTTTCCGTGGATATTTACGGTTCCCTTCTCAAAATTGATATGTTCCAGATGGATCCGGTCATTGATCTGGTAATCCGGGTGGCGCTTCGTGATCTGGCCTTCCACCTTGAACTGGATCACTGTGATCGCCTTGTGCATCTTCGCCGCAAGTCCCGGGTCTACCGCATCATAGATATTTTCATCCAGAATCTTCGGAAGGAACCGCTCACACGGGTCATCCCGGTAGACCTTCGCCGCAAACATGGACAGCGGGCGGAGATTGATTCCGTAACCGTCCTCAAGAACGTCGAATCCGTTGTAGCGGATCGCGATCCGGAGCACATTGCAGATGCAGGCCAGATTGCCTGTGGCTGCGCCCATCCAGGAGATATCATGGTTGCCCCACTGGATATCTACATCGTGGAAGTGCATGAGCTCGTCCATGATAATGTCCGCACGCGGTCCACGGTCGAAGATATCACCGATGATATGCAGACTGTCCACGGTCAGGTTCTGGATCAGATTGCAGAGTGCCATGATGAACTGGTCACCCATCTCGATGTCGATGATGGAGTGGATGATTTCATCATAATAAACTTTCTTGTTGTCATCGTTGTAGTCCACATGAAGGAGCTCGTCGATGATATATGCGAATGCCGGGGGCATTTTTTTTCGCACTTTCGATCTTGTAAATTTTGAGGATACTTCCTTACAGATGCGTACCAGGCGGTAGATCGTAATTCTCTGCCAGTCTTCTGTAAATTTCCCCTCTTTCTGGATCCGGCGGATGTTCCGTTCCGGATAGTAGATCAGATTCGCTAAAGCGATCTCCTCCTCGTCTGAGATCACGTAGCCGAAGGTCTCCGATATTTTTTCACGGATGATACCGGATGCGCTGCGGAGCAGATGAATGAACGCTTCATATTCGCCGTGCAGATCGCTGAAGAAATACTCGGTTCCCTTCGGAAGTCCGCGGATCGCCATCAGGTTGATGATCTCACTGGATGCCGCTTTCACTGTCGGATACTCTTTTGCAAGCAGCTTCAGGTAGTCCAAATCTCTCATTGTCTCTGTTTTCCTCCCTGCGTTTTCCGGGCGCGTAAATTTTCTCCTGCCGTTCCTGGTCCCGTTTTCCCCGCATTTTTGCTGAGTTTTTCGCGGGATCCTTCCGCTTTGCCGGTTAAAAATTTAACCGCCTGGGAATTGCTTTTCCATTTATTTTATAGTAACATATTCATATTCAAAACTCAACAAAAGAATGGATGACACCGGGGACCGGACCTTCACTTTGGTTACTGTTCACGCTTTGCGCAAACAGTAACTGATTTTGCCGATGCTTCGCATTC
>OGXC01002801.1_pt1 | contig 11179 bp, 15 predicted proteins | sample 1576201 | NCBI WGS metagenome assembly OGXC01 (sample SAMEA3541562, study PRJEB24748) | human gut metagenome | biome: human gut; feature: human-associated habitat; material: faeces | place: China | collected 2012 | reverse complement strand
TCGGCATCATACTGAGCATCCACATTGTCCATTTCCGCCTGCTGAAGTGCCTGGACAGCGCCAGCAAATAAATCAGAATAATAATCAAACTGCTTCTTGAATGAATCACGCTTTAGGTTCTGAACAGCCTGTTCATGTTCCTCATGAGTAAGAGTCTCATTGTCCAAATACTCCTTCAGTTGCTGAAGCTGCAAATCATATTGCTGTTTTTGATTCAAAAGTCCATACTGATTACGAATCTGATTGATACGATTTTCGCTATCCTGGATTAACTGTTCCTTAGCTTTCAGGTACGCAATATCAAGCTCTTTGGTCTCTAAGTGTTCCTTTTCCGCCAATTGTTTACGTGCCTCGTAAGTTGCATCAAGAACTTTCATTTGCGCTTGCAGGTCTTCCCCAACTGTCGCCAACTTAAACTGACTCTTAAAATCTTTAGTCAGGTCATTCATTTTAGTTTGAATAGCTGAGCGCGCATTACCGGCATCCTGTTCTGCAGATAGAACCGCTGCATTTGCCTGTTTTACAGCATCCGCCTTCAATTTCCCATTTTTCAGTTCCAAATCGTTAACATCATTCAAATAACGCTGCTCAATAGCCAATCTAGTTTCAGCACTAGCCGAATCCAAAGAAAGAGTCAACATTGCGAACTGTTCCTGCGTAATATGTTTTGCCGCAAGCTCATTAGTAAGAAACATCTTTTGCGAAGAAGTTATTGCTTTTTCTTTCTCCAAATCATCCTGTCGCAACTTCTCAATCGCAGATACTTTTTGTTTTTCCAAAGAAACTTCAGTATCAATCAGTTTTGATTTGGCATCAACGATCTGTTTCTGATAATCAGCTTTTTTTGCAGACTTCGTAGCAGTTGCTTTAAACTGCTCAAGCAATTTAATCCGGTTGTTGTAATAAACCTGATCAGACTTTAGGATTGCAGAATTAATATCCTCTTCAGCTTGCTGTTTTTCACGACCGATAAGACGGATATCATTAATTTCAGCTTCATGCTGCGAATCCAGGTTCTTGAGTGCGACCGCATTAGGATCTGACTTGTCAGAAGTAGAATTAGTCGTAGGAAAACGTTTGTTATATACTTCTTGCGCTATTTCCCGATACTGATCCGCTGCATTTCTTTCATCCTTCAGCCACGCTGACAGCATAGACTTATTCATATTATTGAATCGCTTTTGAGCTTCTGCAGCATCATTCTGTGCTTTTATTCTATCCTTAACTATCTTATCGATACCATCCCCCGAGATTTTATCAAGTTGAGCAGTAATGCCGGCCAACTCATCCTTTAACTCTGCAATCCTCTCCGCATTCGTATTTCTCTCGGCATCGGTCATCTCACGCATTCCCTGATCTTTAGTATTACCATATCCTGTACCACCGGCCCAAACTTTACCTCTTTTATTTTGCAGTATCAAAGATTCCATTTCGGCTTTAGCCGCTTCCTTCTTTGCCCGCAGACTCTTTATTTCCTCCCGGTGAACAAAATTCAATCGGGCCTTTTCTGCAGCAAGATAATCATAAATCTTTTGAGTGTTTACAGAGATTGCATTCCCATATTGATCCCATTCGGAAACTGCAGAAGGAACAATATTAGATATCCGTTCAATCAAAGAATTCAACTCTTTCTGTTCTTCTGCATTTCGATTAACCTTGCCAGCCAGTTCCTCATATCGAGATGCCATACCAGGAAGCTGTCTTTCTAAATTGACAACTTTTTCCATTTGGTCTTCAAAAGTATCCGACAAAGGCTCCATTACCTTGGTTATATCCGAAACAAAATTAGTAGCCCATGACAGTCCTTTTTTGAAAAAGCCCTCCATACGTTTTCCCATTTTATTCCAAAGATTATCTAAGGTATCCCTAAAATTAGATTCCATACCTTCAAGCTCTTTCATTTGAGTAGCCATAGAACCGGAGATACCATCCAGTTTACCCAAACTCAACAAATAGCTCTTTATTGCTTCTTCAGAGTTCTGAACTTCAGTCGTAACGCCTCGGAACGTGTATTTCACCGTGTCTCCGTTCTTACTGGCTTTAATACCAAACTCTTTCAGACGTTCATTCTCGCCAGTCATGGCATCCAGTATCGCTTCGATAAGCTGATCCACACTTTTGCCCTGCGACGCAGCCAAGTCACCTATATTGGTAAGCTCTGCAGTTGTAGGTTTAATGCCTCTATTAACAAGTTTAATATAAGCTTCCGTCCATTCCTGCAGAGAACCCGGCGTATCCGCTGCCAACTGCTGGAGCATCTTCATTGCTGCTGCCGCTTTCTCTTGAGACTGCAAAGTGTTACGAAGAACAGCTTCATATTTGGCAAATTCTTTTCGGGTAGAATAAACCTTGCCAATCACATCTTTTAGATATCCACCCAGTTTGACAAGAATAAAAGCTACAACAGCCGCTTTCAGTTTAGATACAGCCGTTTTTGTCAGATCAAACTCTTGTTTTACATTTTTGCCAGAGTTTTTAAGTTCAGCCATTCTCTTGCGAACATCAACCAACCTCCTGCTTAATTTGGCATATTCTTCCGGATCCGCTGCCTCAGACATATCATCAAGTGTTGCCGATAATTCTTTGGCAACCTTCTTGAGTTGCCGACCGGTCATAGCATTTATATCAAGTGACCTGGTTAATTCCCCAATTCTCTTGTTATTATCAGACACCTGCTTAGAGAGTGATTTGCACACTTTTTCCAAGTTCTGATATTCTTTCGTCCCCTTCTTTCCCTGTGCCTCTAATTCAATCATCGCTGCACGCCGTTCCTTCTCTTCTTTCTTGAGTTGCTTAGTTGCTTTCGTAAGCTCATGAATATCCCGTTGGGCCTGACTGGACTCAGCAGATACAATATACCTGATTTCGTCTTCAGACAAATGCTTCTTTCCCATGTCACCAATTTTGAGATTGTTCGTAAATTAATGCTTGTTCTAATTGCTCGCGGATAGAACTTCGGATAGCTTCATTATAGCCATAACGCAGTTCCGGGAAAGTTTCATGATAAAGAACTCCCCAAACAGTACGATTATACAAAGCCAAATTACTTCGGATATGACGTGATATCCGGTCGTTTCCCCGTCGATATCGAATATCAAGATAACGGAGATATGGAAAAATACGAATAAAGTATTCTTGTTTCCCCTCAGACTCCTGAATAGTAAATGGACGACGCTGCAGACTTGAGAGTAACCTTCCTGAACGGGTATTCAGGTAAGTACGGACAACCTTCTCCTGAGTCTGATAGATCAGATTAATACCTTGTGAGATTGTATCATGTACAAATCGTTGTTTGACTAAATCTTCCGAAATCATATTCGCTGTTATTTTCAGCGAATGTAACAAGGGTAAAAAGGAAGGTAAAGGACAAAAAAATCCGGAGAGGAAACGATTTCACTCTCCGGAACTTTTTATTTGGTGTTTCTCAGTTCAAGCATCCACCGGAAGTCACAGCCTGATGCCCCAGGACGGTTTTGGAACTTAAATCCTGCATTCGTCATCGCTTTAAAAATATCATCTTTCGATATATCGGCTCCTGGATCCAGTTTTTTTATAGATTCGTAAACTTCATCGGTTGTGAACCAATGTGTTGTATGCCTGGCATCCCAAGCCGGCTTAAAAGTTGCTTGCAAAGCAGCAATATAAACACTGACATCCGTTATCTTATCATTTTCCATCTTTAACCTCCTTCTTGTTTTCTGAATCCGCTATCGCAAAATTTAAAACTTGTATCAAATCCAATACATCATCACGCGAGATTGATGAAATTACAAAATCTCCATCACAATCCACTGAAAAAACATCCACTTTCTTTCCATCAGGATAGTATGACGTTTCTTTATCTACATGAAAACGATGCCTACTCATGATTATTGCCTCCTTTCTGACATTTCTTTGCCCGATAGACGCAATAAGCAGCCACCAATAAAAGAGGAAAGAATATCAATCCAAAACTAGTAAATCCAATTGCACGGAAATACCAACGGTCTGAAATGGTACGAACTTCACATTCGGAAGCCAACGTAGCATAATAACGACTTTGCAGATTATTAACTTGCTCTGTAAGAGCTTTGACATTGCTAGCGACATTGATGTCGGGAGCAGACACGACTGGCGTGTTGAGAGTTTGAGTTTTCATAACTACTGATGTTTAGCATATAGGCAGAAAAAGAACGGCTGCCATTTCCCGTGTCGCTAAACATCAGTAGTATCCACTCCGGAGAGCAAAAATCTACAAGGGAAGGCAGCCGCCAATATTTTACATTTGGGCATAAAAAAAGCCCAGCCAAAAATGTTGTTGAGCATTAACCGCGCTCTGCGAAGTAGGATACACCCTACTGATGTTTAGCACTGCAAATATGAGGATAATATTTGAAAGTGCAAAAGAAAATAACCTTTATTTCTTGATTGCCATACCTGAAATAGTTATCTGATGCGAATCCCCTTGTACTTTGAGATTGATAATCCCATTAGCTCCAATCTCTTGCAATGTGCTTATTATACGTTCCATAGCCATATCAACATTTGCTGCCACATATACATTTCTTCCCGTATATTGATTCTTGTCAGTCCCTATATACATATCATCCTCTCTATTCTTATCTAAATTCCGGATTGTTTTAGGTTCTTTTCCCTTTTTCACCCATCCTGCAACTTCTGTAGCAGATACACTACCCAAAGTTTTATAATCAAAGGAAACAGAATTTGATTCCGTAACAAAAATTCCCTTATCTGTAAGTGGGGAATAATCAAGGAAAGAAGAGAACCCATAAGGCTCCGGCATTTTGGGAGTTACACAAGCGGTAAATAACCCAACAACTAAAATTAAAAATACCAATTTTTTCATTCTGTGTGTTTTTTTAAAATTATCCGGCAAAGGTAAGAACTGAAAAATAAGTAAACAAAAAAAGCGGAGTTTTTTACTCCGCCTTACGCCATATCATTTTGTATTAATGACTCTTATATACAGTCTGTAGCAACAGTAAATTCAAGAAAACACAATGGTAACCTTATTTAATTTAGATGCCACATCCTTAAGTGCATCCTTCAGAATATTCAATTCTTTATCTGTAAAGGCAGCAGTCTTACCATGAACGATATTTCCGTTCAATCTCTGATAAAACCAAGAAGTACTTTTTCCAAAATAATCTTTAGCCAAAGAAGAAACTGAAATATATGGCAAAATTGGTTCCAATTGCTGACGAATGGTAAGCGTTTTTTGTATATCCTTCTCTTCTTCTCGCATACGCTCAAAATCATGTTCAACCCTTACAGTCAAAGACTCAAGTTCCTTTTCATTCATCAGCTCCATCAATGCAGAGAGTTCCTGGTCGATAACAATACGCTCCTCTTCCGAACTCTTTTTCCAAAGCTCTTTCAATTCAAAAAAACGTTTAACCTTATCCATATTTCCTATTTTAAGAAATTAAACAATCAAAAAAAGGATTCCGCTCCCTTGGCCTTTGGGAGCGGATTCCTTTCTACTGGAGTTGTTTACTAAGTCGCTTAATTTCTTCTTCGTGCCACTTAATCTCCTTGTCCAGTACCGCTTTCATGTTTTTACTCCGAGGAGCTAGTTCATGATACTTGCGGAGATAGAAGATGAGATCTTGCTCTAACTCTTCTATCCGAGCCTTTAGCTCATTGTCATTATTCATGAGATCTCTTGTCTTAACGACACTGCAAAGATAATAAATTTATTATCAACACCAAAATATTTAGATAATATTTTTCTTATCAGACTGCTATTTAACAGTTACATACCCAAAAGCAATCAAATCATTCAAAAAGTTCTCCGGTGAATCAGCTCGGACAACCTTACCGCTCTGGTCCCGATATCGGTCTGCGAAGTTGAACATATACTCCTGATCCGTACATTCGGAATCAAAACGGCTACCTTCACGAAGTTTAGATACAAAATCTGCTGCGCAGGTGGCGGTTATTGTTCCGCCATCCTGCAATAAGTAATTTCTATTATTCATTATCTACTAAGTTTTTTAGTTCTAAGTTTAAAGTATGTTTTCTGGTCGTTAGTCAAGAAAGGCAAATTTTGAAGGGGCGTTCCTGCTTCAACCTTTGCATGTTGTGCAAAGGTAATCATTCGGGAAAGGAAAAGAACCCAGTTGCTCATCTTTGTGAAATTTGTAGAACCTCCGTGTTGGCGAAATTCTACTGTCCGGTGACGAGCGTAAGCTTCAAGGTTCACTTTGTGGTAGCGGTTGTTTCCAAAAGCTGCCCGAAGGTCGTCGGTGGTATTTGCTTCTAAAATCCGCCTTTCGGAAATTCTGCCCAAGCTTTTGCAATAGTAATTATCTCTGCGAGTATTTGGCATGAAAGCGTTGATTACACTTTCCATATTTTTATAGCTAAGTGCAAGGTTTTTCCAAGTGTTCATTGTAAAATCTGCCGCATCCATGTGTACGTGCAATCCGCAAGAATCGTTTACTTTTACGTTGCAAAAGTCAAGTACCCAGCATACCTTTTCTAATTCTCTCAATCCGCTCTCTCCTTCCAATATCGGACTTACAAGCTCGAAAGTATCATTTCCTCTAAGGCTGCTGTCTGTCACCAGTTTCCAATGGTTTCTGGTATCGTGATTATATCCTTCAACTGCAACGTTTATCCCAGCTTCCCGAAGTTCCCTAGCAAGACGTTCGCGAGTACAATTGTATGCTTCAATCTCAATCCCAAAATTGCGAGTAAAAGTATAATCAATTTCCGGTAAGGAAGAAGTTGTTCTAATTGCCGGTGTAAAAGTACCAGCTTCAAGCATCTTCTTATATACGTTTTGAACGAAACCGTAGTTTCCGTTTGTTACAAGGTCTGCAACCTGGCGTCTAGTCAACCCTAAAAGAAGCAATTGTTGTATCTTGCTAGTCTTTGTTACTCTCTGATTTAAAATATTATTAATTTGCTCATTCATAATGTTTTATCCTTTATTTTTTGTACTTCAAAGATAACACTATAACCTCAAACAACGTAGTGATAATCAATTTATTATCAACCACTTAGCTTTGTTTAGCTTGAGCTAAAAAAGGATTAAAACAAAGAGAATAGACATAAAAAAAGCCCCCGCAAAGCGAGGACCAACTTGTCAAAGACAAGCAAACTTCTACGACGCAAAGTTACTACATCTTTCGCGACCTATATACTAATCGACTAACAATAATAAGCACAAACAATAAAATAACCCCGATAGCCCACCCGCCAAGCTCCATCTTAATAGTTTGCCAGCGAGTCAACTGCTTTTCAACCGGATAAGGAACTTGTACCGAATCCGTTTTAACTACCGTATCAGTCTTATTGAGGTATAAAAACTTATATAAATATTTATATCTGTATTGGTACACAGTATCACCTTTAACAAGTATATAAACACTATCCTGATTAAATACACTGTCAATTCGGATGCTATCATGAGTTTTATATTCGGTTCTCACAGTTTCAACCGGTACGTATTGAACCCGGCATGAAGCCAACCATATTCCAGACATTAGAAACATAGCTATATAAATCAGCACTTTCATGGTCGGACTACTGTATTACGCAAGAAGTTGGAAAACTCGGAACGTACATCAAAACAGGGACATGCTTTTATATACTCAGCCGGCTCTATCTCCCCGCTGCCATCCAAATCCGGAGAAGTATCACGGTGTCCGAGCACTTCAATGATAGGATATTCCTTACAGATCTTCGCGACCAACTCACGCAGTGCCGCCTTTTGGGTCGGTGTACGTGTATCGGAAGGTTTTCCGGATGCGTCTAAGCCACCGATGTAGCAAATACCAACACTATGCTTATTATACGAAGACTCTGAAAATCCCTTCGTATTGCAGTGCGCTCCGTCAATGCTTAGAGGTCGCCCATTCTCAATCATTCCGTCAAGACCAATAACAAAGTTATACCCTATTTGATTAAATCCTCTTTGTTTGTGCATACGGTCAATGTCCTTTGCACGCAAATCCTGCCCAGCACGTGTGGCTGAGCAATGAATGATAATCGCGTCAATTTTCTTCATTTTGATTCCTCCTCCTTTTTATTGAACAACTTATTCTCAAGCCTATTAAACCGATCTGTTATGTAGACTGAAACTCCAAATACAGCCCCTGCATATAGCAAGCACTGCGCAAAGAGCCATAATACACTATCATGTATTTCACCATGTGACATAATGAACCCTGCAATTGCCAAAGCAGAGCCTAATATAAGCATACCAATAGCACTCCCATACTGAATAGCTTCTTTTGTATCACGTTTCATTTTATCAATATTTACAAATTATATATCCTGATATTTAGCCAATCACTCACAATTAAATAGACGCTTTATATCAAATAAGTCACTACCCTCTCTATCGAATATCAATGTCCAGCCAATTGAAGCAAATTCTTTTGTTACAAATGGTCGTATTTGACATGACGAAGATAATTCCTTCAACCAAGGAGTATTCCTCTGATCTGAAGTCATGGCAACTCTTAACTGTTGCATCATGGAAAGAGTACGCCTTGATTGTATTGCTTCCTCTATTAGATCCATTTCTGCTGATTTTGCAGCAATAGTGACTGCCATTTGCACTTCATCCTGGATATTATTCTTCTGATCACGTTTAGACATGATATCACCAATTTCCACAAACAAATATGTCCCGGAAACAATACCATCAACACGTTGCTTAACAGAATCAAAACTTTGCCCAAAAATATAATAGTCTAATCCTTGAATCCGAGAATATTTAGGCAGGCTTCTTATTTCTTCTTGAATTGCAGCGTATTCAGGAAGATCGCTTCGCCCCTTGGCGAAAATCTCAAGCACCTTACTATGATTCGGGAACTGAGCATAATATTTTAGAATCTCAAAAATCATATAATTTGTTTTATTAATGAAATTGGCAAGCCGGTATTCTTAGCGATATCCCCAAGTGAAATTTCTGAAAAATTCATGCTCTGTACTGTCTCTATGAGTTTCTTACGTAAAATTGTGAGATACTTGATTATATTCATCTGCTCAACCGTTGAGATATCCCCCAGACCATCGTTACTCAAATTATACAGCGATTCGAGTGCCCCGGTTGTTATTGAACTTTTCTTCTCACTCTCACCGGCAACCAATATACGAAACTGAGTAGCAGAAAACAGATAATTGACAAATGATGAAAAATTAAATGCTATACTTTGCAAAGTCTCATCAGGCAATCTTTCAAATTCCTTGGCCAATCTATGCGCTGATTCCGAATCATACGGTCCCGGATGATATAAAATAGCAGCAAGTAGTGGCAACATTTCCTGTCCACAACCCAGCAGGGAGCGAGCCTCGATAAACTGTAAAGCCACAAGAGAACAAGTCAGCTGGTTAAAGCTAGTATCAATACTATACCCGGAATACAAATGACCTTGTATAGAAACAAATGGAACTAATTGCGCACAAAAACAGCCATTCAAAACAAACTTGTAATCCAATTTTGAAAGATAGCGGGCAATTGGCAGGTTTAATCTTTCCGGTGGTGTTTTCTTAGCTTTTATATAGTCCGCTTTAGACAGTTCCTGAAGAGCGGCATCATGATCCGGATACGACACCCGGAATATAAAGTCTACCTGTTCTCCCAACCACACAAGATTAGACCAGGTTTCTTCATCCTTATATTGTTTCAAACGCCTGGGATCCCAGCCCATCGCACGGCATACATGCTTAATCTGCAACATACCAGGTGAAAGTTTTCCTTTTGTGACCAAATCCATATCAGCCATAATTCCTTCAAACATCGCTGGAGTCAGTTCCTCCCATGCATTCGGTATTCCAAATTTATCCTGATGTACATAAAACTCAATCATGGCATTAATTGTATTTTATCTTCCGGTTGATTAAAAGATGTTTCAGTCTCGATATCCGTACTCTGCGAATCGGATAATAACAAATCAATGTCTTTAATCAAAGCATTAGCCTGATCCTGTAACTGTGCCGACAAAACAAGCAGTCTTTGCTGTTCATCCCTGCCGGTTCTGCTCGCTTTCGAATCATCAAAAAGGTTCCGGATAGTGGATGGGAACTCTAAAATGTCGAATCTGGTTAAGGCAATAGCTACAACCTTCTTTGCGAGAGCCCGATTAATCAATGACATAACGGATGGATTTTCCTTTGCACGTTCGATATAACCGGACAAGCTTTCATCCATTACTTCAACTTGTATAGGAATACAACGAAAGAAAAAAAGATACGACAAATCAATACAGTACAGCATATCAAACTCCTCCGTTGTCTTTATCTGCAACTTATCAAGCATTTTATAATACCTGGTATCTTCCCACCCTAAATTTTTAGTAGTATTCAAAAGCGCAATGAGCGAATCCATCGCATTGTAATAATTCTCATAATATGCTCTCCGTATGGCTTCCTGTTCAGACTTGTAAATGTCTATTTCCGCTTTTCGTTTCCGAAGCACATCAAAAACGGTGTCATTAGCCATTGTAAGATTAGCCAATGCCGTACGAAGATAATCGTACAGTTCGCCTTCTCCCTGTTCTATGATTTTTTTATATACGGGAACACTCACAATGTTCGCTATTCGCTTATAGGCAGTAACGGCATGGCTATTAAGCAATGTAAGGTTTGTATTTGAATCAATACCAGGAACAAACTCCGCAAATCCTGCAATGTCAGTAAATAAGTCTTTCAGTATCATGATTGTTGTTTATTTAATCGTTCATCAGGGGTAACTTCTTCTTGCCGGCTAGGTGTTTCGCGATAGAACCCGAAACGATATCCCTTTTTATACAACTCGGGGAAATTGATCTGTATAGCCATATTGAAAGGCTCGGAACATATCTCATCGTCCGGTGTGAGTGACATTAAATAAATTAGATAATTGTAGTATACGTCAGCCCCAGACTTCGATATGACACCATCCTTGGAAACACTCGAAATAGATGAATCAAGTCCAACAGAAGAAAGAAGAACTTCATCAGCACGTTTGTCGTAGGTAATAAGAGCGTCAATATACTCTTTGTATTTCAAATCCAATACTTCAAATTTCCAACGTTCTTCTTCACCGGAACCGGCTTTAAAACTTATGGTCGCATAAGCTTTCCCCTGATTGTCGGCTCCGGAGAGATAGTCGCTAATATTGCGAAGCTCCTGCTTGAGATATTTCAGAAAATACGACTCCTTATAAGTAGTCCCAATCTCA
>OGXC01002785.1_pt1 | contig 11230 bp, 9 predicted proteins | sample 1576201 | NCBI WGS metagenome assembly OGXC01 (sample SAMEA3541562, study PRJEB24748) | human gut metagenome | biome: human gut; feature: human-associated habitat; material: faeces | place: China | collected 2012 | reverse complement strand
AAGCCGCTGCCGCAGAGCTTCGGTGACACCCAGTTCTTCGATATCGGCACCGCAGGCTTCTTGTAAATCTGTGATAAACTTTTTATTACAAGATGGGAAAAGACGGGAATCAGATGAGTTTAAGAAAAATATAGAGCTTATTATTCGGGAACAGTCGGGTTTTATCGATGATTTCTTTAAAATCAAGGAATACCATGTCTTTTTGCCGAATGAGCTACAAAGCACTATGGAAGATTTTTTGAAGTCAAGAGGATATAATCCGGCAAGACTGTCATATATGCTTCTTGCGGAGGCAGGAAAGATGCAGAAGAAATCTTCAACAAACGATTTGGATACTCTTCGTAAACCTGGATCTGAAAATATCAAGTTCGAGATTCAAGGGTCAAATATCATCATAAAATCTCCGACTGCAGAGCTTATTTCTTCGCTTTACAGATGGAAAAAACAGGTTCCCTGGTGGAAAAAACTCCCTAAAGAAGCTCTGTATATAAAGGAAAAATAAGCCTGTAGAAGTAGATTTTATAACTATAGATACTGTATGTTTATGTGGATATTTGCTATACTTCGATATGAATATTGGATATAGGTATTTCATCAGAAGGGGGACTGTTTTTATGCAGTCCCTTTTCTAAAAATAGAAAAATCATTGTCAGATGGGATGATTTTTAATGGAGAAAATGGCTGTTGTGAAAGAACAAATAAAAGAAGATGAAAAATTACTATTGTCCGTTAGGGAAGTAAGTAATATGCTGGGAATTTCAGAAAAATCAGTACGAAATTTTGCTTATGAAATGAATATGCAGGTGCGAATAGGTAAACGTGTGCTGATTCACCGAAAGAAACTGGAAACGTGGCTTAACAGGCAGGTTTTATATAAGGAGCATAAATAATTTTTGAATCGTAAGATAACCGGAGGGGATAGAATGAGTAAGGAAAATGTGAATCAAGATATAGAACTGGAAACATATTTGGTATCGGATATTCAAAGAAAGTTACGATGCAGCAAAAATAAAGCTTATGAAATCGTGAAAAGGGGGTATTCAGAGAAACTGTTTAGTGTGATTAAAATTGGAAATGAATATCGCATTGCTCGAAAATCGTTTGATTATTGGCTTGAAAATCAGCATCGTCTTGATTATAAATAAGAATTCGGTTGATCTGAAAAGGAAAAATACAGGCAATAAGGGGGGAGCACAGTGGATCTGCGTATGGTAGGTCTTCGGATAAGAGAAATACGAACAAATAAAAATCTTACACAGGAAGAATTGGCAGAGTTGGCAGACATCAGTGTAACTCATATAAGTGCGTTAGAGCGAGGGGTGAAAAATGCCAATTTAAGTACATTTGTAGCTATTGCAAATGCATTGCAAGTATCAGCGGACACTTTATTGATCGATGTAATTCCCTATTCGATAAGTGGAGTTACAAATGAGTTGCTCCATGAACTGAAAAGATTACCTTCAGATGAGCAGAAAAAGATCCTTAAGGCAGTTCGGATTCTGATAGGATAGATGTGCTTGTATGTAAGAGGAAAGGAACAAAAAAGATTGGAAAAAGAGGATTATATACAGCAGCTTGGAAAACCGAAATATAAAGTAGGGGAAGAAGTTTGCTTTGTTTATGGAAAAGACAGAGATCAGGAAGCAAAGGGCAGGATTTGTATAATAGACGCCTATGGAACATGGAAACAGCTTTATCATCTAAGACTTGGTGGTAAGGCTGTTTTTAATATAGCAGGAAAAAGATATAGCTGTTTCATCCTAGAAAAATTCATAATTTAAATAAATGATATAGTCATAGGTGTAAGTGGGAACATCAGATAATAGCTATAAATTGATATTACATGAATTGAATAATTCACGTTTCCGTGATAAAATTTATTTATAGTTTTAGAACGAATAATGGGAGGGATGATATGGCGGTCAGTTATAAAAGGTTATTCCATTTATTGATAGAAAAGGATATGACAAATGCACAGTTACAGCAGAAAGCCGGATTTTCAGCCAATATTATTACACGGCTAAAACGGAATGGATACGTTTCGCTTGAGAGTATAGAGCGTATATGCCGCGTATTGGATTGTGGTGTTGATGATGTTCTGGAATTTACATCAGAAGATAGTAAAAGTGATAACATGTAATACGAACGTCAGTGTTACAAAATATATGGTAAATAAGCAGAAAAGCAATTGTATTTCTAAAATATTTGTCATGTCGGGATAAGAAAACAAAAGGAAGGATTAGAAGAGAAAATGAATAAACAACAACTTGCTCAGAAGATATGGGCTTCTGCTAATCAGATGAGATCAAAAATCGAAGCAAATGAATATAAGGACTACATTTTAGGCTTTATTTTTTATAAGTATTTGTCGGATAAAGAAGTCAGTTTCCTGAAAGAAAATGATTATAACGATGAATATATGAAAACTGTTACGGAAGATGATCCTGAAACGGTAAAATGGGTGCAGGAGAATATCGGATATTTCATTTCTTATGAAAATCTTTTTTCAACATGGCTTGAACTTGGAAGAGATTTTGATGTATCCAATGTCAGAGATGCACTTTCTGCATTTAGTAGATTGATTTCGAATACACATAAACGGGTTTTCGATAAGGTTTTTGATACATTACAGACTGGACTTAGTAAGTTGGGAGATAGTTCGGGAACTCAGACAAAGGCGATTAGTGGTCTGTTACAGTTGATAAAAGATATTCCGATGGATGGCAGACAGGATTATGATGTTCTTGGATTCATCTATGAATACTTGATTAGTATGTTTGCTGCAAATGCTGGTAAAAAAGCAGGCGAATTCTATACGCCGCACGAAGTTTCATTGTTGATGTCCGAAATTGTAGCTAGTCATTTGAAAGGAAAGAATGAAATTAAAATTTATGATCCGACAAGTGGATCTGGTTCATTGTTAATTAACATTGGTCAGAGTGTGGCAAAGTATATGTCTGATTCAGATAATATCAAGTACTATGCACAGGAGCTAAAGGAAAACACGTACAATTTAACAAGAATGAATCTTGTTATGAGAGGCATTAAGCCAGACAATATTGTGACACGTAATGGAGATACGTTGGAAGAAGACTGGCCATTTTTCGATGAAAATGATCCAGTTAATACGTATGATCCGTTATATGTGGATGCGGTTGTTTCAAATCCACCATATTCCCAGAATTGGAGTCCGGAAAATAAGGAACATGATGCAAGATATGCACGATATGGATTGGCTCCAAAGAGTAAAGCTGATTATGCATTCCTTCTGCATGATCTTTATCATATTAAACCGGATGGTATTATGACAATTGTTCTTCCACATGGTGTATTATTCCGTGGTGGAGAAGAAGGAATAATCAGAAAAAATCTGATAGAAAATAATAATATTGACGCGATTATTGGACTTCCGGCAAATATCTTTTTTGGTACAGGAATCCCGACGATTATTATGGTTCTCCGTCAAAAAAGGAAAAATACGGATGTTCTGATTATTGATGCGTCCAAAGGCTTTGTGAAAGAGGGAAAGAATAATAAACTGCGGGCTTCAGATATCAAACGGATTACAGATACTTTTGTGGATAGAAAAGATGTTCATAAATTTTCAAGGGTCGTGAGCCGTGAAGAAATTCGTGAGAATGATTATAATTTGAATATTCCACGGTATGTAGATTCATCAGAAGAAACAGAACACTGGGATATTTACGCAACAATGTTTGGCGGCATTCCAAAGTCAGAACTTGATACAATGGAAGAGGTTTGGAAAGCTTTTCCTAATCTGAGAAAAGAACTTTTTATAGATAATGGAACACCATATGTTCATATAGCAGTATCGGAGAAGATTAAGGAAGCTGTTAAAAAGCATTCTGATGTTGTTGGATTTGAAAATACTTTCAATAAAGCATTTGAATCATTTCCGAATTTCCTAAAAGAAATGCTGATTACTCAAATGGATAGTATAGAAATTCCAAAGGCAGAAGGAATTTTAAGTGAGGATATTTTTAAACGTTTAGAGAATATTCCTTTAGTTGACAAATATGCTGCATTTCAGTTATTGGATGATGAATGGACGAAAGTGGCAATTGATCTTGAAATTATTCAAACAGAAGGCTTTGAATCTGTGAAAAAAGTTGATCCAAATCTTGTGATTAAAAAGAAAGATGGAAAAGAGCAGGAAATACAAGATGGCTGGATAGGACATGTTATTCCATTCGAGTTAGTTCAGTTAACACTTCTTAAACAGGATTATGATGAAATCAAAGACTTGGAGAGTAAAATGGCAGAAATTCCATCAGAGTATGAATCAATTCTTGAAGAGATGACGGAAGATCAGAAAGAGGCTTGCAAAGATGTGCTTAATGAGGATGGAAATGCATTTGTACCTAAAGAAGTGTCAAAAATGGTTAAAATGCTTAAAAAGGATAAAACAGAGGAAAGCATTCAGCTGTATGATATTCTATCAAAAGTAGAAAGTTTGATGAAAGATGAGAAAGATACAAAGGCTGCGATTAAAAAGAAGAACGCAGAACTTCAGGACAAAACAAAAGAGACAATAGAGAATTTATCGGATGAAGAAGCTATTGAATTATTAGAAGAGAAATGGATTGTACCGGTCAATAATAATATTCATAAACTTTCAGAATCTATTATTGATGAATTTGTCCGTAAAATTCAGACATTAACTGATAAATATGCAGTTACATTAATGGATATTGAGAAGCAGATTGATGATACAGAAGCAGAATTGTCTAGTATGATGGATGATTTGGATGGAAACGAATATGACATGAAAGGACTTGGCGAATTAAAATCGCTATTGCTGGGTGAATAATATGAGTAATGACAAGAAACCAGCTATTCGTTTTAAAGATTATAGTGATGATTGGGAACAGCGTAAGTTGGAAAATATTTTATCTCTTGAAAATGGATTTGCATTTCAGAGCGAATATTTTGTTGAGGAAAAGACAGGGTATGTTGTTGCTACACCTGGGAATGTAAGTGTTGAAGGTGGCTTTATTTGTGAAGGTGGAAAAAATTATTCTGTTAGTGCTCCTTTCAACGAAAGGTTTATTTTTAAGTCAGGTGATATTTTTGTTACTATGACTGATCTTACTCCGACAGCAAATACACTTGGAAAACCTGCAATAGTGCCTGATAATGGAATTATTTATCTACATAATCAGCGACTAGGAAAACTTGTTGATTATAATTGTAATAAAAAATTTCTTTTTGCATTGTTATGTACTGACAAGTATCATTCTCAAATAGTTAAAACTGCGTCTGGGACTACGGTAAGACATAGTTCCCCAGATAAAATTTTGAGTTATGAGACTTTTGTTCCTAAATTTGAAGAACAAAAAATGATTGGCAAGTTTTTTAGTAACCTCGACCACTTTATCGCCCTTCATCAGCGTAAGTATGATAAGCTTCAAAATCTGAAAAAAGCTATGCTTAAAAAAATGTTTCCGAAAAACGGTAGCAATGTTCCAGAAATCCGTTTTAAAGGATTCACGGACGCTTGGGAACAGCGTAAGTTGAAAGATGTATTGGTTAGTTTACAGAATAATACACTTTCCAGAGCTGATTTGTCGAATGAGGAAGGTGTTGCAAAGAACGTTCATTATGGTGATGTGCTTATTAAGTTTAGAGAGATTTTAGATGTAAGCAAAGAGAAGCTTCCAATGATTTCGGATGAAAGCATTTTGAGCAAATATAAAGCTTCATTTTTGCAGAATGGAGATGTAATTGTTGCCGATACAGCAGAAGATTCAACTGTTGGAAAATGCAGTGAAATAGCTGGATTGAATGATGAAGTTGTGTTGTCTGGATTACATACTATTCCATACAGACCGATAGAGAAATTTGCTTCTGGGTATTTGGGGTATTATCTAAATTCCAGTGCTTATCATAACCAGTTGATACCTTTGATGCAGGGAATCAAAGTTACATCAATTTCAAAATCCGCTATGCAGGATACAGTAATCGTTTGCCCTAAATCAGTGGAAGAACAAGGGCAGATTGGAGATTATCTTCAATCTCTCGACAACCTTATCACCCTTCATCAGCGAGAGTTAGAAAAACTGAAAAATATTAAAAAAGCAATGTTGGAAAAGATGTTTGTGTAAGAAATCAATCTAATGGGAAGGAGGGAGAATAGTGGTTTTTAAGAAAGAGTCAGATTTTGAAGAGGCTTTAATAAAAATATTATCAGAAAAAGGATGGGAGAAAGAGGTTATCAAGTATCCTACAGAAAAAGAACTTATTCAAAATTGGGCGAATATTTTATTTGACAATAATCGTGGGCAAGATCGACTTGACAAGTATCCATTGACAGAGGGAGAAATGCAACAGATTATTGAGCAAATCATGGAATTGCGGACGCCATTGAAACTAAATGGGTTTATAAATGGAAAAACAGTGTCGGTAAAACGTGATAATCCAGATGATAAATTGCATTTTGGAAAAGAAATCAGTCTAAAAATCTATGATAGACAAGAAATTGCTGCGGGACAGAGCCGATATCAGATTGTTCAGCAACCTGTATTTCCAAGTAAGTCTAAGATGTTAAATGATCGTCGAGGAGATTTGATGCTTCTGATAAACGGTATGCCGGTTATTCATATAGAATTAAAGAAAAGCGGAGTGCCGGTTAGCCAAGCGTACCATCAGATTGAAAAATATGCATATGAGGGTGTATTTACAGGACTTTTTTCATTAGTACAGATATTTGTTGCCATGAATCCAGATGGTACGGTGTATTTTGCAAATCCAGGTCCAGAGGGCAAATTTAATCCTGATTATTATTTCCATTGGGCAGATTTTAATAATGAACCGATCAATAACTGGAAAGAAATAGCATCCACCCTTCTTTCAATTCCAATGGCGCATCAGTTGATTGGTTTTTATACAGTAGCGGATGATTCGGATGGCGTTTTAAAAGTCATGAGGAGTTATCAGTATTATGCAGCGAATGCAATTTCGGATGTAGTTTCAAAAACAAAGTGGACAAGGAACAATCAAAGAGGTGGATATATCTGGCACACTACAGGCTCTGGAAAGACGATGACCAGTTTCAAATCCGCACAGTTGATCGCAAATTCTAATGATGCGGATAAAGTCGTTTTTTTAACAGACAGAATTGAGCTAGGAACACAGTCTTTGAAGGAATATAGAGGATTTGCCGATGATAATGAAACTGTGCAGGCAACAGAGAATACTTATGTTTTATTGTCAAAATTAAAAAGTAGTAATGCGTCAGATACGTTGATTGTCACATCAATTCAGAAAATGAGTAATATCCGTGATGAAGAAGGTGGCCTCAACAAACATGATATAGAGATTATTAGTGAAAAAAGGCTTGTATTTATAGTTGATGAGGCACATAGATCTACTTTCGGGGATATGCTAACAACGATTAAGGAGACTTTTCCGAATGCTATTTTCTTTGGATTTACAGGTACACCGATTTTCGATGAAAATGCAAGAAAAAAGAGTGCTCAGACAGATGTGTTTGGAAATGAGCTTCATAGATATAGTATTGCAGATGGAATTCGAGATAAGAATGTACTAGGTTTTGATCCGTATAAGGTACTGACTTTTCGGGATAAAGATGTGCGGAGAGCTGTCGCGTTAGAAAAAGCTAAGGCGCATACGGAGGAAGAGGCGATTTCGGATTCTAAAAAAGCCGAAATTTATTATAAGTATATGGATGATTCACAAGTGAAAATGGCGGGTGAAATGGGAAACGATGGTAAATGGATTAAAGGTATCGAAGATTTTATTCCACAAAGCCAGTATCATTCAAAGGAACATCAAGAAAAGATTGTCGAAGATATTAAAGAAAACTGGGTTCGGCTTAGTCATAATGGAAAATTTCATGCTATTTTTGCAACAAGTAGTATTCCAGAAGCAATTGAGTATTATCGATTGATAAAAGAACGGATACCAACATTGAAAACCACATGTTTATTTGATCCAAATATTGATAATAATGGTGGTGTTGTGTTTAAAGAAGATGGATTGATTGAGATTATTAGTGACTACAATACGCAATATGGAATGGATTATAATATTCCAACACATGCAAAGTTTAAGAAAGATATTGCTCTGAGATTAGCACATAAAGAACAGTATAAGAGAATAGAAAGAGAACCTCAAAAACAGTTAGATCTTTTAATTGTTGTGGATCAGATGCTTACAGGATTTGATTCTAAATGGGTTAATACGCTGTATATGGATAAGATTCTGGAATATGAAAATATTATACAAGCTTTTTCAAGAACAAATCGCTTGTTTGGACCAGATAAACCATTTGGCGTGATTCGATATTACAGAAAACCACATACAATGGAACAAAATGTTGTCCGCGCAGTCAAATTATATTCAGGAGATAAGCCGATAGGTCTTTTTGTAGAAAAGTTGTCGCACAATCTTGAAAAGATAAATTCTATTTTTAATGACATGTCCGAAGTGTTTAAAAATGCAAATATTCCTGATTTTACGAGACTTCCGGAAGAAAAAGCTGTTAAAGCGAAGTTTGCATCGTTATTTAGGGATTTTAATACATATCTTGAAGCTGCAAAGGTTCAGGGATTCAAGTGGAGTCAAGAACTGTACGAATTCGCAGATACCGAAAATGACGAAAAAACAGAGATAACAGTTGATTTTGATGAAAAATCGTACCTGATTCTGGCACAAAGATATAAAGAACTATCTGAAGGTGGAGGTGAAGGTGGAAGAAATGAAGATGTGCCATATGATCTTGTTGGATATTTAATTGAAATTGATACTGGGCGCATAGATTCAGATTATATGAACAGTAGATTTGAAAAGTATCTGAAATTAATCAAACAAGAGGGAATACCTGGAGAACTAATCGAACAAGCAAGGGCAGAATTACATAAAACGTTTGCAGGACTTACACAGGAAGAACAGAAATATGCCAATATTTTTCTACATGATACAGAGCGTGGAGATGTCATTCCGGAACCTGGAAAAACTTTAAGAGATTATATTACAGAATATCTATACACCGCGAAGGATGATCAAATTCATCATTTTGCCACTGCATTTGGTATGGATGAAGAAAAACTAAGAGATATGATGAGTCTTGAATTAACAGAGGCTAATATCAATGAATTTGGGCGATTTGACGAATTGAGAAAGAGTGTTGATAAAGAAAAAGCAAAAAAATTCTTAGAAGCTTATGAACATACTAAACTTATTCCGCCGAAAGTGAATATGAAAACTGATCAATTGTTGCGAAAATTTATTTTATCAGGTGGTTTTGAAGTGAATATGCCAGAATAATTGTTGGGATTATGGATAATTATTCAGGCTGTTTTGAAGAGTCAGGGAAAATACCTGGCTCTTTTGCTATTTCTTGGGAACAGCGTAAGTTCTCAGAACTTGTGACAATTGAGCGTGGAGGTTCACCAAGACCAATAGATAAATTTATTACAAAAGATGAAGACGGCTTAAATTGGGTTAAGATTGGTGATGCACCTGAACAAGGGAATTATATTACTAAAACAGCTGAAAAAATAAAGCCTGAAGGACTTCCAAAAACGAGAGAAGTTCATCCGGGAGATTTAATATTATCAAATTCCATGAGCTTCGGAAAACCTTATATAATGGCGATAGATGGCTGTATTCACGATGGTTGGCTTGCTATCAGAGATACTAACAAGATGTTTGATTTGAAGTTTTTGTGTATCATGCTTGGTACCGATAACATGCTTTCACAATATAAAGCGATGGCTGCAGGAAGTACAGTAAATAATCTTAATAAAGAGCTGGTGGGAGGAACAACTGTATCGTATCCACCAATGGAGGAACAAGTTAAATTAGGCGAATATTTTTCCAATCTCGACCACCTCATCACTCTTCATCAGCGTAAGCAGTGTATTTTATACATAATGGAAAAATTATTGTGTGGAAAAAGCAAACAATTAGAGAAGAGTATTTCTTGGGAACAGCGTAAGTTGGGGAATATGATGGATGTCACATCTGTAAAACGTATCCATCAGTCTGATTGGACGGATTCAGGCGTTAGATTTCTGAGAGCAAGAGATATTGTTGCAGAATCTAAAAATGAGGAAGTCAGCGAACCTATATTTATATCACAAGAAAAATACGATGAATATAGTGCAGTATCAGGTAAAGTGGAAAAGGGCGATTTGTTGGTTACAGGTGTTGGTACTATTGGTGTTCCAATGCTTATAAATAGTGAAGAACCGCTATATTTTAAAGATGGTAATATAATTTGGTTTAAAAATAAAAATGCGATAGATGGAAGATTTTTTTATCATTCGTTTAAGGGCTTGAATATACAGAAATTCATAAAAGAATCGGCTGGAACAGGGACAGTAGGAACATATACAATTGAAAATGGGAAGAAGACGCCTATAAATTTACCGCTTCAAAAAGAAGAGCAAGAAAAAATTGGAGAATATTTCTCTAACCTCGACAACCTTATCGCCCTTCATCAACGTAAGCCGTAATCTACCAAATGGAGGAAATTTTATGTTGAAAGAAATTAAAGAAACAGATTTATTTTGTGAATATTATGCAAAATGGATTACAGTTTACAAAAAGGGGGCGATAAGGAAAGTGACTATGGATAAGTATCTCATGACACAGAAATGGCTGGTTAAGTTGATTCCATCATTAAAAGTATATGAAATGAACCGAATTGCTTATCAACAATTATTAAATGATTATGCTGAGTATCATGAAAGGCAGACAACAATGGATTTTCATCATCAGTTAAAGGGAGCAATATTAGATGCAGTAGATGAAGGATTGATTGAGCGCGATCCGACAAGAAAGGCAATAATTAAAGGAAAAACACCCGCAGTTAAGAAAATCAAGTATTTAAATCAGTTTGAATTACACAATTTGTTGGCATCATTAGATCTGAAGGATAAGGTGAATTGGGATTACTTTATTTTATTGGTTGCAAAAACAGGAATGAGATTTTCAGAGGCGTTGGCTTTAACACCTAATGACTTTGATTTTGCACATCAGACGCTTTCAATAAATAAAACTTGGGATTATAAAGGGAAAAGTGGGTTTCAACCTACAAAAAACAGGTCATCAGTCAGGAAAATACAGATTGATTGGCAAACTGTTATCCAATTTTCTGAATTAATTAAACATTTGCCAGAGGATAAACCAATTTTTGTTGATGGGGCAGTATACAATTCAACAGTAAACAATATACTTGCAA
>OGXC01002773.1_pt1 | contig 11280 bp, 7 predicted proteins | sample 1576201 | NCBI WGS metagenome assembly OGXC01 (sample SAMEA3541562, study PRJEB24748) | human gut metagenome | biome: human gut; feature: human-associated habitat; material: faeces | place: China | collected 2012 | reverse complement strand
CTTCAAAGAATTGGGAGGCTGGGATGAGATGATGAGAATCTGCGGTGCAGTCACAGTGAACGATTATGGCAACACAATGACAGAACTTATACGCAGTAATAACGACCCTAACTTCCCTTGGTTGGGTGCACTGATTGGTTCAGCCATTATCGGATTCTGGTATTGGTGTACAGACCAGTTCATCGTGCAACGCGTACTTTCCGGAAAGAATGAAAAGGAAGCACGGCGCGGTACCATCTTCGGAGCTTACCTGAAATTATTGCCCGTATTCTTATTCCTTATCCCAGGCATGATTGCTTTCGCATTACACCAAAAATATCTCGGAACCGGGGGAGAAGGTTTTCTACCTATGCTGGCAAACGGAAATGCCAATGCAGATGCTGCTTTCCCAACTCTAGTAGCAAAATTGCTTCCTGCAGGAGTCAAAGGTTTGGTTGTTTGCGGTATTCTTGCAGCATTGATGAGTTCTCTCGCATCTTTGTTCAACTCATCTGCTATGCTTTTCACCATTGACTTCTACAAACGTTTCAAGCCGAACACTTCTGAAAAAAAGCTGGTAGGAATTGGACAGATGGCAACTGTTGCGATTGTGATATTGGGTATACTCTGGATTCCCATTATGCGCAGTGTAGGCGATGTACTTTACACCTACTTACAAGATGTACAATCTGTATTAGCACCAGGCATTGCCGCAGCCTTCCTCTTGGGGATCTGCTGGAAACGCACCTCTGCACAAGGCGGTATGTGGGGACTGATTGCCGGAATGATTATCGGTTTAACCCGTCTGGGGGCAAAAGTATATTACAGCAATGTAGGAGATGTGTCAAGCAGTACCTTCAAGTATCTGTTCTATGATATGAACTGGCTGTTTTTCTGCGGATGGATGTTCTTGTTCTGCATCGTAGTGGTTATCGCAGTCAGCATGTTTACAGCTGCCCCAAGCGCTGAAAAGATTCAAGGGCTGGTATTCGGAACTTCAACTCCTGAACAAAAAGCAGCTACACGTGCGAGTTGGAATAAATGGGATATCATTCATACCCTTATCATCCTGGGTATTACTGCTGCTTTTTATTGGTATTTCTGGTAAATCGGTATGTTGCTATGATATATATCCATGCAGCATACCCCTTAAACAAAAATTAAGATATGAGTAATTACTATAGTTCAAATCCGAAACTTTATGTAGGTATCGACTGCATTATTTTCGGTTTCAATGAAGGAGAATTGAACCTGCTGTTGCTGAAGCGTAACTTCGAACCGGCAATGGGCGAATGGTCGCTGATGGGTGGATTCGTGCAGGAAGACGAAAGCGTGGATGATGCAGCCAAACGAGTCCTGAATGAACTAACCGGACTGGAAGATGTATATATGGAACAAGTCCAAGCTTTCGGAGCCATAGATCGTGACCCAGGAGAACGCGTAGTCTCCATTGTTTACTATGCGCTCATCAACATCAACGAATACGACAAAGAATCCGTACAGCAACACAATGCTTTCTGGGTAAATATCAATGAACTGCCAGCGCTAATCTTTGATCATCCGCAAATGGTGGAGAAAGCTCGGAAGTTGATGCAACAAAAAGCGTCCACCGAACCAATCGGCTTTAATCTACTACCTAAACTGTTCACGCTGTCACAACTGCAAAGCTTATACGAAGCTATATACGGCGAGAGCATTGACAAACGGAACTTCCGAAAACGCATAGCAGAAATGGACTATATAGAAAAAACTGACAAAATAGACAAAACGGGGTCCAAACGTGGAGCTGCTTTATATCAGTTTAATGAGAAGGCATACCGCAAAGCTCCGAAATTTAAGCTCTGAGAACCTAATATTCAACAACTTGTAATTAGTAATTTAAATAATATGCTGGAAGCACTGAAAGACAAAGTATTCCATGCTAACCTTGAACTGGTGAAGCACGGATTGGTTATCTTCACATGGGGCAATGTATCGGGCATTGACCGCGAATCTGGTCTGGTAGTCATCAAGCCCAGTGGGGTGAGTTACGATGAAATGAAAGCAGAGGATATGGTGGTAGTGAATCTTGACGGCAAGGTCGTGGAAGGACGGTTAAAGCCCTCTTCAGACACGCCGACCCACCTGGTTCTCTATAAAGCATTCCCCGAAATCGGCGGTGTGGTGCACACGCACTCTACTTACGCCACAGCCTGGGCACAAGCCGGATGTGACATACCGAATATCGGGACAACACATGCCGATTACTTCCACGACGCCATACCCTGCACAGCAGACATGACGAAGGAGGAAGTGGAAGGAGCGTATGAACTGGAAACGGGAAATGTCATCGTAAAACGCTTTGAGGGGCTGAACCCGGTACATACTCCCGGAGTATTGGTAAAGAACCACGGTCCTTTCTCGTGGGGAAAAGACGCACACGAAGCGGTACATAATGCCGTAGTGATGGAGCAGGTGGCAAAAATGGCAAGTATAGCCTATGCCGTGAACCCCAATCTGACCATGAATCCGTTACTGATAGAAAAGCATTTCAGCCGCAAGCACGGTCCTAACGCTTATTATGGACAGAAATAACTATCATTCTTTAAATATAAACTATAAAAATAAATTGTATGAACGCATTTGAACAATATGAAGTATGGTTCGTAACCGGAGCACAGCTCTTGTACGGAGGTGACGCAGTTATCGCGGTAGACGCACATAGCAATGAAATGGTGAAAGGTCTGAATGATTCCGGGAAACTGCCCGTAAAGGTAGTATATAAAGGTACGGTCAATTCATCCAAAGAAGTAACTGCTGCCTTCAAGGCCGCCAACAACGACGAAAAGTGTATCGGGGTCATCACCTGGATGCACACCTTCTCTCCTGCCAAAATGTGGATTCACGGTTTGCAGGAACTGAAGAAGCCATTACTACACTTCCATACACAGTTCAACAAGGAAATTCCCTGGGAGACGATGGACATGGATTTTATGAACCTGAACCAATCGGCTCACGGCGACCGCGAGTTCGGACACATTGTGACACGTATGCGAAAGAACCGCAAAGTGGTAGTAGGCCACTGGCAGGACGAAAAAGCCCAAAACCAGATTGCCGCATGGATGCGCGTAGCTGCCGCATGGGCTGATGCGCAGGATATGCTCATCATCCGCTTCGGCGACCAGATGAACAACGTGGCTGTGACAGACGGTGACAAGGTCAGCGCCGAACAGGTATTGGGCTATCATGTGGACTACTATCCCATCAATGATGTGATGACATACTACAATGCTGTCAGCGACGAGGACGTGAAGGCACTCGTAGCAGAATACTTCAAGCTCTACGACCACGCTCCCGAACTGGAAGACGCACGTACGGAAGCCTACACCAAAGTATGGAACTCCGCCAAGGCCGAAATCGCCATTCGCCGCGTGCTGAAAGACACGGGTGCCAAAGGCTTCACCACCAACTTCAACGATTTGGGCGACTTTGACCAAATCCCCGGACTGGCCTCACAGCGACTGATGGCAGAAGGTTACGGCTTCGGTGCCGAAGGCGACTGGAAAACTGCAGCACTGTACCGTACCACTTGGGTGATGAGTCAAGGTATGCCGAAGGGGTGCTCCTTCCTTGAAGACTATACGCTGAACTTCGACGGAGAAAAGAGCGCCATCCTGCAAGCACATATGTTGGAAGTCTGTCCACTGATTGCCGAACAGAAGCCGAAACTGGAAGTGCACCGTCTGAGCATCGGTATCGACAGCGAAACAGCCCGCCTGGTATTTACCAGCAAGCAAGGTGAAGGTGTAGCCGCTACCATCGTAGACCTGGGCAACCGCTTCCGCCTCATTGTGAACAAAGTAGAATGCATCAAGAGCAAGCCTCTGCCCAAGTTGCCCGTTGCCAGTGCACTGTGGATTCCAATGCCCAACCTCGAGGTGGGCGCTGCAGCCTGGATTCTGGCCGGAGGTACACATCATACCAGCTTCTCCTACGACTTGACGGTGGAATATTGGGAAGACTTTGCCGAAATGGCCGGCATCGAAATGGTGGTTATCGATGAAAATACCACCATTAGCGAGTTCAAAAAAGAATTGCGTATGAATGAAGTCTACTATATGCTGAACAAGGCACTTTGCTGATAATCATTACAGATTACCGATTGCGGACTACTAATTACACGTACCACAAACGTAACTAGTAGTTTGCAATCAGTAATCCGTAGTTTATAATCGTACTATAAATCCGTAATTTATCATTAATACCATGAAATTAGATGCAAAATCAACCATTGAGGCAGGTAAGGCCATCCTTGGTATAGAACTCGGTTCCACACGAATCAAGGCGGTTTTGATTGACCAGGAAAACAAACCCATCGCCCAGGGAAGCCATACTTGGGAGAATCAGTTAGTCGACGGACTGTGGACATATAGCGTCGAGGCTGTCTGGTATGGGTTGCAGGATTGCTACGCAGACCTTCGTACCAATGTAAAGAGCCTCTACGATACAGAGATAGAAACCCTGGCAGCCATCGGTGTCAGTGCCATGATGCACGGCTATATGGCATTCAATGAAAAAGAAGAAATCCTTGTACCCTTCCGTACCTGGAGAAATACTAATACCAGCCAGGCTGCCGCAGCCCTATCCGAACTATTTGTCTACAACATCCCTCTGCGTTGGAGCATCTCCCACCTCTACCAAGCCATCCTGGATAATGAAGAGCACGTTCCATCCATCAATTACCTGACCACCCTTGCAGGTTTTGTCCACTGGCAAATAACCGGCCAAAAGGTACTGGGCATAGGAGATGCCTCCGGTATGCTCCCCATCGATCCCATCACCAAAAACTATTCTTCTGAAATGGTGGATAAGTTCGACAAACTTATTGCTCCGAAAGGATACGACTGGAAACTTCGGGATATTCTGCCGAAGGTATTGTCGGCCGGTGAAAACGCAGGCTTCCTTACTCCCGAAGGAGCCAGTCGCCTCGACGTATCGGGACATCTGAAAGCAGGAATTCCCGTCTGTCCACCCGAAGGTGACGCTGGAACCGGCATGGTTGCCACCAACGCCGTAAAGCAGCGCACTGGAAACGTATCGGCAGGCACCTCCTCTTTCTCAATGATTGTATTGGAAAAAGAATTGTCCAAGCCCTACGAAATGATTGACATGGTAACCACCCCCGACGGAAGCCTCGTAGCTATGGTGCATTGCAACAACTGCACTTCCGACCTCAATGCCTGGATCAATATTTTCAAAGAATACCAGGAACTGATGGGTATCCCCGTAGATATGGACGAAATCTACGGAAAACTCTATAACCACGCCCTGACAGGCAATGCAGATTGCGGAGGCCTCATCTCTTACAACTACATATCAGGCGAGCCTATAACGGGACTGGCAGCCGGACGTCCACTGTTTGTACGTTCGGCAAACGACAAGTTCAACCTTGCCAACTTCATGCGCACCCATCTGTATGCTTCAGTGGGAGTTCTCAAAATCGGCAACGACATCCTTTTCAATGAAGAGAAAATCAGAGTAGACAGAATCACCGGTCACGGAGGACTCTTCAAAACCAAAGGAGTAGGCCAGAGAATACTGGCAGCTGCCATCAATTCACCCATTTCCGTTATGGAAACAGCCGGCGAAGGTGGTGCCTGGGGTATTGCCCTCCTCGCTTCCTACCTTGCAAACAACGGAAACGACCAATCCCTTGCCGACTTCCTGGACAAGCATGTATTCACCGGAAATGCCGGTATTGAAATCTCACCGACAGCCGAAGATGTAAGCGGATTCAACACCTACATCGAAAGCTATAAAGCTGGTTTGCCCATCGAAGAAGCAGCAGTAAGATTCAAGAACTAAGTATTTAATAACACTAAAAAACTATGAACACAAAGTTATTTATCAGTAGCATATTTCTCTCCACCTCGTTGTCACTCTTCGCACAGAAAAGTGCCACTATCACTTTACACACAGACCAGAGCGGGCAAATCATTCCCAAAGAAATCTACGGCCAATTTGCAGAGCATTTGGGAACTTGTATCTATGGTGGACTTTGGGTAGGTGAAAACTCCGATATTCCCAACATCAACGGTTATCGCACCGACGTATTCAATGCACTGAAGGAGCTCCGTGTACCCGTCCTTCGCTGGCCGGGAGGCTGCTTTGCCGATGAATACCACTGGATGGACGGTATCGGCCCTAAAGAAAACCGCCCCAAAATGGTGAACAACAACTGGGGAGGCACTATCGAAGACAACAGTTTCGGAACCCATGAGTTCCTCAATCTCTGCGAAATGCTGGGATGTGAACCCTATATCAGTGGAAACGTAGGCAGTGGTACCGTAGAAGAACTTGCCAAATGGGTGGAATACATGACCTCCGAAGGAGACTCCCCCATGGCACGCCTGCGCCGCCAGAACGGTCGCGACAAAGCCTGGAAAGTAAAATACCTCGGCGTGGGTAACGAAAGCTGGGGTTGCGGTGGAAGCATGCGTCCCGAATATTATGCCGACCTCTACCGCCGCTATTCCACCTACTGCCGCAACTATGACGGCAATAGTCTTTTCAAGATAGCCAGCGGTGCCAGCGACTACGACTATAACTGGACCAAAGTGCTGATGGACCGCGTAGGCGGCCGTATGCACGGTCTTTCCTTGCACTACTATACCGTCAGCGGATGGAACGGCAGTAAAGGCGCCGCCACCCAATTCAGTAAAGACGACTATTACTGGACACTGGGCAAATGCCGCGAAATAGAAGATGTCATCAAGAAGCATTGCACCATTATGGATGAATACGACCCTCAAAAGAACGTGGCTCTTATGCTTGACGAATGGGGAACCTGGTGGGACACTGAACCGGGTACCAATCCCGGACATCTGTACCAACAGAATACATTGCGTGATGCTTTTGTCGCTTCCCTCAGCTTCGACATCTTCCATAAATATACCGACCGTCTGAAAATGGCAAACATTGCCCAAATCGTCAATGTATTGCAATCCATGATTCTGACCAGCGGAAAAAACATGGTACTCACCCCCACTTATTATGTATTCAAAATGTACAATGTACACCAGGATGCCACCTACATTCCTCTTGAGCTGAACTGCGACATGATGGATGTACGCGACAACCGCAGAATACCAATGGTCAGCGCTACCGCCTCCAAAGACCCAAACGGCAAGATACACATTTCCATGTCCAACGTAGATGCAGACAATGCACAGGAAGTGACCATCAATCTGTCTGGAACGAAAGCCAAGAAAGCAGTTGGTGAAATATTGACTTCCACCAATCTGACGGACTACAATTCATTTGAAAATCCCGACAATGTGAAACCCGTTCCGTTCAAAGAGGTAAAAATCAATAAAGATATTCTCAAGATTAAACTTCCGGCCAAATCAATCGTTACTATTGAGTTACAGTAAAACTACCGTGCACCGCACAAAATCAGCTAAATACGTTTAGTATCATTTTAGCAGCAAAAAGGCAGTAATACTGATAAAAAAGACACTCTTCGAGTGTTGTGAATTACGCATAAAGAGTTATCTTTGCCCTTGGAAAACCTACAAGGACCAAATAACCTATTGATAATATTCAAAATTAATTAGATTCAATATGAACGACAACAAACTTATGAACCGTGCGGCGGACAATATCCGTATCCTTGCTGCATCCATGGTTGAGAAAGCCAACTCCGGGCATCCGGGCGGTGCCATGGGTGGTGCTGACTTTGTAAATGTACTCTTCTCAGAGTTCCTGGTATATGACCCTGAAAATCCGGCTTGGGAAGGTCGTGACCGTTTCTTCCTCGACCCGGGACACATGTCACCGATGCTTTACTCTACATTGGCCCTGACCGGCAAGTTCACGCTGGACGAACTGAAAGAGTTCCGCCAATGGGGAAGCCCTACTCCGGGACATCCCGAACGTGACATCATGCGCGGCATCGAAAACACTTCCGGACCGCTCGGCCAGGGACACACATTTGCAGTCGGTGCAGCCATCGCAGCCAAGTTCATGAAGGCACGTTTCGAAGAAGTAATGCCACAGACCATCTACGCTTATATTTCTGACGGTGGCATCCAGGAAGAAATCTCCCAAGGCTCAGGCCGTATCGCCGGAGCATTAGGGTTGGATAATCTCATCATGTTCTATGATGCCAACGACATTCAGCTTTCTACCGAGACAAAGGATGTGACCATCGAAGATACCGGCAAGAAATACGAAGCTTGGGGCTGGAAAGTCATTAAAATCAATGGTAACGATCCCGATGCCATCCGCGGTGCACTGAACGAAGCCAAAGCTGAGAAAGAGTGTCCGACGCTGATTATCGGCCATACCGTAATGGGTAAAGGTGCCCGCAAGGCAGACGGCAGCAGCTACGAAGCTGATTGTGCCACGCACGGTGCTCCTCTGGGCGGCGACGCTTATATAAACACTATCAAGAATTTGGGTGGTGACCCGACAAATCCGTTTGTCATCTTCCCCGAAGTGGCCGAACTATATGCCAAGCGTGCAACTGAGCTGAAGAAAATCATGGCTGAAAAGTATGCAGCCAAAGCCGTATGGGCAAAAGCCAATCCGGAAAAGGCTGCCAAACTGGAAATGTTCTTCTCCGGCAAGGCTCCCGAAGTGAATTGGGCCGCCATCGAACAGAAAGCAGGCGTTGCCACCCGCGCAGCATCTGCCACTGTGCTCAGTGCTCTCGCCACTCAAGTAGAAAATATGATTGTTGCTTCTGCCGACCTTTCCAATTCCGACAAGACAGACGGATTCCTCAAGAAAACACATGCCTTCAAGAAAGGTGACTTCAGCGGTGCATTCTTCCAGGCCGGTGTTGCCGAGCTGACTATGGCATGTTGCTGTATCGGTATGGCACTGCATGGCGGTGTAATCCCCGCTTGCGGAACTTTCTTCGTATTCTCCGACTACATGAAACCTGCCGTACGTATGGCAGCCCTGATGGAAGTTCCCGTGAAGTTCATCTGGACACACGATGCCTTCCGTGTAGGTGAAGACGGTCCTACCCATGAACCGGTAGAGCAGGAAGCCCAAATCCGCCTGATGGAAAAACTGAAAAACCACAAGGGACATAATTCCATGTTGGTACTCCGCCCGGCAGATGCAGAAGAAACAACTGTGGCATGGAAACTGGCAATGGAAAATACCACAACCCCAACCGGTTTGATTTTCTCCCGCCAGAACATCGCCAACCTGCCCGAAGGCAACGATTACGAACAAGCTGCCAAAGGCGCTTATATTGTAGCCGGCTCCGATGAAAATCCAAATATAATCCTCGTTGCTTCAGGCTCGGAAGTTGCCACATTGGTAGCCGGTACTGAATTGCTGCGCAAGGATGGCATCAAGGTGCGTATCGTGTCCGTTCCTTCCGAAGGTCTGTTCCGTAGCCAAGCTCCGGGATATCAAGAAGGCATTATCCCGTGTGGTGCCAAGGTATTCGGCCTGACAGCCGGTCTGCCCGTCACACTGCAAGGGCTGGTAGGTCCCCGCGGTAAAGTATGGGGATTGGAATCATTCGGATTCTCGGCACCTTATAAAGTGCTGGACGAAAAGCTCGGTTTCACCGCAGAGAACGTTTACAAACAAGTAAAAGCAATGTTATAATCATTATCCAATGTGCTGATGTGCTGATTGCCCGCGCCCTACAAGCTGCAGGCATCAGCACATTGGCACATTGGTATATTAACTGACCATCATGAAAACAATAGGAATCTGTTCCGACCATGCAGGCTTCGAATTGAAGGAATATGTTCGCGGCTGGTTGGAAGCCAAAGGCTGGGCTTACAAGGACTTCGGGACCTACTCAACCGAGAGTTGCGACTATCCCGACTTTGCACATCCTTTGGCACTGGCCGTTGAAGCCGGAGAGTGCTATCCGGGAATTGCCATCTGCGGAAGCGGTGAAGGTATCAGCATAACGCTGAACAAGCATCAGGGTATCCGCGCAGCCCTCTGCTGGACGGCAGAAATAGCCCATTTGGCACGCCAGCACAATGATGCCAATGTGCTTGTCATGCCAGGGCGATTCATCAGTACCGAAGAAGCCGACATGATTATGAGGGAATTCTTCAGTACACCATTCGAAGGCGGACGCCACCAACGAAGAGTGGACAAGATACCGGTACACTTGTAAAGCAATAGAATCACCTTCTTTATGATATCCGCCCGAAGCTCTGACATTCTGATAGAATCGTGAGAAACTTCGGGCTTTTTATTTGCCCCTTTTTCTTATTTTTCACAGTGAAGATGCTCATTGTCTTCAAATAAAAACTATCTTTGTGGTTCGATAACCCGGATATTTTTTAGATATGGAACGACTGAATACCATAAAAGAGCTTATCAACCAGGGAAATGTAGAGCAAGCCATCCAGCAGCTTGACGAAATACTGCAAACAGACTTTCCCGGCAAAGACGAAGCTTACTACCTGCGGGGAAATGCCTATCGGAAACAAGGCAACTGGCAACAAGCACTGAACAACTATCAGTATGCCATCGACCTGAACCCCGAAAGCCCGGCACAACATGCCTATCAAATGGCTATGGACATCCTGATCTCTTTTTTCAAAGCAGCAATCTCATCTTCGATATACACCAAACTCCATCCTTTCAGGGAAGAGGTTGCCCCATAAAGACACCTTCATGTGACAACCTCTTTTATTTAAAGTACATAACGGCGCATCATCCCTTGCGGGATAGACCGTTTTTTTGTTTACCCTATTATACCGTATCGGTAAAGATTTGACAATACTACTGTCAAGACAGTGTAAGATGTGGAAAAGAGGCTGTGCATCAAGACAGCCTCTTTTTAGTGGTTAGCCGCTAGTGGCTAGGGGTTAGTGGATGGCTTGAAATTTAAAGGTTTTCTCTGAAAACTACAAACTCCGTATTACAAACTATCACCTTATATCAATTTATTTTGCTTGGCAATTTCAGCGACTGCTTCGATAGAAAGTTTCATGTACCGGGCAATTTGCTCAAAGGATAGACCATCTTTAATCATTTCGAGCGCTGCTTCCCGGTCTTTCCGCTCAGAATTTCGCTTTTCTTGTTCAACGCCTCTTTCTATGCCTTTTTCCATGGCTCTTTCATAGAGTCCTTCACCTAAGTTGCACATAGTCGTGACATCCTCCTTCCCTTTAGCCGTCAAATCAATGTCATATTCATCATGTAAGGCTGTCAGTAGATCTTCTGATTTCATCTTTTTGACAAACAATAAATATAACAGGTGCATCAACCGGTACTCCGTCAAGTCTTGTTCTGAAATCTCCTCTGATAGCCGCTGATGTATTAAAG
>OGXC01002769.1_pt1 | contig 11288 bp, 10 predicted proteins | sample 1576201 | NCBI WGS metagenome assembly OGXC01 (sample SAMEA3541562, study PRJEB24748) | human gut metagenome | biome: human gut; feature: human-associated habitat; material: faeces | place: China | collected 2012 | reverse complement strand
TGCTCATACACCAGCCTCCTGCTTGATGGCCTCATACTTTGCGCGGACTTCGGCACACCCGGTCGGAATACGCAATCAGCGAGTATCTGGCCCTGCACGCGGGGCAGACGTTCAGCAAAGAACAGATATATGAAGCTGTTTTTGGCTATGATGGCACAGCGGACGATACGGCAGTGACCCAGCACATTAAAAATATCCGCGCCAAACTGCGCACAGCGGGCGTTGCCGCGCCGGAAACCGTACTGAAAACAATATGGGGAGTGGGCTACCAATGGAAAAGCGAAACCTGACCCCGCTGCGCAATGTGCTGGTGCGCTACCTTGTGGTGTGCGGCGGTGGAAGCCTTGTGATCCTGCTGGTGTGGTGGGGGCTGTTTATGTCGCTTATACGCAATGGGTTTTTGCTGCCTCCCGTTACCGGGGCGCAGGTGTGCAGCGAAGCACGGGATTACGCCGCAACCGCCACCGTTGAAACCTTTGACCCCAACGCCATTGACCCGCTGTGCCGCTATGCCATCTTACAGGCCGGGACAGCGCATGTGCTGCAAACCAACATGACAGCCAGCCAGCTGAAAAAAGCGAGGAACATATTAACGGGCGGCAGGCAGTGGGTGGTGGCATCGTACCAATACTACCAATACGTGGTGGATATGGCGGATGGCGCACGCTGCATTTTGCAGTATGATTATTCGGTGCCCTATGCGGACCCGGCGCTGCGGGAAGTCCTGCCGGATTTCCAGACTATGTATATTCTGCTGCTGATTTTGCTGGAGGTGATATGGCTGGCGCTGTGTACCCACTGCACGGTGAAGGTGCTGACGGGGGAGACCCGCAAGCTGACCAAAGCTTCCGCAGCAATCGCCGCCCAGCGCCCGGAAGAAATCGAGGTTTCCGGCGCTAAGGTGAGGGAGTTCGCCGAAACGTTGCGGGCTATGCAGACAATGGGCAGCCAACTGACAGCCAGCCTGCAAAGCCAGTGGAAGCTGGAACAGCAGCGCGCCGAGCAGACCGCCGCCCTGGCCCATGACCTGAAAACCCCGCTGGCGATCATAACCGGCAACGCCGACCTGCTGGCGGAGGATGAGAACCTGACCGAAGCCCAGAAAGCCCAGATTGCCGCCATGCAGCGCGCCGCGGAAAAAGCGGACCGCTACCTGCAAACCCTGCGCACCGTCAACACCACCGAAACCAGCCCGCAGGAGCCGATGCAGCGGGTGCAGGTGCAGGAAATTCTGACACGGTGCGCTAATGATGCCAAATTGTTGTGCGAAAATAAAAGTATACAATTTGTACTAAACAACGCAATGGAAAACGCCCGAACCATCCCCGCACAAAGGCAGGCACTGGGCCGGGCACTGGATAATATTTTAGAAAACGCCGTTCGCTTTACCCCCGCTGGCGGAACCATCACGCTGGATGCTGTGGAAGAGGGACAGGAAATTGTTTTCACTGTAACGGATACCGGGCCGGGGTTTAGCCCGGAAGCCCTGCAGAAAGCGGGCCGGGAACTCTTCACCACCGATGCCGCCCGCGGCCAGCACTGGGGCCTTGGCCTTGCTGCCGCCCGCCGCACCGCCCAAACCCATAACGGCACCCTAACCGTAAGCAACGGGGAGAACGGGGGCGGAAAAGTGGAATTGAGAGTTAGGAGGTAGGAGTGAGGAGTTTTTTGGGTCGCAGATACCGTACTTATTTTCTCGTCTCGGTCCAGTACTCTCCCATGCTTGCTCCCGGCTGGCCGGTGCATTCATTGGAGAGATAATGGGTCAGGGCATCGTCGGCGGGGGTCCAGGCGCGTGCGGTGGGTTCATCGGGGTATTCCACTTCGGCATACATAAAATGGCTGGGCAGCCCGGCGTCCACATCGTTCACTTCCAGCTTCAGGCCGTTCTTCAGGGCATAGGTGCGGCGCTCCTTGGCAATCAGCGGTTTGCCGATCAGGCGTTCCAGCTTTTCAAACAGCTCCGGCGTGATCTCGGTTTCAATCTCTTCCCGCATCAGGCCGGTTTTGTCCGGTGCGCCCTTAAAGCAGAGCACCAGCGCGGTGCGGCCGCCCTGCAATGCTTCGCGCCGGATGCGCACTGTGGGGCGCACGCTGATGTACCCTTGGTCCATGCGGTAAGTTTCCAGCAGGGGAAGCCCCTGGGGCCAGCCCTGCACCATCCATTTGCGTTCAATTTCCATGATGTTCACCTTGCTCTTTCCTGATTTCTACCCGGAATGTCGTGCCATCCTGCCCGGATTCCGCCCGGATAGCGGCGTGGTGTGCCTGGCAGATGCTTTGTGCAATCGCCAGCCTCAGCCCGGTTCCGCTGCCGGTGTGGGATGGGTCCGCGCGGTAAAAGCGCTCAAAAATATGGAGCAGCCGGTCCGGTGGGATGGGCGTGCCGGTGTTGTGCACCGTCAAAACCGCCTGGCTGCCCGCTGCGGCCAGCCGCAGGGTCACGGCGCCGCCGGTGCCCGCGTACTTGATGGCATTATCCAGCAGGATCACCGCCAACCGATGCAGGGAGGCGGCATCCCCCTGCACGGTCTGGCCGGGGGTTCGTCCTCTACAATCAGGATATTCACCGGCAAATATCCTTCGGCTTTCTTCAATTTATAGATACAGTATACCACAATTAGCTGAAAATAGGCTGAAAAATGCGGCAGGGTTTTGCGCCTGCCGCATTTGCGTTACTCTTCTTCCAAGATCTCTGCGGCAACCTCTGCACGGTCGCGGCGGGTATCCATGGCGGTCTTTTCAATCATGCGGTGGGCTTCCGCTTCGCTCATGCCCTTGTGCTCGATCAGATAGCACTTGGCACGGTCCACCAGCCGGATCTGGGCAATCTTATCCCGCAGTTTGTCGTTTTCCTGCCGCAGATAATCCAGGCGGCGGCAGCAGGCGGCGGCCATCTGAACGGCCTGGCGGAACTGCACCCCGGTAAAGGGCTTTGCCAACACCAACACACCGTGCTGCTGCAATTTATCGGAAATCTGGTCTGCGGTGCCCGCCTTGGCAAGAAGAATGACACCGGCGTTTGATTTTTCTACCGCATAGGTCGAAAGTTCGTGGCCAAACTCGTCCGGCAGGGGGGTGTTGATGATCACGACCTCGAAATCAATATCCCCCATGCGGCGGCGGGCTTCGCCGCCGCTGGCCACAATGGTGGGGCGCAGGTAACCCAGCTCCGCTACATGCTTTGCCAGGTATTCATTTGCGTTGTTCCCCGCAGAGGCAATCAAAGCTGAAGGCACAAACACATCACCGCCCATCTGTTAAATTACAAAATCTGCCCTGCTTTGGGAAACATCAAATCTTCAAAAAGCAGTTTTCACGCTCCCATGCCTGGGGGTCGGGGGCACTTTCGTAACCATGGCACAACTGGGTCTGGTATTCAAAGTATTTGTTCATCAGCGGCACAGGCAGCTCTTTGGCGATAAAGTCACTCTGTGCGGCAATGGTGATGGCCTCGCGCAGACTTTCGGGCAGGCTTTCCAGCCCTTCGGCGGCGCTCTTGTGGAACAGATTGCGGTTGACCGGAGCGGGCAGCGGCATCTTTTTTTCAATGCCGTCGAGCCCGGCGGCCAGAATCAGGCCAATGACCAGATATGGGTTGCAGGAGGGATCGGGGCTGCGCAGCTCCAGGCGGCAGAATTCGCCGGTGGCGGAAGGCAGGCGCACCAGCTGGCTGCGGTTCTGGCGGCTCCAGCTGACATACTTGGGGGCTTCGCAGCTGCCAAACCGTGTGTAAGAGTTGGGGATTGGGTTGCAGAAGCAGGTCAGCTCCCGTGCGTGGGCAAGGATACCGGCAATAAAATGTCCGGCCTCGCTGTCGGGGGCAATGTCGCCCTGGAACAGGTTTTTGCCGTCCCGGTGGATGGAAACATTCACATGCATGCCGCTGCCGGCCTGGTCCTGCATGGGCTTGGGCATAAAGCTGGCAAACAGGCCGTTGCGGTCCGCAATAGCTTTGACGGTGCTTTTGAAGGTGTTCAGGTTATCGGCCGATTTGAGCGCGGTGGAATACATAAAGTCCACTTCGTTCTGGCCAAAGCCGCTTTCGTGGTGGCTGTGCTGGGGGCGCAGGCCCATATCCTCCATGGCAAAGCAGATCTCGCGGCGGATGTTCTCGGCCTTGTCCAAAGGGGCAATGTCAAAGTAGCCGCCGTGGTCCATCGGGATGCGGGTGGGGTTGCCGTGCTCGTCGGTCTGGAACAGATAGAACTCACATTCGCAGCCCACATCGCAGCGCAGGCCCATGGCCTTGGCGCGCTTGACCACCGATTGCAAGTACCCGCGGCTGTTGCCGGCAAAGGGGCGGCCATTGGGCAGGGTGATATCGCAGTACATGCGCATTACACGGCCCTCGGTGGGGCGCCAGGGCAGAATGGTCATTGTGTCCGGGTCTGGCCAAAGCACAAGGTCGCTCTCCTCAGTGTTCATAAACCCGGCAATGGAGCTGCCGTCAAAGCAGACACCCTGCTCGAAGGCATAGGGAAGGTCCCCGGCAAAGACAGAGATGTTTTTTTGATTGCCGAAAATATCACAGAACGCCAGACGTACAAATTTTACGTCGTTATCTTCGACATAGTTCAGGATATCCTGTGCAGTATGCTTCATGGTGGAATCCTCCAATGTTTGAGCTACATAGTTGGCAGAGAGGGGAGAGTAGTTAGGAGGTAGGAGTGAGGAGTTAGGAGTTGATGCAATTAGAAATTAGCAATGAGCAATTAGAAATTCCGTAGGGCGCACAATGTGCGCCCGTCACTTTGCGATTGATCCCATTATAGCATATAAAGCAAAGTTCCGGAACGGATTGAGCAGAAAAAGGAATCGGGAGTTTATTCAGCATTGAACCCAATAAACTCCTAACTCCTAACTTTCAACTGACTCCTACCTAAACTCGAAAGCCCCACCTCGCGGCGGGCCTTTCGAGCTGGTGTAAGAAATAGGAAAAGGAGAATGGCGTGTTAAAAAGCCGCGCCCGGCATTTTGTGCAAAGCACAAACCCTTGCTGCCGGGGGCTTTTGGGGTCACTGCTTACTCAGTGTAAAACAGCATACGGCTGTAGCACGGCAGCGGCCAGTAATCCTCATCGACAAGCTCTTCAGCAGCGTCAGCGGCGGCGCGCAGGGTATCCATGGCGGGCAGAACCTCATCATGGAAAGCATGAGCCTTAGCGGTCTCATCGTCCAGGGCGCTGACCTTATCGGTCACAGCCTTCAGAGCGTCGGTTGCATCAGACATCTCGTCAGTGTATTTGGAAAGTGCAGTCAACAGCTTTGCTTCGGACTTGGTGGAGATGCCTTCCACAGCAGCGATCTTGGCTGCGGCGGTGCTGGCAACTTCGCCCATATAGCTGGTGGCGGCAGGAATCAGCTGCTTGGATGCGATCTTGAGCATAGTGCGAGCTTCGATGTTGATAATCTTGGAGTAGTGCTCCATCTCAACTTCGTAACGGCTCAGCATTTCGGTCTTGGTCAGAACGCCGAACTCTTCCATCAGGGAGATGTTCTTCTCTTCCTTCAGGGCGACCATGGCATCGGGGGTGCACTTACGGTTGGGCAGGCCACGGCGGGCAGCCTCAGCTTCCCAGGCTTCGGAATAACCGTTGCCGTTGAAGATCACACGGCGGTGGTCGTTCAGGGTCTTCTTGACCCAGGCAGCGGCAGCGCACTCAAAGTCAGCAGCGCCCTCCACATCGGCAACAAACTGCTTCAGCTCTTTGGCAACAGCAGTGTTCAGGATGGTGTTGGCATCGCTCAGGTTCTCAGCGGAACCGGGCATACGGAACTCGAACTTGTTGCCGGTAAAGGCGAACGGAGAAGTACGGTTACGGTCGGTGGTGTCCTTGCTGAACTTGGGCAGAACATCAACGCCAAGGTCCATCTTCATCTTAACAGGGCCGGCATAGGGGCTGTCGGTGCAGACAGCATCGATAACAGCTTCCAGCTCTTCGCCGACAAAGATGGAGATGATGGCCGGGGGAGCTTCGTTAGCGCCCAGGCGGTGGTCATTGCCGGGGGTGGCAACAGAGGTACGCAACAGGTCAGCGTATTCATCGACTGCCTTGATAACGGCGGTCAGGAAGACCATGAACTGCAGGTTTTCCATCGGGGTATCGCCGGGATCCAGCAGGTTTTCGCTCTTGGTGCTGATGGACCAGTTGTTGTGCTTGCCGGAACCGTTAACGCCCTCGAACGGCTTTTCGTGCTGCAGGCAGACCAAGCCGTGCTTATCGGCAATCTTCTTCATCATTTCCATGGTCAGAAGGTTGTGGTCGATGGCAACGTTGGTGGTATCGTAAATGGGGGCGAGCTCATGCTGGCAGGGGGCAACTTCGTTGTGCTTGGTCTTTGCGGGGATGCCCAGCTTCCACAGCTCGGTGTCCAGATCCTTCATAAAGTCGGAAACAATGGGGCGGATCACACCAAAGTAGTGCTCTTCCAGTTCCTGGCCCTTGGACGGTGCAGAGCCAAACAGGGTGCGGCCGGTCAGAACCAGGTCCAGGCGCTTGTTGTAATCCTCTTTGCGGATCAGGAAGTACTCCTGCTCCGGGCCAACGGTGGTGGCCACGCGCTCAACATCCTTGCCGAACAGGTGCAGTACCTTGCAGGCCTGGTCGCTGATGGCCTGCATGGAACGCAGCAGCGGGGTCTTTTTATCCAGTGCTTCGCCGGTATAAGAGCAGAATGCAGTGGGGATGCACAGCACGTCATCTTTTACAAAAGCATAGCTGGTGGGGTCCCATGCGGTGTAGCCGCGGGCCTCACAGGTGGCGCGCAGGCCGCCGGAGGGGAAGGAGGAGGCGTCCGGCTCACCCTTGATGAGCTCCTTGCCGGAAAACTCCATGATGGCGGTGCCGTCCGGCTGGGGGCTGACAAAGCCGTCATGCTTCTCACTGGTGATGCCGGTCAGAGGCTGGAACCAGTGGGTGTAGTGGGTGGCGCCCTGCTCAATGGCCCAGCGCTTCATGACGCTGGCCACGACGTTGGCGACCTCAAGGTCCAGCGGCTGGCCCTTCTCAATCGTCGCCTTGAGGCTCTTGTAGGTCGAGCTGGGCAGACGCTCGCGCATCTCATGCTCGTTGAAGACTTTGCTGCCGTAAAGTTCCATAACGGTTGCTGCCATACTTCTTACTCCTTTATTTCCTCTATTTACAGAAAAAGGACGCTGCGAAAACACATTCGCAGCGCCCTTGCTGTTATGCCTCTATTATACGGGGTAAGCGGACAAAATGCAACTGGCAATCTGACGAAAGAAGCAACGGTTTTTTGGTTGAAATACGGCAATACTGTGAACTGTGCGCGAGAGACGGAATGTGGTATACTAAGAGCAGGTCGGATGGCTGCAGGTGCAACGACTGCTGCGCAGCGCCGTAGGGGCCGGGCATGCCCGGCCCGCTGCTGTACGGCATTGCAGCGATAACGGATAGGTTGAGGGCCGGACATGTCCGGCCCCTACAGGGAGGCAGGGGCTCATTATGGAAATCGAACGCAAATGGATGGTCACGGGCTGGCCGGAGGGGCTGACCCAGACCTCGGACTATCAGATGGATCAGGGCTACGTCAGCGTGCGGCCCACGGTGCGCATCCGGCGCGAGGCCCTGCAGGGCGGGCGCACGGCGCTGGTGCTCTGCTTTAAAGGGGCGGGCACCCTGAGCCGCGAGGAGATCGAGACCGAAATCGACGCCGAGCTGTTCGCAAAGCTCGAGCATTTAATAGGTAAGCCCCTTATCCACAAGGAGCGCCGCGGCTATCGTCTGCCCGGCGGGCTGACGCTCGAGGTCAACTGCGTGGACCCCGACCTGCCCACGGCCTTCTGGTACGCCGAGGTCGAGTTTGAAACCGAAGCCCAGGCTCTTGCCTGGGACTCCGCCGCCGCGGGCCTTGCCGACTACCTGCACGACGAATGCACCGGCAAGCCCGGCAGCAGTATGGGGGAGTACTGGCTTCAGACGCGAAAATAAGGAAACTTTCAGTCTACGCGCTAAGAGCCGCCTTCGGCGGTTGCGCTCCGACACGCGCCTGCGGGCGCAGCCCCGTGGGGGAGGCAAAAATTTGTATTTGTAAAATCTCCGCCCCCACCTTTACAAACGCCCTTGAAACGACTACAATGTTAGTATATTTACTACAACAGGAAAACCTGAGAAGGAGCAATGGAATGAAACGTGTTCTGCTTGTGATCGCAGCGCTGCTCTCCCTGACAGTGCTGCTGGCGGCCTGCAAAAAGAGCGGCGATACCATCTCGACCCCCACCGCGGAAAGCACACCCGCGACTGTGGAGGCGACCCCCGCTCCCACCGAGCTGCCCCCCTATGAGGCCAACGTCCTGACCGGTGAACCGAAGGGTGCTGACTACCCCGAGGGCCAGCGCATCACCGCCGTGATGGTCAACAACATCGTGGCGGCACGCCCCCAGCGCGGTCTGTCCAAGGCCGACATCCTGTTTGAGATCAAGGTCGAGGGCGGCATCACCCGTTTCATGCCTGTCTTTACCGATTATAAGACCGTCGGCGAGGTCGGCCCCGTCCGCTCGGGCCGCGACCAGTTCTTCCGCCTGATCCTGCCCTGGCAGGCGCTCTATATCCATGAGGGCCAGTCCGTCGTCATGCAGCAGTACGCCATCGACTACGACTACGGCAAGCTGAACAACAACGACGGTGCCAACGGCTACCGCGATTATGGCCGCGTCAACTGGGCCGGCAAGAGCTACAACGCCGGTTCTCTGGCGCTGGAGCACACGATGTACACCAACGCCGACAACATCGCAAACTATATCAGCAGCCAGAACGTGGACATGAACCGCACCTACAACTCCACCTTCTTTAACTTTGTGGATTACCGCCTGGGCACGACCCGCGACCTGTCCAACAGCCTGGACAGCGCCTACAGCGATAAGTACGGCCCCGTCGTCTCCGACGGCCAGTATATCGAGATCGAGCACAGCCAGTCCTACAAGACCCGCTTCATCTACGACGAGTCCACCAACGAGTACAAGATGCAGCAGAACTACTCCGACGGCCAGTGGCGCGACACCGTGGACGAGGCCGCCGACAACAAGGTGCTGACCTTCCCCAACGTCATCGTGCTCTACACCGACATCCACACCTACCCCGGCCATGAGAAAACGGACCTGCAGTATGTTGAGTACGCATGGGGCGGCATCGGTTACTACTGCTACGGCGGCAAGTGCGAGAAGATCTACTGGCAGAAGGGCACCCCGCTGGAGGCCCTGCGCCTGTACTACCTGAACGAGGACGGCACCTGCAGCGACACCCCGCTGGAGGTCAACACCGGCAAGAGCTATGTGGCCGTGACCGACGTAGACTTTGCCGGAAACTTTGTCCACAGCACGCTGGACGGCGTCAACCTGTCCACCGCGACGACCCAGACCTACGAGAAGAGCTATGTCGAGGACGACGCCAAGGCCGGTGAGACCCTCGGCTCCTCCACCGACGACCTGACCGCAGCCGCCACCGGCAGCGGCGAGGCTGAGACCGTCACCAAGGCCCCCGCAGAGGAACAGGCCCCTGCCGAGGAGCAGGCCCCCGCCGAGGAGCAGGCCCCCGCCGAGGAGCAGGCCCCCGCCGAGGAGTCGGCTCCCGCATCAGAGCAGGCTCCCGATCAGCAGGAAAACACGGAGAACGCTGAGGGCAGCCAAGGTTAAGCATCCATCAACAACGCGGCTCGCCCGGCGGGCCGCGTTGTTTTTATGAGAGAGGTACACTATGAAAAAATGGCAGGCATTGGGCAGTGCTGCGGCGCTGCTGGCGACACTGCTTCTGGGGGGCTGCAGCGGGCAGCAGGCAGCGGCCACGCCGGAGCAGGCGGCCACGCCTTCCCCCGCAGCTACGGCAGAGCCGACCCCCGTTCCGGCCCCGGCAGGCAACCCGCTGACCGGGCTGGACGACGCCGACTACACCGGAAAGCGCCCCGTGGCCGTGATGCTGCGCACGCTGGACGGTGCACAGCCCCAGTGGGGCATTGCGTCCGCCGATGTGCTGATCGAGGGCGTGACCGAGGGCAACACCGCCGGCCTTATGGCGCTGTTTGCCGACGTGGACCGCATCAGCAAGGTGGGGCCGGTCGGCCCGGGCCGCGACCTGTTTTTGCAGGCCGCGCTGCCGCTGAACGCGATGCCGGTCTCGATTGACAAGAACGTCTACGCGGCAAACCTGCTCAACACGCTGGCGTATCAGGATCTGGACGGCTACCACGTCGGCAAGACGGCGTTTGCCTTTGACCAGGGCCGTCAGGACGCAGGCTACCGCGAGGAAAACTGCTGGTACACCACCGGCGAGCTGATCCGCAACGGTGCGGCCAGCTACGGCACGGCGCTGGAGGGCAGCAACACCCCGCTGTTCCGTTTTGGCACGCGGGAGGAGGTTGCCCCCGAGAACCGCAGCGGCATGAGCCTGACCGTGACGTTCTCGAAATCCGACAGCGAGCAGCTGAACTACAACACCGGCACCGGCCTGTACGAGAAGCTGAACGCCGACGGAAGCCCGATGACCGACGCCGACAACGGCCAGCAGGCGGCGTTCACCAACGTGTTTGTGCTGTATGCGTCCAGCGGCATCAAGGATGACGGCTACACCCGCCAGTACGACATGACCGGCGGCACCGGCCTCTACCTGCACGGCGGCGCGTGGGAGCAGATCTCCTGGAGCAAGGAGGACGCCACCGGGCCGTTCAGCCTGACCGCCGCCGACGGCACGCCGCTGACCGTGGCCCCGGGCAAGAGCTTTATCGCGATCTGGGGCGGCTACTACGGCCAGGCCCTGCGCCTGACCGCCGCCGACGGCAGCGAGCAGACCCTGCCCGAAAAGCCCGCCCTGCTGGCAAGCGGCGTCACTGATGAAGCCGCTGCCGCCGCCGAGGCCGCGCTGTCGAACGCGCAGAAGGTCATCGACGCGCAGGCTGCCATTGACCAGGCCAACGCCAGCCTGGCCGAGGCACAGACTGAATTGCAGGACGCCCAGGCCGCCCTGGACGCCGACAGCGAGAACGCCGACCTGCTCGCCGCCCGCGATGCCGCGCAGGCAAAAATCGACGAGCTGAACCAGACCATCGCGGACAATCAGGCGTATCTGGATGCGAACGCTCCGCAGCCGGAGGAAACCGCGCAGTCGGAGGCAACCGAAGCCCCGGCGGAATGATGAAGGTGAGCGGCAGCCGCAAACGACCGGAGGGGCTTTGACGGGCCTTCCCATGGCCGTCCGCTGCAAAAATTGCCGCCCTGTAGGGGCCGGGCATGCCCGGCCCGCGGCCTTCCCATAGCCACCCATACACCATCCACAG
>OGXC01002764.1_pt1 | contig 11311 bp, 6 predicted proteins | sample 1576201 | NCBI WGS metagenome assembly OGXC01 (sample SAMEA3541562, study PRJEB24748) | human gut metagenome | biome: human gut; feature: human-associated habitat; material: faeces | place: China | collected 2012 | reverse complement strand
TCTTTTTCGGTTTTGATCACGATGCAAATATAGAGGTGATTTTGGATATAACAGCTCGAAAACAGGACAGAGTAATCTCCAAGAATCCAGATAGACTTATTTGCATATATATCATTATATATCAAGAAGTTACATTCACAACAAACAGAGTCTCATTTTATAATTTGATACTCTATTTACTAAAAAACAATGTATTTTCGCTCTCCTTATACCCATTTGCTTTCACCCCCTTCACCTCTTTACTCCCTTTCTTCACCATTTTGGCCTTTCCTTCATCTTACATTCAGGCTAATGATGATGCAGGACATTAAGAGATAAGTTCCTTTTCATTAATGATAAACTTGTTTTGCCCTTGTTGCAAAGTTGCTTTTGGTTAATGATAAACTATAAATGAAAGTTCTGATTATATAAATGCAAGTTTTGTTTTTATAAATGCAAGCTTTGATTATAAAAACAAAACTTGCATTTAAAGTTTGCTTCCTATAAAAAACAACTTTGCAATTAAGGAAAAGGAAGTTTAGATAGGGAGAAGAAGAACTTATCTAATAACAGATTGGAAATAGGAAAAGAATAAAAGAGAAGGGGTTCACCAAGTGAAAGGGCAGGGTTCACCCTCTAACCCCGATGAACAGGGAGAAGTGAAGGGTGAAGGTAATATAGATGCAAAATAGATTTCAGGGATAATAAGTCGGAAAGTTACTCTTCTTTGGCTGTTCCGCCGATACTACGGATGTATTCATTCGGAGTAACTCCCGTACTCTTTTTGAATGAGCGGAAGAAGGAGGCACGCGAACTGAATCCACAAAGTTCTGCCAGTGCAGTCAAAGTATAGCGGGAATATTGGCTATCCGCTACCATCTTTTTGAATTGGGTAACGCGATATTCGTTGATAAAATCATAGTAGGACTGATTAAGATACTGGTTCAAAAGATACGATAATGAATGTGAAGAAGTATCCAATGCAGAAGCCAGGTCACCCATCTTCAAATCGGGATTGATATATGGCTTTTCTTTCTCCACATAAGCCACCAGTTTTTTATGAAGTTCTTTACATTCCTCTTCGGTCAGTCTATTGGTCTTATATTTCTCTTCAACAACGGAAGGTTGTTGTTCTGAATTTACTTCCGGATGTTGTTCTACAGACTGTTCTCTTTGTTGTATCTCCTCCTCTGCTGATGATACCACAACCGGCGAAGCAGAAGAAACAAGCAAACGACGCATACGTTTCCAGACATAATACCGTATAAAGGCTATAATTCCTACGATTAATAAAACGGAAAGTCCCCATCCCCACCAAGGTATCATAGGGCATACCGTCACTTGACAGCTAGCTTCGGATTGCTCATTTCCCGGAAGACGTACACGAAAAGTATAAGTCCCGGAAGAAAGTCCGTAATAAGAAACTTCGTTCTGTGCAGCCAATAATTTCCAGTCCTTGTCCACTCCTTCCAGTCGATATTCATATAGTAAGGCAGATGGGAGACCATAAGCAAAGTCTGTGAAACAGAAAGTCAAATTATTCTGATTGTATTTCAAAGAGGAGCTGGTAAAAGGGACACCATTAGCTAATATGTCAGTAAATACGATCGAACGGACCTTGCCACGCACCTCGTCCACACGTTTCGGATCGACATAAATCAGTCCTTTAGTGTTACCAAACCACAATAGTCCTTTTTCATCTTTATAAGCAGCTCCATTCGTAAAAGTTGGTCCCGGCACTCCATCATTGAAAGTGAAAGCATCATATTCCTCTCCCTCTTCTTTGATACGCAATAACCCGTCATTGCAAGCCACCCACAACCAGCCTTGGTTATCTTCTATAACAGACATTAGCGAGTTGTCCGGAAGAGTAGAAAAGATAGAGCGGTTCTGGAAACGGTCCATCGTTAAAGTGGATGTAAACAGGCTTCCTTTCTCACGGATAAAATAGAGGTTGTGTTCAGCATCTTCGTAGATAGTACGAACCTTATCTTTATTCACGAATCCTTCGGGAAAGACATTGGAACGCAAACTTTGGGAAGCCGGGTCGTAAATACACATACCGGTTTCGGTAGCAATCCATCCTTTGCCGGTAGAGTCAAAACTGACTTCATACACATTGCCTTCCGGCAGTTGGGAGTTGGCACTGGTGAAGCTCTTTATCTGCTTTGTCTGTCCGTTATAGCTGAACAGCCCTTGCGAAGTACCTATCCAAAGATTTCCTTTGGCATCCGGTTTCACACAGAAGATATGTCCTTTCTGGAAAAGCTCCGTATCACCTTGGGCAAAATATTTCAGAGACAGCGTTTCCGGATTCAATACCATCATACCGCCACCATACGTACCGATGTAATATTCTCCTTGATAGAAGCAGATTGTCAGTATCAAATCCGAGGTCAAGACGGGTTTTACAAAACTCTTCACTACTCCGGTAGCTTCGTTTATATAAAACAAGCCGTCACGCGAACCGATGACCTTCTCTTGCCCTTTGTTTACAAAAGAACGGATGGAAAGATTGGCCGAATTAAACAAAGGTGGATAATCATACGTACGGAAAAGGCCGTTCTGATAGAGTGAATAATCCAGTCCTGCCTGAAAATGCCCCACCCAGACGGCACCTCTATCATCTATAAGTAAGGAATAAATAGAATTACTGCGAATTCCTTCCTTATCATTGACATCATGGTAAAAACGACGTATCACTTGTTGGTCTTTGTGTGAAAGGAAGTGTACGCCATTGCCGTCAGTAGCTATATACACAGTCCCTTTACCATCGCTGGAAATATCGGAAATGACATCGCACCCCAAAGATACCGCATGAGAGAATGATTCCTTCTTTATATCGAAACGTACTACACCTTGGCTCATTGTACCGAGATAGAGCGTTTCGCCGATACGAGTAAGGCAACGGAAATAATCGGCTTCGGGCACATCCTCCTGAAAATGCCAGGAATCAATCTTGCCGTCTTTCAGTGAATAAGAGAACAATCCCTGTACCGTGGCCAACCATAATACGGTTTTATCTTCATTCAGACAAATATCCATGATTCTGTTACAGGCGGCAAGCATATTCCGGTCTGTCAAGACTTGAAGCAACTGACCGTCTTTATGAATGAATAAGCCTTTCTCTGTGCCGATATAAAGAATATCTCCATCGGCCAGTAACGTATTGACGGCAAAGTCTATCTTTTCGGGGACAATCCTTTCCAATTGGCTGTTTGGGCGATTCAACCGCCAAAGCCCGATTCCGTTTCCCACCCAAAGTTGTTTATTGGATGTTTCCGTAACACTGTTTACCCGTTTCTTTCTTCCCGACTCAATGCCACGGAATTCAAAATGGCGCACTTTCACACCATCAAAACGGTCGAGGCAATTATCCGTCCCCAACCATACAAAACCTTCGGAATCTTTATAAATGGCATTCACCAACAGTCCGGATAGCCCGTCGGACATGACGACATTACGGAATGTATAGTTTTGGGCTTGTAGATTACCCCCACAAGCCAAATATATTAATATAAGAATCAGATATTTAATCGTGTTCTTCACTTACAACTGCTTCCTTTCATATTAAACATGTGACAAACATACATAAAAATCTCCAAAAGAGCACATTCCTTTTTTAAAAAAGTAGCCCCTTCGTATTCTCTATATGTACATAACTAAATACGAAGGGGGTAAATAATTTACTCAATACAATCCAAATAAAAACAAAAGTCCCGAACCAAATAAATGGAATGGGACTTTTTATTATTGCAAAATAACCTAAATCATAAAGCAGGTTTAAGCTCAATCGTTAATCCTAAAGCATTTATGATACGATAGAAAGTAGCAACACTCGGAACTGTAATGCCTTTCTCAATGCGTGAGATGTATGATTTGTTGGCACCGATACGTTTTGCAAGCTCTTCCTGCGTCAATCTGGCATTCTTTCGCGCATCCAAAAGTATTTGACTCGTATAAAAAGCATAAGCTTCTTCGTCAAACTTCGCACGTTCAGGAGTGCCCAGTGCTCCATACTGTGCTTCTAACACAGCACTGTAATCAACGATTTGATGATTGTTTGTCTCCATAATAAGCCTCCTTTATTTTTAACGCCTTTTCTATCTCTCCTGATGGTGTCTTCTGACTCTTTTTCTGAAAGCCATTGAATAAGACATAATCTTACGTTTCATATTACAAATATACGCCAAGTTGTACAATTATGCAACCTGGCGTTAGATTTTAACAGTAAAAAAGACTATAATCATTTCTTTTGCCGTACTCCATCCTTCCCGTTTCAGTAGTTCTGTCTCTTCCCGATTAGGAGAATGTGGAGAACCCATAGCGCAATACTTATCAATCACATTTCCATTATCTCTATGCTATTCTAATTATTTATCAGTCTATCAATTCAATCATATAGCTATAAACATATTTTTTATCAAGCAAACGATATTTATTGTGTGGATACATCCCCCAACTATTATCACCGCCTAATCCGCGTTGCTTCAAATCAACATGCAGGAAAATATTCTTTTGCGGAACAATATCAATGGTATGCTGCAATTTGCGGGTCAAACCGGGGTCAAGGTCTTCCGGTGAGAAATGCAGAGCGGAAAATGCGATAGGTTGCAGACCTGTAATCTTCACTCCCTCTCCTTCACTATTCAATAAAGCCAGCCAACGAACATCCGTTTTATTTCCGGTTTCCTGTGGACGTATATACCAATAGAACTGATTGTCGACTTTATCCTCATATCGCCCGATGAACGAGCTTGAATAACGGTCGATGTAGTTTTCAAAAGGTCCCCTACCATAATAAGTCAGATTTTCATAGGGTTGTTGCAATTCCATCCGCATACCGAAGCGAGGAAGTTCAGGAAGTCTCGTTCCTGTCAAGTCAATACTTCCTGTCACAATAATAGATGCATTATTACGTATCAAATATTCTATCGTGTAAGGAACTTGAATGTCACTTAATATCCAATCAATTTTTATGGACAATCCTTTTTCGTTCTTTTCCTCTATAACCACGTTCTTCACATAACGGTTCACATGCGCTGTCCGCCAGACACCTGCCAACCAGGGCATTTTATTCCCGAAATCATTATCAACCGGAGCACGCCAAAAAGCCGGTTCCGGATATTGCTTAATGGGTTGTTTGCCGTTTATGCTATAATTAAACAGCACTCCTTTTTTCAAATCAATCTTACCGGAGACGGCATCCGACTGAAAAGATAAAACATTGTCTTTCGTTTCATAAGACAACTTACCCGAACAAGCCGAAAGAGAAGCAAAGAAACTGCCTCTATTTAGCTTTATCTGTTCCTTAGCCACTTCATAATGTACAGGAATTAAATCGGTAGCAACCTTTGTATAGGCATAGAGGTTGAGAAAATATTCATTTCCATCTTCCGGAATGACTGGAAGATTCAATCGTACCTCTTTTTCCGCATGAGGTTTTAATTCAACATTGAAATTTCCTGTAGAGAATTTCTCTCCGTTCTTATATACTTCCCAAGTAAAAGCATATTCATTCAGATTGGTAAAATCATAACGATTCCTGATTGAAACAATCCCTTTACTCAAATCTTTCGCGTTAAACTGAATGTACTGATAGACTTTCTTTACTTCATACGCTTGTGGTTTGGGAATGCCATTAGCAGAAATTAAGCCGTCGGTTCCTGTATTTAATTCCCCTTTCCTATCTTCCAGCCATTTATAACTTCCCATTTTTCCATTGTACGTCCAGTAGATGCGTCCGTCTCCCGGTTCTGTCTTCATTTTAAACCCTTGATCCATAAAGTCCCAAATAAAACCACCTTGCAAATTTGGACTGTCATAAATAACATCCCAAAGGTCTTTGAAGTTACCATTACTATTCCCCTGGGCATGGGCATACTCACACATGATAAAGGGGCGCTGTTTACCGGACTTGGCATATTCCGTTATTTTCCACATATTGGGATACATCGGACATACAATATCTGTATTCCAGTCCTCCCAAGCCTGTTCGAATTGCACAAAACGACTTGGGTCATATTCTTTCAGACGTTTATATTCATCATGGAATACGATTCCATTACCACATTCATTCCCTAACGACCAGCCTATGACGCACGGATGATTTTTATCTCTTTCCACCATACGGGTGATACGGTCTACATGAGCCGCATACCATTCGGAACGATAAGCAGGATGCGGAATGGTATCTTTGAAATAAGGAACTGAGCCCATTCCGTGGGTTTCAATATTGGCTTCATCTATAATGTAAATGCCATATTGGTCACATAATTTATAAAACAACGGATGATTGGGATAATGACTGGTACGAACAGCATTCATATTCAGTTGTTTTATCAATTTCAGGTCATTCATCATAATTTCGCGAGTTTGGACGTGCCCCAAGCTGTCATTATGCTCATGACGGTTCACGCCTTTTATATAAGTCGGAACACCATTCACCAATAATCGAGCATTCTTTATTTCTATCTTTCTGAAACCGGTCTTACAGGCAGTAACTGCAAGCTGCTTGTTTTTATCATCCCAAAGTGTGATGACACAATCATAAAGAGATGGCTTTTCAGCATTCCATTTGGATACATTCTTAATGACGCCCGAAAAAGCTAATTGGGTAAACTCATCTTCTATGTCAAATTTCTTTTGTTGTGACAAAACTATTTTGCCGGTTTTATCCAATAATTCCAGTTTGAGTGTTCCTTTTTTTACATTATTACCTGTAAATTCACGCAAATCTACGGTAGCATTGAATATACCATTCTTATATGTACTATCCAAACTTGATTTTAAGAAAAAATCCCAAATAGTCAGTTTAGGGTAAGCTTGCAAGAATACATCACGTTCAATCCCGGTCAGTCGCCAAAAATCCTGGTCTTCCATATAGCTGCCATCATGCCAGCGATAAATCTGTACTGCCAGTAAATTTTCTCCTTCTTTCAGATAGTTCGTCACATTAAATTCAGCCGGTGTTTTGGAAGCTTTGGTCATTCCGACTTGCTGCCCGTTCACATAAATGCGGGCATAGCCGCTAATGGAGCCGAAGTGCAGAAATACTTCGCGCTCCTGCCAGTTTCGAGGAACCGTAAATGTGCGCCGATAGGTACCCACAGGATTGTCTACGTCAATATAAGGTGGATTGGATGAAAATACATACTGAATGTTGCGGATTATCGGTTCACCGAATCCTTGGATTTCCCAGTTAGAAGGAACTGTTATTGTATCCCAATTACTGTCGGGTAAATCTATCCGATAAAAATCTTTTATGCTCGCTGCTATAGTAGGGGCATAGATAAACTTCCACACACCATTCAACGAATGTTGCCAAGACGATTTTCGGGGTTTGTCGTTCACTGCATCCTCTGACTGTTCGTAGAGACGAAAGTCAGCATGTGGCCTCTCTTTGTTCCACTCATATTTGGCGGGATTTTCCCACTCGTTGTTTTGCGCCTTTGCCGTTTGAGGCAAACTATAAAAGAAGCAGATAAAGAATAATAAGGTAGGAAATAATCTATTTATCATAAGGAAAGAGTTGTGAAGGTTTCACAGAGTAGTATCAAGGAGTTAAGAAGTCTAACCTCTTAACTCCTTGAAATCAGCCGGAAAACTCAAAAGTTATTCTTCAGTATATAATAATGTCCCAAATCCCAAATCGCCGGCTTCAGCAGTTCCACGCTCACCATATCCTTCGGGGCGTTCCTTTTCGGCAAAGGCTTGAGAATAGGGTGCATTCATACCTTTCACCTTGGCATAATGGTTGTAGAGGAGTTCCCATCCCGGACGGGCACGCCCCTTAGCCTCGGCCGACACCTTCTCGTGCCAACCATATTTGGGGTGATAGTAAGGTTCGAAAGGCATTTCTACATCTTCAGCCGAAGTCAAGTTATACTTAGCCGTATATTCGCAGAGGTCGAGAACAATGTTGTCGTTGTAGGCAAAAAGGTCGATACCCATGTTATAAGCCGTACGGCAGAAGTAAGCGTGCAAACCGACATTGAGAGTGGCGTGCCCCTGGTCGCGTCCCATCTCCTGGCTCTGTGCCAAATGTCTGCCTTTCACTTTTCCTTCCGGGTCTTCGTGCATACCTCTCACCGACCACTCGATACAGCCCATACCTTTTCCGTGGTAGAAAAACTCCAGGGCTTGTTTAATCTTAGCATCGTCATCATTCAGCACGCCGATAGAAAGAATGGTGAGCATGGCGGGCAGATCCCAACTCATCCAACCTGCAATGGCTGAAGAGTTAAAGTGGTTATCTAAGAAATCGTCGCAGATAGGATAGAAAGTTTTATCTATCCATTTCTTGAAGATTTCGAAATCCTCGGTTTTCCAGCCTTCGTAGTCGCGTATGGCTGTCAGACCGATAGGAAAAAACCGCCCTCTTTTCAGAGAGCGGTTTGAGATGATCGAAATCTTTTAGCCTTCGATTGCAGTGTAGTCGTCCGGAATGGTGATGCCGAGCTTCTCGCAGTTTGCCTTGTTGTACATCTTGGTGAAGGTCGGAGCGGCCTGGACCTCCATGTCGCCCGGGTTTGCGCCCTTGACAAGGATCTCATATGCCATCTCGCCGGTCGCCTGACCCAGCTCGTTGTAGTCGATGGACAGCGTAGCGACGCCGCAGCCGCTGCAGATGCCCTGCTCGCCTGCGATGACCGGAACCTTGGCCGGGATCACGACATTAGCGATCGCCTCGGTGCAGGATGCGGCGGTGTTGTCGGTCGGGATGTAGATAACGTCGCTGCCGGAAGCTGCGTTCTGCGCAACAGATGCAACATCGTTCGAGTCGGTGAACGCGAACTCGGTGCAGGTGTAGCCCTGCGCCTCGAGCAGCGGCTTGATGGTGTCGATCTGGTACTTGGAGTTCGGCTCAGCCGAGCAGTACAGCAGACCTACGTTCTTCGCATCCGGGAACAGCTCCTTGAGCATGTCAGCCTGACCGTCGAGCGGAGCGAGGTCGGTGGTGCCGGAGATGTTGGTGCCGGTCTTGCCGGTCCAGTCGGAGATGCCCAGCGCGGTGCCGTAGTCGGTGACCGAGGTGCCGAGGATCGGAATATCAGAGGTAGCGGCCTGTGCAGCCTGAAGCGCTGCGGTCGCGTTTGCCATGATGAGGTCGTCGCCTGCGGAAACAAAGCCGTTTACGATGGTCGAGCAGTTCGCAGACTCACCGGAAGCGTTCTGAACATCGAACTCAACCTTGCCGCCGTCTGCCTCGACCAGCTCGGTCAGCTTGTCCTGGAAGCCCTGGGTCGCAGCGTCGAGCGCAACGTGCTGCACGAGCTGTACGACGCCGACCTTGTAGCTGCCGGCCGAAGCGCCATCGCCGCCGGAAGCCGCATTGCTGTCATCGCTACTGGAGCTACTGCCGCATGCGGTCATGCTCAGTGCCATGGCGCCTGCCATCAGCGCTGCGAGTAATCTCTTTTTCATGGAAAGCCCTTCTTTTCTAACGATTTTACGCATTCAGCGTATTGCAGCGGACGATTTTCCGTCCGTTGCTTTTACATTTTATCAGTTAAAAGCGCCGCGGTCAAGAGCTGCCGCCGCTTTTTTTGAAAACTTTCTGCGCAGTCAGTCATGTTCCACAAGAGAGCTGCGTCAAATTGTAAATAAACTGTAAGTATTGTCCTTTTCCGGTTGACCTTGTTCGACCTTCATCGTAAAATATAGTCAAGAGAGTATGGTCCTGCCGATGCGGGCCGGGTAATAGAGCGGGCGGCTCCGGGCCGCCGAGAGGTAACGCATATGAACGTATCCTTTTTTCTCAAGCCGAAGGCTGAAGTAGTTTATGTTTACGACACCGATCCGGTCAGAACGGCGCTCGACCGGATGTTTGAGAGCGGTTTTACCGCCATTCCGGTCCTGAGCGCCAAGGGGCGCTACGTCGGCACGATCACCGAGGGCGATTTTCTGCGCCTGCTGCTCGGGCACACGCCCGAACAGGCCGGAAACATGCTGCTCTCCGAGGTCACGCGCCGCATCCATCACCGTTCGGTCACGATCGACGCGCGCATGGAGGATTTGGTCGAGTTGGTCGCCGGACAGAACTTTGTTCCGGTCACGGACGGCCGCGGCATGCTGTGCGGCATCGTCACGCGGCGCGACGTCATCTGTCAGCTTTCCGAGCGCTGCAAGGCGCTGGAGATCCTGAAGGACGAGCAGTAAACAAATCATACAAACGGGGGAATACATATGGGCAGATCAGGCGGCAGCGGCGGCGGCGGTTTTTCCGGAGGCGGTTTCTCGGGCGGCGGACGCTCCTCGGGCGGCTTTTCCGGCGGCAGCCACAGCGGCGGACGAAGCGGCGGAGGAAGCTTTGGCGGAGGCGGCTGGGGCGCACCGCCTCCCCCTCCCCGCAGACCATACCGTACCGGTCCCATCATCATCGACAACTCGCGCCGGTATTATGGCGGCGGCGGAAACGGCGGCGGCAATGGAAACGGGCAGAACAACAGCGGCGGCTCGGGCTGCGGCACGACGCTCATCGTCGTGCTTCTCGTGCTGTTCCTGTTCGGCGGCATCGGGTTCTTCCTGATGGGCACGCCGTCGAGCAGCATCGCGAAATCCACCGTCGCGCGTGAAGCGCTCCCGTCGAACGCCGTCACAGAGACCGGCTACTATACCGATGCTGACGGCGACTGGATCCATAATCAGGGCGAGCTGACCGCCGGACTCCGGAAATTCTATCAGGAAACCGGCGTGCAGCCCTATGTGTACATCCTGCCGAACGGCGAGAGTACCTCGGTTCCCGACCTTAAGAGCCGCGCGGAAGCGCTTTATCCGCAGCTGTTTACCGATGAAGCGCATTTCCTGCTCGTGTTCTGCGACGATGGCCGCGGCGGCTATAACTGCGGCTATACGGTCGGTTCGCAGGCGAAAACCGTGATGGATAATGAAGCGGTCAGCATCCTTGCCGACTATCTCGACCGCTATTACAACGACTCCTCGGTCAGCGAGGAAGAGATCTTCTCGAATGCGTTCGCCAAAACGGCGGACCGCATCATGACCGTGACCCGGTCGCCCGTTGTGCCCGTCGCGGTCTGCATCGCGGCCGTCATCGTCATCGCGCTGCTCGTCTTTTCGCTCCAGAAGCGCCGCGAGGCGAAGGAGCGGCAGCGGCAGGCGGATGAGAAGATGTGGAGCCCTCCGCTCGAGAGCTTCGGCGCAGACGAAGCCGCCGAACGCGCAAAAAAATACGAAAATACAGACACACATACACAATAAAGCGGAAAGGAACGAAGAAAAATGAGTATTCTGGAACGTTTCTCCACGATCATCAAGGCGAACATAAACGACCTGCTTGACCGTGCGGAGGACCCGGCGAAAATGATGGACC
>OGXC01002757.1_pt1 | contig 11351 bp, 8 predicted proteins | sample 1576201 | NCBI WGS metagenome assembly OGXC01 (sample SAMEA3541562, study PRJEB24748) | human gut metagenome | biome: human gut; feature: human-associated habitat; material: faeces | place: China | collected 2012 | reverse complement strand
ATGACCAGACAGAGGCTATGACTCTTGGTACCAGAATCGTTGTTATGAAAGACGGCGTTGTTCAGCAGGTAGATACTCCTCAGAACCTGTACCAGAAACCAGGCAACCTGTTCGTAGCTGGATTCATGGGATCCCCGCAGATGAACTTCCTGGATGCAGAAATCAAAGAAAAAGGTTCCGATCTTGTTGCAGTAATCGGCAAAGACGAACTTGTTATCCCGGCTGCCAAAGCAAAAGCTCTTAAAGATGGCGGCTATGTTGGAAAAACAGTTGTTATGGGTATCCGTCCGGAAGATGTTGCAGACAGAGCTGACGGTTCCATGTCTTCTACTGTTAAAGTATACGAGCTTCTTGGTGCAGAAGTATTCCTGTACTTCGATGTAAACGGAACTCAGATCACAGCTCGTGTTGATCCAGGCACAAAAGCAAAAACAGGTGATCCGGTTAAATTCGATTTCAATATGGAAAAAACTCATTTCTTTGACAAAGATACAGAACTGGTTATCACAAACTAAGATTCAATCAGAATATCAGACCCGGGGCAATTTACCCCGGGTCTTTTTTTCAGAAAACTATTTTCAGAAAGGATGGTTCAATGTCAGTACAGAGAACACTACAAAAATATATGGATGACTGGAAACGCATCAGTCATTTCGATTTCTGTCTTCTTCAGGAAGATAATTCCATTTTGGTCACCACCTGTGACCGCCGCCTTCCAGCAGAATCCAAACTGGAAGAATTCCGAAACAGCACTGCTCTTTGTCTGTCAAATGCCACCTGCTGTCTCTACAAAATAACAGAAAAAAATGAACAGTTTCTTCTCATTGTGTGGGGAAGCGAAGATTCTGTTTCCACGATTGGCGAACTGGCTGTCTGCCAGATTGAGAGTATCCTGGAAAGTTATGCCGAAAAAAATGACAAAAATGCCTTTATGCAGAAACTGCTCCTTGGAGATTATACAGATGTAGAAGCCTTTAACCGGGCACGCAAACTTCATATTTCTTCCAGTGCAAGGAGAGCTGTCTTTCTCGTTGAAACCCGTCAGTCCAAGGATGAACACGCCTTGGCTACCATCAAAAATATATTTTCTGCACGCACGCATGATTTCATCACTTCTATCGATAATCGTGGCATTATCGTCGTCCGTGAACTGACAGCTGCAGAAACATATGACGATCTGGAAAATATTGCACATATGCTTGTAGATATGCTGGGCACAGAAGCCATGACACAGGCCTGGGTTGCTTACAGCAACACGGCAAATGACCTGAAAGATCTTTCCAATGCATACAAAGAAGCCCGCACCGCTCTTGAAATTGGTAAAATTTTCTATGCCGAACGCAATGTCTTCGGATATCGCACTCTCGGTATTGGACGACTGCTCTACCAGCTTCCGGTTTCCATCTGTGAAATGTTCATCCAGGAAATTTTCGGAGATGAATCACTGGATTCCATCGACGGAGAGACACTGGCGATCATCCGTACTTTCTTTGAGAATAATCTGAATCTGTCGGAGACATCCAGACAGTTGTATGTGCATAGGAATACGCTTGTGTATCGTTTTGAAAAGATACAGAAACGGTTTGGACTTGATCTCCGTACCTTCGAAGATGCTATGACCTTTAAGCTTGCCATGCTTGTGTCCCGGTATCTGCGATATCAGAACAGAACCTGAAGGGGAGTCGTTTTTATTTCAGGAGCATCAGGTGTTCAGGTGGAAGATAGAGATATTTCGGCAGGTTCTTATCATGCTCGTCCGTAAAACTTTTTTTCGGGCGCATCCACCAGAGAACTGCCCCGTCTTCCATTCCCGGACTTTTCACCAGATACTGATGTTCAAAGGTTGTCTCCACATACTCTGCCGCTTCAAATACCAGACAGTTTTCTCCCGCCTTCTCTGACGGACGAATCCAGTGACCGCGGATTGCGATATGTGTCATATCCAGTTCCACCTTCTGCTCTGTACGAAGAGATATTCCCCAGTCCAGAGCAAATACCTGATATTCTCCCATACGTTCAATTCTCGAACTGTTTTTGCAGCCGGTCAGTCTTGCTGCTTCCAGAAGCTGTGGCTGTTCAAATAATTTTCTTGTATCACCAAATATCAGTGTCTTGCCATCTTTTAAAAGCATCAGCTCATTGCAAAATCTGAAGGCCTCATCTCGACTATGTGTGACCATCAGCATATCTCCCTGATACTGTTTTAGAAATTCCTGCATATCTTTTTGCAGTACATCCTTCAAATATCCATCCAGCGCAGAAAAAGGTTCATCCAGAAGGATCGCTTCCGGCTCACCGATCATCATTCTTGCCAGTGCAACTCTCTGCTGCTGTCCACCGGAAAGTTGTGATGGATAACGGTTTTCCAGTCTCTCCAACTGATATCTTTTCATAAAATCTCTGGCTTTTTCTTCTCTCTGTCCCTTCTCACCACGATAACCGCACAGAATATTATCTTTTACTGTCATTGTCGGAAACAATGCATAATTCTGAAACAGGTACCCAATCCGACGCTCCTGCGGCTTCAGATTGATTTTCTTTTCTGAGTCAAAAACTGTTCTTCCATTGATTACGATTTTGCCTCTGTCCGGCGTCTCAATTCCTGCGATACAACGAAGTGTCATACTCTTTCCACTTCCAGATGCACCGAGGATTCCAGTTGCTGATGTATTGCTCTCAAACACTGACTTGAGCGAAAAGCCTTTAAAATTCTTTTCTATATTTACCTGTATTGCCATCAGATCCACCTTCTACTCTTCATGCCCCGCCCTGAGACAATATTGATCAGTGCCACGATCACAAACGAGATCACTACGATTACCACAACCCAGAACCCGGCTATATCATAATTTCCAGCCGAAGTTTCTGCTGCAATTGCAACGGACACTGTACGAGTCTTACCAAGAATGTTTCCTGCAAGCATGGAAGTCGCTCCATACTCACCAATTGCTCTTGCAAATGCCAGAACAGTTCCAGATGCAATTCCCGGCGCAGCCGCCGGAACGATCACTTTCCAGAAAATTCTGCGATCACTCATTCCCAGTGTCTGTCCTGCATAGATCAGATTCACATCCACCTGTTCAAAAGCAGCCCTTGCATTTCGGTACATCAGTGGAAATGCAATCACTGCAGCAGCGATCACGCAGCCTTTCCATGTCTGTACCACTTTAAAATCAAAATTCTCCATGAGAAATTTTCCGAAAGGTCTCCTGAGACTGAAGATCAACAGCAAAAAGAAACCAGCAACTGTCGGCGGAAGCACCAGTGGCATAGTCAGGATCCCATCCCATATTGCTCTCGATACCGGCTTCATCTTCATAATCTTACGTGCACAGAAAATCCCCAGAAAAAAGGCAATTATCGTAGCCACTGCTCCGGTCTTTAAAGAAATCCACAATGGACTCCAGTTTATTTCCTGTAAAAATTCCATTCTTTTCTTTCCTTTTGTATGTACAAAAAGGGGCTGACATATATGCCGCCCCTTTTATATGTAATCGATAATTATTTAGCTTCTTCTGCAGTATCTATTTCTTCGGTTTTGTCTTCCTTTGCATCTTCTGCAGTTTCTTCTTTCTTATCATCTGCTTTATATGCGGCAAACCCATACTCTTCAAATACTTTCATGGCATCATCCGTCTGCAGGTACTCAAGAAATGCATCTGCAGCAGCTGCTTCTTCGTCAGATGCCTCTGCGTCTACAGTAAGTCCCACCGGATAAAGAACCGGTGTTTCCAGAGAACCTTCCGGAGCTTCTGCGATAACATCTACTTTGTCTGCAACGGATGCAGCATCTGTCGCATAAACGATACCGATTTCGTTACTTCCCTCGCTGACAGATGCAAGCACATCTGTTACATTCTTGCCTTCATTGATCTCCATCTTGTTAACATCGTCTTCGATGCCAAGGTTTTTGAAGATTTCACGGGAATACTGTCCAACCGGTACATTCTCGCCCGCAAGCGCAATGTTCTTCGCATCTGTGATATTTTCGAAACCTGTAACTTTTGTTTCGCCATCCTTTGGTTTGATCAGAACAACTTTGTTCTCCAGGAGATCTACCACAGAGTCTTTCTTGGCCAGTTCCTCATCTACCAGCGCATCCATCTGTTTGGTTGCTGCTGAAAAGAAGATATCACATCTGGAACCTTCTTCGATCTGTGTCTGTAATGTACCTGAACTGTCTGCATTGAAAAGAATATTAACATCCGGATACTCTTCATTAAAATCTTTCTGGATCTCATCCATTGCATTTGCAAGGCTTGCTGCAATAAATACATACAGATCACCACTTGCATCCTCTGTTGTTGCAGCCTGTACACTTCCTGCACTCATTCCTGCTGCCATAACGCCAGCCAGCATTACAGTTAATATTTTTTTCTTCATGAATATATCTCCCTTCTTTTCTCTCAAATGTTGTTCAATATTCATGCTAATATTTTAACTGTAATAAAAATTCAAATCAATTTAACAGCTGCAATTTGCAATAGAAATTTTTTATAGAACCTCAAAATATTTTAGTAGTTCCAGTCATCACTGCCACTGTCATAGGAATCTGAATCATTTCCCTCATCAACATAATCATCGCTTCCGTCATCATAGTCGTCACTGTCATCATAGCTGCTGCCATCATCATAACCACTGTTATCCGAAGAACTACTGTCATCACTACTGTCATCACTGCTGTCGTCACTGCTGTTGTCATAGCTACTACTGTCCGAAGAGCCACTGTCATAACTACTGTCATCGCTGCTGTCATCACTACTGTAAGTTTCTGTATCACTGTCATCGGATTCATCAGAGGATGCTGTCTGCTGTGAGTTGCCCTTTGTATCTTTTTCAGACTTGTCTGCAAGACTTGTGTATGTAAGATATGCTGTGGAGCTTTCTTCATCATAAGCAAGAGATGCTTTTTCCATATCACTGAGATCAATGCTGTAAATCTGGTAAACATCTCCTTTTGCAGTAACGATCTTCATATCATATACAGTTGTAGTTGTTGTATCTGTTGATTCATCTGTACTATCTGAAGAAACAGCTGTGTCATCCGGAGTATAGAACATCTGTACCTGTTCAGATGCTTTTACAGAAGCTTCTGCCGGAATCAGGTTCTTGCCCCAGTCATCCCCACCTGAAGTCATCAGATAGATTTCTCTGATATCATCCTCCAGCTTATTGGTCATATAAATATATTTCGCCTGAGAAGTTTTAACTCCAATCACTTTCGGAGCCGGTGTGGATGTCGGTACCGGTGTTACTGTTACCGGAACTTCTGTCGGTGTCGGTGTTGCTGCCGGAGTCGGTGTCACTTCAACAACCGGTTTTGAAGAACCACATCCTGTAAAGGTAAGTATCATTGTCATGCCAAGTACGAGCATTATATGTTTTGCTTTCATTATTTACCATCCTCTCCGGTCTGAAGACCGTTCTATTTCATTTTTTATTTTCTATAGTTCTTTTTATTATCCCATGTATGCTCTTAAAAGTCAAATCAGTGTTCATAAGTCAATATTCCGCGAGGTGTTTTGTCATATATATGACAAAATCCCGAGACATACAGGTCAAAATGCCATCACCGTAGGTGATTTAAAATGCATTTTGGCCAAGTGCTGTGAACGGAATGAACAGCAACGAAATCAGGCTGCCATAACAATATTTTACAGCAGCCTGGTCAGAATTTGATTCATTTCTATATTCAATTATCCAAGGAAATTTTTTCCTACAAAATAGCCCAGCACAAGAACACCAAGTACGATACGATACCAGCCAAAAGCCTTGAAATCATGTTTCTTAATATATCCCATCAGGAATTTGATGGCGATAATAGAAACAAAAAATGCAACCACAACGCCGGTGACCAGTGTAAGAACCTCTGCCGGAGTGAATGTGAAGCCGAATTTTACCAGTTTCAGCAGACTCGCTCCGAACATAACCGGAATTGCCAGAAAAAAGGTAAATTCTGCTGCAACCGTTCTTGAAGTACCAACAAGGATACCTCCAATAATCGTGGAACCGGAACGGGATGTTCCCGGAATAACAGATAATACCTGAAAAATACCAATCTTGAATGCCGTGGCAAAACTCAGATCTTCAAGAGATGTACAGATTGGTTTTCTTCGTTTATTGTAATTTTCTACAATGATAAAAATCACACCATAAACGATAAGTGCAATTGCAACAACCACATAGTTGTTAAATTTCTCTTCGATAAAATCATTGAATGGAAGCGCGATCACGATAGTCGGGATGCATGCCACTATAATCTTAAACCACAGGATCCATTTATCTTTATCACAGAATTTCTCCACAAAAGTCAGCACAATGCGAGAAAACGGATTCTTACGTGCAATCTGTGCCTTTTTCTTCTTGGGTATCTGTCGTATGTAAAATGGCCACAACTTACTCCAATACAGGACAACAACCGCAAGGATCGCCCCCAGCTGAATGACTACCAGAAAAAAATCCTTAAATTCTGTGGTCATATCCATCTTGATAAACTCATCTACAAGGATCATATGACCGGTACTGCTGATTGGAAGCCACTCAGTAATACCCTCTACGATGCCGAGGATCACAACTTTTATAAACTCCAAAACACTCATGTTTCTTTTCCTCTCTGTTTTATTTTTCATGTATCAGTATATTACAGTTTCGGTGGTTCGTAAACCTTTCCATACATTTTAATTCAAAGTTTAAGCTTTGGTTAACTTTTCTTTTCTGCAACATACAAGACCGGAGAAACTTCTGCGGCTTCTCCGGTCAGTAAATCATTTTTATTCGATTATCTGCTTGCGATCGTTGCAATATCGATCAGTGTCAGATTGTGAAGATCTGTATTCTCAAGACTGGTTACAAGTGCCTCTGCGGTGTCCAGACTGGTAAGGACATTAACGCCTGTCTCAATCGCATTTCGACGAATCACGAAACCGTCTTTCTGATGTTCCACACCCTGTGGAGGTGTATCAATAACAACATCGATCTTATGTCCCAGAATAAGGTCCATAAGGTTCGGCGCCGGCTGTTCCAGTTTGTTAGTACGGATTGCCTTGATTCCATTTTCTTTGAGGACTCTTGCTGTGCCTCTTGTTGCATAGATACGGTATCCAAGTGCCTCAAAACGCCTTGCGATCGGAACAACTTCCTGCTGATCTTCATCTTTGACAGTGATGATCATGTTCTTATACTTCGGAAGTTTGATTCCGGCTCCGATAAATGCTTTGTACAGAGCTTCGTTGAAGTTCTCTGCAATACCAAGACATTCACCTGTGGACTTCATCTCTGGTCCAAGGCTGATATCAGCGCCACGGATCTTCTCGAAGGAGAATACCGGCATCTTAATCGCGATATGTTTTGCTTCCGGCTGAAGCCCTGGCGTATATCCCATATCTTTGAGTTTGTATCCAAGGATCACTTTCGTTGCTAACGGTACGATCGGGATTCCGGTTACCTTACTGATGTATGGTACTGTACGGCTGGAACGCGGATTTACTTCGATAACATATACTTCTTCGCCACATACAATAAACTGAATATTGATCATACCAACTACATGAAGTGCTTTTGCAAGACGACGTGTATACTCAGCAATTGTATCTTTTGCTCTCTGGCTGATCGTCTGTGCCGGATATACGGAAATACTGTCTCCGGAATGGATACCAGCACGTTCAATATGCTCCATGATACCAGGAATCAGGATATCCTCTCCATCACAAACTGCATCGACTTCGATTTCTTTACCCATCAGGTATTTGTCAACCAGAATCGGATGTTCCTGTGCAATCTGATTGATGATTCCGATATATTCCTCTACATCCTCGTCACTGACTGCAATACGCATGCCCTGTCCACCAAGAACATAGGAAGGACGAACAAGTACCGGATATCCTAACTCGTTGGCAGCCTTTTTAGCTTCCTCTGCTGTGAATACAGTCTGTCCCTTCGGTCTCGGGATCTCACATTTTTCAAGGATCTCATCAAAGAGCTCACGGTCCTCTGCAGCATCAACATCTTCTGCAGATGTTCCAAGGATCTTGACTCCCATCTTCATCAGTGCTTCTGTAAGCTTGATGGCAGTCTGTCCACCGAACTGCACAACTGCTCCGTCCGGTTTTTCAATATTTACGATGTTCTCCACATCTTCCGGTGTCAATGGCTCGAAATACAGCTTATCTGCAATATCAAAGTCTGTGCTGACAGTTTCCGGGTTATTGTTTACAATAATTGTCTCATAGCCTTCTTTTTTGAATGCCCATGTACAATGTACAGAACAGAAGTCAAATTCGATACCCTGTCCGATACGGATCGGTCCAGAACCAAGAACAAGAACTTTTTTCTTATCATGGGCAGCAACTGCTTCATTTTCTGTATCCGGACCGCCATACACAGAATAGTAATATGGTGTTGCGGCAGCAAACTCAGCTGCACAGGTGTCTACCATCTTGTAAGCTGCTGTGATCTTATAACCCTGACGGAGAGCTTTGATATCTGCTTCTGTTCTTCCGCAAAGATTTGCGATCACATAATCCGGGAATTCCATGCGTTTTGCTTCAAGAAGAAGTTCTTCTGTAAGCGGCTGTGTTTTCAGAGCCTGTTCCATCTCTACCAGAATTGCAATCTTGTCAATAAACCATCTGTCGATCTTTGTGATTCTGTGGATATATTCTTTGGAAATATCTCTTCGGATTGCTTCCGCAATCTTCCAGATACGACGGTCATCTACAACTGCCAGTTCTTCAATCAGTTCATCCTCATCCAGACCTGTGAAGTCATAGGACATCAGGCTGTCTACATGCTGCTCCAGAGAACGGATAGCTTTCATAAGTGCACCTTCGAAATTATGGCAGATACTCATAACCTCACCGGTAGCTTTCATCTGAGTAGTCAGTGTTCTCTTGGCAGTGATGAATTTATCAAATGGAAGTCTCGGAATTTTAACTACACAATAGTCAAGCATTGGCTCGAAACTTGCATATGTTTTTCCTGTAATGGCATTCGGGATTTCATCCAGTGTATATCCAAGCGCAATCTTCGCTGCAACTTTGGCAATCGGATAACCGGTAGCTTTACTTGCCAGTGCAGAAGAACGGCTTACACGAGGATTTACTTCGATAACACAGTATTCGAAGCTTTCCGGATGCAGTGCATACTGTACGTTACATCCACCTGTGATACCAAGTTCTGTGATAATATTCAGTGCTGATGTACGAAGCATCTGATATTCTTTGTCACCCAGTGTCTGAGATGGAGCAACTACGATAGAGTCACCTGTATGTACACCAACCGGGTCAATGTTTTCCATGTTGCAGACAGTAATACAGTTTCCTACACTGTCACGCATTACTTCGTATTCGATTTCTTTCCATCCCGCGATACAACGTTCTACAAGAACTTCTCCTACACGGGAAAGTCTGAGACCATTCTCGAGGATTTCTCTCAGTTCGTATTCGTTATTAGCGATACCACCGCCACTTCCACCAAGTGTGTAAGCCGGACGGAGAACGACCGGATATCCTATCTTTTTGGTAAAAGCCACACCATCTTCTACTGTTGTTACGACTTTAGAAGCAGCAACCGGCTCACCGATTTTTTCCATGGTGTCTTTGAATTCCTGACGGTCTTCAGCCTTCTTGATCGTCTCTGCTGTGGTACCGATCAGGCGCACATTATGTTCTTTAAGAAAACCTTTTTCTTCCAGTTCCATTGCAAGGTTCAGACCTGCCTGGCCACCCAGTGTCGGCAGTACGCTGTCCGGTTTTTCTTTAAGGATCAGCTGCTCTACAACCTCTACAGTAAGAGGCTCAATATAAACTTTATCTGCAATGTCTTTGTCTGTCATGATCGTAGCAGGGTTGGAGTTCAGAAGAACAACTTCCATGCCTTCTTCTTTCAGAGAACGGCATGCCTGTGTACCAGCGTAGTCAAACTCTGCTGCCTGGCCGATGATAATCGGACCGGATCCAATTACAAGAACTTTATGTATATCTTTATTTCTCGGCATGATCTGTTCCTCCCATCATTTCCATAAATCTGTCAAACAGGTAGCTGGAGTCCTGCGGTCCAGGGCAGGCTTCCGGATGGAACTGTACCGTGAAGATGTTTTTGCCTTCATAAGCCATTCCTTCGTTTGTACCATCGTTTACATTGACAAATGCAGGTTTTGCAATACCTTTTTTCTCAAGGGTTTCCGCATCAACCACGTATCCATGGTTCTGAGATGAAATATAAACACGTCCTGTTGCAAGATCCTTAACCGGATGATTGCCTCCTCTGTGTCCGTATTTCATTTTATGTGTATCACCGCCTGTAGCAAGTGCCATCAGCTGATGTCCGAGGCAGATTGCAAAAATTGGTACATCTGACGCATAAAGTTTGCGGATTTCTTCTATAATAGTAGTGCATTCCTTCGGGTCTCCAGGTCCGTTGCTGAGCATGATTCCATCCGGATGGTCTGCAAGGATTTCTTCAGCAGATGTAAGTGCCGGATAAATCGTTACCTGACAGCCTCTTTCATTCAGAGAACGTGCAATATTGCGTTTTGCACCAAAATCCATAAGAGCAACCTTCGGTCCGTTTCCTTTCAGTACTTCCTTCTCACTGCATGTAACTTTTTCAACTACTTTTCCAGTTGTATATGCTTTTAAACGGGGGATTATTTCATCTAAATCATAATTTTCGTTGACTGTGATCATACCATTCATGGTACCTTTTTCACGAAGAATTTTTGTGAGAGCACGAGTATCAATACCGGCAATACCAGGTATATCATGCTTTTCAAGAAAATGCTGAATCGTATCCACGCTTCTGAAGTTACTTGGGATACGGGATAATTCACGAACAATAAAACCATCGATCCAAGGTTTCCTGGATTCCTGGTCCTCATAACAGATTCCGTAATTTCCAATCAAAGGATAAGTCATGCAGACAGCCTGTCCTGCATACGATGGGTCAGTCATTACTTCGAGATATCCGGTCATGGATGTGTTAAAAACGATCTCACTAATGACTTCTCTTGTTGAACCAATACTGGTTCCTTTGAACACATGGCCATCTTCTAATATCAGAAATGCTTTCATATAATCTCCCTTTCTGTTTTTATCTAAATCTTCAAGATTGTATCATAAGCGTTTCCTTTTTTCAACAGGTTAAAGTGCTAAAAATAATTAAGTTGTTCTAAAAAACTTTGTTTTGGCAAATTGTCTAAGTTGAAAATATAATTTAAAAAATTTCAAATTCTATGTTGACATTTCTTTTTCTATGAGGTATGATAATTAGGCAGTCAGCGAGACTGACTGATTTATAGTGAAATGCAGGAGTGGCGGAATTGGCAGACGCGCAGGCTTCAGGTGCCTGTGGTC
>OGXC01002715.1_pt1 | contig 11490 bp, 9 predicted proteins | sample 1576201 | NCBI WGS metagenome assembly OGXC01 (sample SAMEA3541562, study PRJEB24748) | human gut metagenome | biome: human gut; feature: human-associated habitat; material: faeces | place: China | collected 2012 | reverse complement strand
GAGCTTTTCAAAATCAGCCTCAATCTCATCCCCGATCTTGTGGGCCTTACGGAAATCCATCGGAGTTCCCTCTACCGCTGCATTCTCTCCCAGAGGAATAGATCCTTCACCAACCGGTGTATACTGTTCTGCATGAATCGTTAAATACTGATCCATCGCACTGCCGCTTCCTTCTCCTGCAAGGTTGAAATATGAATGATTTGTCATATTTGCTATTGTTGTCTGATCACAGACACCACCATAGACAATACGCAATTCGTTTTCTTCCGTCATTTCATATGTAACAGAAACATTAAATTCTCCCGGAAAACCATTCTCTCCATCCGGGCTGATCCTTGAAAAAGTAACTGCATTCTTGTCTTCGGAAATCTCTGAAGCTGTCCACATTTTTTTCTCAAATCCATCCGGACCGCTGTGAAGATTGTTCGCCCCCTCATTCGGTGTCAGGACTATTTCCTTACCGTCAAGTGTAAATCTGGACTGTGCAATGCGGTTTCCGCTTCTTCCGATCGTTGCCCCGAAAAAGCATCCATTGACCTCATATCCAGCCAGATCATCATATCCCAAAACAACGTCTGTAAGTCTGCCGTCTCTGTCCGGCACGCAAAGCTTTACAAGAATTGCACCAAACTGCAGAACCTCTGCGAACGCCCCTGATTTGTTTTCCAGATGATAGATCTGAACTTCTTCCCCCGATGGCAATGTACCAAATGTTCTCTGTGTTACCATGTTTCTTCCTCCAATACCTGAACTCTTATATTCCTTCAAAAAAAGAGCCATATCTCTATGACTCATTTCTTTTTTTACAGGTCCCGGAATGCCGTTCCCTTCCATTTGACGCCTAGCCGCAGCCAGGTTGGGTATCCGCAACTACAGATCTGCCTACCACAACGAGAGGTCTGACATCACTGCAGCGATGATAGGATTCCCTATTTGTCAATGTAGGTTCAAATTATGAAGGGGCCTCGCACATTCCAGGAGTTATCCCGTACGTTTTTTCTATCTTTATTTTACTCTATTGTATGTGATTTTTCAATACATAATACTGGAAAAAATATCAAGTTACTGTTCACTTCGTTCACAGCAACTTGGTCAAAATCCATTCCAATTACTGTTTATAAATCATTTGATTCCGAGGATTTTCTTTACAGTGTCCGGCATATCCGGGGCATCAACAACCGTATCATGCAGTACCGGTGCTGTACGGATTTCTTCTACTGCCTTCGGCACTTTAACACCGGAAATTTCTGAAAGTCTGTCTGCCAGTGCAAAATCATCCATATCTTCTGTATTTTCTGCAACTGCATCCATGACACTTCTCGTAAATTTGTACGGACTTGCTGTAGATGCAATTACGGTTGGCGTATGGTCATCCGTATCTGCAAGATATTTCTTATAAACACCTGCCGCAACTGCCGTATGAGGATCGATCACATAATCACTGCTCTTGTATGTTGCATGAATAGCTTCCTTTGTTTCCTCTTCACTGCAGTAATTACCATAGAAATCAGCAAGACCTTTTTTCATATCCTCTGTGATCGTATATTCTCCGCCATCACTTAAAGCCTGCATCAGTTCTGCACATTTCTGTGCATCTTCACCAGTAAGACGATAGATCAGACGTTCCAGATTGCTGGAAATCAGAATATCCATGGATGGAGAAGTTGTCAGAATAAAATCTCTCTTTCTGTCGTAGGTTCCTGTACGGAAGAAGTCAAACAGAACTTTATTCTCATTGGACGCACAGATCAGTTTATTGATTGGAAGTCCCATCTGTTTTGCATAATATGCTGCAAGAATATTACCAAAGTTTCCTGTCGGTACAACTACATTGATCTTTTCACCGGCTTTAACTGTTCCATTTCCAACAAGTCTTGAATATGCGTATACGTAATATACGATCTGTGGCACCAGTCTTCCGATATTGATAGAGTTTGCAGATGAAAACTGGAAGCCCGCCTCATTAAGTTCTGCGGACAGTTCACGATCATTGAACATTTTCTTAACTGCTGTCTGGGCATCATCGAAGTTTCCTGTGATTCCTACTACATAAGTATTATCACCTTTCTGTGTAACCATCTGTTTTTCCTGAATCGGACTTACTCCGTGTTTCGGATAGAATACAATGATCTTTGTACCTGGTACATCTGCAAAACCTGCCAGAGCAGCTTTACCTGTATCTCCGGATGTAGCAGTAAGAATCACAATGTCATTGCTGACCTGATTCTTTCTGGCTGCTGTCGTCATCAGATGTGGAAGGATAGAAAGTGCCATATCCTTGAATGCAATCGTTGCGCCGTGGAAAAGTTCCAGGAAATATTCTCCATCTGCCTCATGAAGCGGTGCAATCTCTTTTGTGTCAAATTTTTCATCATATGCATTCGCAATACAGTTTTTCAGTTCATCTTCTGTAAAATCTGTAAGGAAACGACTCATAACTTCATATGCAGTCTCCTGATATGTCATCTGTGCAAGCTTCTCTACCGGCACATCCAGCTTCGGAATCTCAGTCGGGACAAACAGTCCTCCATCTTCAGAAAGTCCTTTTAAAATTGCCATGGAAGCAGTTACTGTCTCACCTTTTCCTCTTGTGCTTTTATATAATACCTGCATGTATCCTTCCTTCCTTTCTTGGGGTTTTCTTAGGTTTTACTCACATTTTGTCTGCAGTCACCATTTTGCGTCATAGTATACCACGTTACCGTGTAAAATTCCATACCCAATTATACAAAAATCCCGAAGGAACTTTCTGATCCTTCGGGCTCTTTATAAATATCTAAACAATAACATAATTTTGAAGTTGCTTACATCTGCTACTGTTGTGCAGCCTCCGGATAAGTGTAAAATTCATGTACACCGTGCTTGAATAATTTTTTAAGATTTTTGTCAAACCACTGAATATTATTCTTCGCTGCCGCAGATCTCTGGATAAAGAACAGTGCTCCATCTGAATAATCCACGCCTTCCAGTGCCTGTTTCACTGCTTCTTTCGTCTCATCCGACGGAACTACTTCCGAAATCCTTCCATCCGCGATCGGAGAAAACTGTGCCACACCATCTATGTACTGCCAGATAACATCTGTTGCATTGTCCGGAAATTCCGAATATTTCACACGATTCATGATAACATTTGCAACCAGAATCCTTCCCTTCAGATCTTCTGTGCCCGCTTCTGCCTCTACAATCTGAAGAAGATTCTCATAATCCTCATCCGACATCAGTTTTGCGGAAGACGATGCAGAAACAACTTTTGCATCAAATGTATCCACAGTCATCGCCATAGATTCACTGACATTCATTTCTACGGCACTGCTTGTAACTTTTCGCACACGCTGACCAACAATTACGTCATCGCAGGAAATTCCGATACGGTTTACGGTCGAACCTGCTGCCGGCGTTGCATTGACTCCGGAAACCACACCCGCAATCCCTGACGGAAGGTCATAATCCGCATCTTCACTGTACAGGCTGCTGCTTTCGTTCTCTGAAGCGGCATATACTTTATGTTTCTCAGTTCCTGCCAGCTTGCATCCACCTGTTACGGCGATCACTGTCAGAGCACAGACACTCAGAGAAACAAAGCTATGAAAAGACGAATTGTGTTCTCTGCCGCTTTTATCCTTATCGTTATGGGTTCCTGTCAATCTTGTTTTTCTCATACTTAAACATTCCTTGCATTTTCATTATGTCTTTTTTATAATTTATTTTTTTGTAACATTTCTGTAATGCATAAGCAAATTATATTTAATATGCGTAGATATGTCAAGTAATTTTTTCCAGTACTGTTTTTACTGACAGGAATATTATAGCTTTTTGCCATCTTTTCAGTCAAGAAAATTCGTTCGACCGTTTTCCGCTGTAAGCGTTCTTTCTCGACAGAAACTATATTTTATCCTGTATAACGAAGTGCCTCGATTGATATGTTAATATTATATATATTATTTTTATTTTATTCAATATTTTTATTGAAATTATCCAAAAATTGTACTATGATAGAGACAAATAAAAAATGTATATTTCGAGAGGAGGAACCTGTATGAATAAACGTATTATCACAATCAATCGTATGTATGGAAGCAATGGACGAATCATCGGAAAAGCCCTTGCTAATGAAATGGGAATTGGTTTTTATGACAGGGAACTGATCGAAATGGCCAGCAATAAGAAAAATGTTCCTCTCGATCAGTTTGCAGAAGTTGATGAAAAGCGTCCGAGCCCGTGGGGATTTCCAATTGACAACGAACTTCAGATTGGGGTCGATCGCTACCCTATTCCGATGAATGACGTTCTTTTTGGTATTCAAAGAGAGATCATTCTTTCGCTGAGTGACAGAGAAGATTGTGTCATTGTCGGCCGGTGTGCAAATCACATTCTGACAGGCGATGATACACTCCATATTTTTATCTATGCGCCATTTGAAACGCGTGTAAAAACCATCATGGAACGTCTTGACCGTGAAGAAAAGAGTGCACGGAAACTGGTAAAAAGGATGGATAAAGAACGTCGTGCTTATTATGAATTCTTTACCGATCAGAAATGGATGGACATGGGACAGTACGATTTGTGTATCGACAGCAGTAAATTCAGCCAGGATGCAATTATACAGATTATCAAGGAGGCCGCTGCGAAGAAATAGCAAAGTGGGGGAACGCACATTCCCCCACTTGTTTTATTTAGAGATATATTCTTTCAGGAATTCGTAGATCTGGTTTTCGGTTGGTGGACAGCCTTCTGCGTGGTGTTTGAAGTTTCTGGTGCAATTACCGACGCCGAGTTCACCTGTCTTTCCTCTATATCCCTGGCCGATACATATTTTTTCGTGTAGTTTTTCGAGGAGTCCCTCCTGTTTCAGCATATCGAGTGCCGGGATGAGATAGCCATAACATGCGCTGCAGGAATCAACTTCTTCTACCGCATCTGCCACTTCTACCACTTTTCGTCTCTCTGGAATGTTCTGCTGAATGTCTTCTCCCAGTACACGAATATCTGCTTTAGTAATATCAGAACAACCTACACCAAGCTCACTCGCAAGTTTTACATATGGAACATCAGATACTTTGTAATGGAGCTGCTGACAGACATACGCATCTACCAGCACCGGGTCCATGGCAGTCCAGATACGGTTCATCACCACCGGATTTCCACCATCCTCAAAATCCAGGTCACCACAAATATTGTCAACTACAATAAAATCCTGATGGATACCAACATTTAAGTGCGCGATCGGTTTGTGTAGTCCCATAGAGTGAAAATGGCGTTTTTCTGTGTTCGGAATCAATCCCTTCATATTCTTAAGGGCACAGGTAATCTTTGTCTGACAATGTCCTTTCATGACTGGCACATTGATCAGGAAATCTACTTTTTTCACGCTCTCACAGATTTTCAGTTCCAGACCGTAACAGTCTTTTGTATAGCTTTTGTCTTTCTGCGTATCATAAAACTCCACATCATAGTCCTCACAAAGCTGCCGGTAACCGCACACTTCGAATGCATCTGCAGTACGGTCGCCTACCCAGGAACCCTCGAGGATCATACTGTTTTTGAAACCGTTTTCTTTCAGATATTCCAGGATTCCCGCCACGATTTCCGGATGTGTTGTTCCTCCATTTGCCGGATCTGATGGGGATACCAGATTAGGTTTGATACCTACCATTTTATTCTTATCACCAATCAGTTCTGCGAGATTGCTCTCTTCCAGAAGTTCCCTGGTCATTTTTTTGTATTTTGTACCAGTTTTTATAAAAATCTGATTTTTTTCCATAAGCGATCCTCCTGTTTCTTATATATCACAGATATAAATTCTCTTTTTACAGGATAACGCATTTAAACGAAATGTTCCAGTTAATTATTTTAAGAGCGGAATTAGTTTTTCTTCTAAAGTATCCAAAAATCAATGTTTATAGTGTCTCAAAACTCCTTCTTCTCCATAATCCTCTCGCTGGCCTTCACGGACACGGCCAGACAAATCATCATAACTACAATCAGCCCAACCGCTATCTGCCATCCGGAAAGGGTATCCAGAAACTGCAAACCTTTCCCAAAACTCTTCTGATACACATCATATAGTTCCTTACATACAGCAGCCACCAGAAAGATTACTGCTACCGCCGCCACCATAACAATCCTGCTTTTCTCGGCTTCGTATTTCAAGCGAAGCGGAATCATTCCGCAAAGTATTATACAGGAAATAACGAGTGCAGTGCCTGCACTTATCAAAAGGTCCTCTGCTTCCTGTTTTCCGGAAATCTGTATTCTTATCATCCCCAAAAGCAGGCTGATAACACTGACCAGTACTGCAAAACCAAAGCTGAGCAGATACTTTGACTGTACATATTGCTTTTTTGTGACCGGCAATGTCATTAGAAATTTCATTCCATGATGGTAACCATCATAGGAAATTGTTCCGACAGAGACACTAATACTCACAAAGATCGCATAAGCTACAAAAAATGTACTTCCGTTCTCCTGTGCAACCAGATAAATAATGCCTATCAGAAAAACTGCCAGATACATTTTCATATTTATTTTAATCAATTCCAGATCCTTCATCAATAATCCCCTCATAACAGTTCTCCCTTCACCAGCATGGAAATGACTTCATCTACACTTCCTTTTTCGACTATGATCCCCGGATAATTTTCCAGATAATAATTCTTCTGATTTGTCAGACAGCTATAGCCGAAGGACTCTTTTCTCACACGCAGAAGATATTCTTTGTCAAGGGCTTCGTATTCCTGCTCTGATACCTTGAGGAATCCATATTCCTCAAGAATACGGTCCGTTTCTTCGTGAAGGACGATTTTGCCTTCATGGATCATATACAGGTCATCACAGAAATGTTCCAGATCACCGGAAATATGAGAACTGATCACAATAGATCGTCCCGGAATCTCCATATATTCCCGCAGCAGATCAAGGATTTCTTCTCTTGCAACCACATCCAGCCCCGCCGTTGGCTCGTCAAGAATCAGTAATCTGCTGTCGTGGCTGAGTGCAAGAAGTACATTCAGCTTTGCTTTCATTCCGGTAGAAAACTCCTTGATCTGTTTATTCAGCGGAATCTTAAATCTCTCACATCTTCCACGAAACTCTTCTTCCTGAAAATCCGGATAAAAACGGCTCATGATTGGAATAAGCTGCTGTACTTTCAAATATTCGGAAAATCCGCTGTCGGAGAATGCGGCTCCAATCTTCTGTTTATCCTCTGCACCCATTTCCGCAGCATTTCTTCCAAATATCTCCACATTTCCTTCATCCGGACGGATAAGTCCAAGCATCAGTTTAAATGTCGTACTCTTTCCCGCTCCATTCGCCCCGATCAATCCGGTCACCTGATTCTCTGGAATCTCCATATTCAGTTCCAGTGCAAAACTGCCATATTTCTTCATTACACGATCCAGTTGTACTAACATACCTCATCCTCCATTATGATCTCAAATGACTCCCGGATTTCTTTCGCCGTCAATCCCCCAGTACGGGCTTTCTGTACAGCAGCTTCCAGTTCTTTCTCCAATTCCTTGCGCCGCTCTTCCATCAGAAGCTCCTGATTTGCTGCCGCAATAAAGCTTCCCTTTCCATGGACAGTCACAATCAATCCTTCTTCTTCCAAATTGTCATAGGCTTTTTTTACTGTCAGCGCACTGATCTTCAGCTCTCTTGAAAGTGCTCTCACCGATGGAAGCGCATCTCCGGCCGTCATTCTTCCTTCAATCACTTCTGCCTTGATCTGTGCTACGATCTGCTCATAGATCGGTTCCATGGAAGTATGATTTATAATAAGATTCAACTTCATCCCTCCTCCTACAAACAGTATATAACAGTGTATTACTGTTGTCAACTGTTATATACTGTTTATCTACATTGTTTATTCATATCATTTCTTTATTTCACATTTCACTCTCAAAATTATAAAAAGCCGTTATCCTGTCAGAATATCTCTAACACAAGATAACGGCTTTTGCTCATTTCTCTTATTTCAATAACGAATCTTTCTGGTCTCACCCTTCAGGTATCTGTATTTAATATAATGAAGCAGCTTTTCTTCACCATGATCATTCAAAATCCTGAGAAGTGCTTCCAGTTCTTTATTGGTCTGAGAATGAATAAACCAAAGTTTTTCCTTACTCTTCAGAAAATACTCCAATGGCTGGCTGTCATTGTACGCATCCCCAAGATAGTTCCTGGATGCACTGATCCGGTCCATGACCATTTCTGCCACATATTTGCGCGGCATCTGCGCTCCCATGATCACATGCTCGCCATCATTTACAGAATAATCTACCCAATGCTCAAAATGATGTTTATTTCTCCCTTTGTGATGGAGCCATGAAGTTGATACTCCAATGTCTTCTCTCTCTGCATTATTCGGGCTTCTCGTCCCCTGATAGTATTTACAGCCAACCAGAAATTCTGTCGGTGAATATTTTGACAGGTCATGAAGCAGGCCCTGTTTGTAAAGTCCTATGCGAAAACAATATTTCATTACCAGCAGTTTATGCCTCGTTATTGTCTTGAAGTGCAGCCATGGATGCATGCCCTGATTCCTCCCGCTTTGCGATCAGTACCACGATCGTACGTGGATTGATCTTAATTGATTTTTTATATGTTTCTTCATATTCTCCAAACCACTGCTCTGGTGTCTGCCCGGAAGTATCCGCAACCTTTTTCCAACCCAGTCCGTCAGGAAGGTTCGGAAGTGCAATATTTCGTTTTTCCCAGTGAAAATTCATTCCTATATAAATAAAATCATCTGCATTTCCATTTTCATTCTCTGCATAAGAGCCGCAGTACATCACGCCCAGAAGGCGGCTGGTATTATCACGGTTAAGAAACCATGCACGTTCCCCATGTACAGAAATATCCGGAAATCCCTTCGCCATGTAATCCACTCCACGCATTTCCTGTGGCATATGAAGGATTGGATGTTTTTTTCGGAAAGCAATTGCTTCCTTTACAAAAGTGGAAAGATTCTCCTGCTTCTTCGCATTTTTCCAGTCCGTCCATCCTACTGCATTATCCTGACACCATGCATTGTTGTTTCCCACCTGTGAATTGGCAAATTCATCACCACCATAGATCATTGGCGTCCCCTGACTCAAAAGCAGCATCAGAAACGCATTCCTCATCTGCTGCTCACGCATTTTGCGAATTGCCTGTTTGCGTGTTGCTCCCTCAATGCCACAGTTCCAGGAATAATTAAATTCACTGCCATCACGGTTGTCCTCGCCATTCGCTTCGTTATGGCGATAATTATATGCCACTGTATCATACAGCGTAAACCCATCCTGATTTGCCATATAATTGATAGTTCCAAAAGAGCCCGTATTCCTTCGCACATGAAATTCTGCCCCTGAGATCATACCTTCATCACTCTTAAGAAATCTTCTCATATCCTGCTTAAATCCTGCATTATATTCTGCAAGCATATTTTCCGTATCTGCATTGCCCGCGATCTCAGAAAACATTTTCTTTGTCCCATAAAGAATCGGATCCTGTTCAAGGACTTTCTGATGAACGCCATCTCCCATAAGATGAAATCCATCCACATGATAAAACAGTTTCCACATCCAGAGGGAACGCACTACCTGCAATGACGGCGTATTCTCCGGGAAATACATCTCCATGATACACTCGATTCCTGCCTGATGCAGTGCATGGACCATATCACGAAACTCCCGATCCGGTTCCCTGGTCGCACAGTAAGATGCTTTCGGCGCAAAATAAAATCCCTGTGCATATCCCCAGTAATTTATCCTGTCATCTTTTTTTGAACGGACTGCCATACTGCCCGCCGTCTCTTTGCGTGTACATTCCTGAAACTCATATGCCGGCATCAGTTCAATTGCATTGATTCCCATCTCTTTCCAATAAGGAATCATCTCCACAAGTCCTGCAAAAGTACCTTTTTTTCTAGGCGAAAGTTTCGCCTGCTTTGTGTATCCACGTACATGAACTTTGTATAAGATCATTTCATTATATGGGATTTGCGGTGCAGTATCTTCCTTCCAGTCATACTCTTTTTCCGAAAGGAACCCACAGCGTACAGCATGTTCATCCTCTGATACCGGTGCTCCAAATTTCTCACGTCCGCGTATTACCCTGGCAAAAGGGTCCTGCATGATTTTTCCGGCTGCCCGGAAATTATATTCATATTTATCTGGTTTTAATCCAGATATCAGTATTGCGCACATTCTGCCTGTCCGGTGTTCTTCTGTAAAAGGAATTTCCACCTCCGGCAGCGCAGCACCCTTGCGATATAACACCAGTGACGCGGATATGCCACAGGGGATCTCCACTGCAAAATTTATTCCTGCGGTTTTCCTACTGACACCAGGATTTACAGGATCTCCCTTGTATGCACGTATTCTGTTCTGTTTTTCCATTTCCGGTTCTCCTTGTAACTTTTGTATTTACTTCAAATCAATATCCAATTCGATCGGACAATGGTCTGATCCCATGATTTCCGTGTGAATTGCTGCTCCCTGCAGCTTTTCTTTCAAAGATGGAGAAGTTATAAAATAATCAATCCTCCATCCGGCATTCTTTTCACGTGCTTTAAACCGATAGGACCACCAGGAATAAATTCCCTCTTTATCCGGATAAAAGTAACGGAATGTATCTATAAATCCACTCTCAAGCACTTTTGTAAAACATGCACGTTCCTCGTCTGTAAATCCGGCATTCTTTCGGTTTGTTTTTGGATTTTTTAAATCAATCTCCTCATGTGCCACATTCAGATCACCACAACAGATCACCGGCTTGCTCTCCTGTAATTTCAGAAGATATGCAAGAAAATCCCGTTCCCATTCCATACGGTACTCCAGACGTCTTAATTCACTCTGAGAATTTGGAGTATACACAGTTACAAAATAAAACTCCTTAAATTCCAGTGTGATAACACGTCCTTCCTTATCATGTTCTTCAATTCCGATACCATTTTTCACAGAGATCGGCTCTTTCTTTGTAAATACCGCAGTTCCTGAATAGCCACGTCTGTTTGCATAATTCCAGTACTGATGATAGCCCGGAAGTTCCAGTTCCACCTGACCCTGCTGGCATTTCGTCTCCTGAAGGCAGAAAATGTCCGCATCCAGTTCTCTAAATCTATCTTCAAATCCTTTTGTGATACAGGCTCTGATTCCATTTACATTCCATGAAATACATTTCATTGTCTCATTTACTCCTTCAAATCGATCAAATGTCTGATATTTCTATTATACATGATTCATGAATCAGTTTAAACACATTTTTTTATTTTCGAGCTTTTTCGTTGTATTCACTGCTATTATCTGTTAAAATGGAATGACAACGAATACAAAGTGAGGATTATCAAATGAGTGATGAATTCAAAAACGGAACCTGTGCACCCAGCGACTGTGCTTCCTGCGGACTGGACTGCGGAAACACTTCTCTGGAAAGTCACAACACCATTACACTGACGCTGGACGAATCTCCTTATTATAATCCGGATGCGGTGCCGTTCTGCCTGGA
>OGXC01002710.1_pt1 | contig 11502 bp, 7 predicted proteins | sample 1576201 | NCBI WGS metagenome assembly OGXC01 (sample SAMEA3541562, study PRJEB24748) | human gut metagenome | biome: human gut; feature: human-associated habitat; material: faeces | place: China | collected 2012 | reverse complement strand
GGCGCGCTCGCGAGCGCCTACAAGTCGACGCAGGAAACCTATCTGGATGCGGAAAATCAGGCGATTTCGGAATTAAAAAAGCTGCATAAGCCGTTTCTGGTGCTCGTCAATTCCTCGCATCCGTCAAGCCGTACCGCACGGGAGGCAGCAGAGCGGATTGAAAAACAGCATAGCGTCGCTGCGATGCCGGTCAACTGTGCGCAGCTTTCGGAAGAGGATATCCGGCAGATCATGGAGCAGATTCTCTATGAATTTCCGGTCAGCCGTGTGGAATTTTACATGCCGAAATGGGTCGAAATGCTTCCGTTTTCCCATCCGTTAAAGACCGGGCTGATCGAAAAAATTCGGGAGCTGACCGGGAAAATTCGCACGATCCGCGACGTGGCGGAGCATCCGATCGTCCTTTCCTCGGAGTATGTCCGCAGATGTATGACGGAACGGATTGATCTCGCGGACGGCTGCGTGCGGGTGCTTTTAGACATCGAAGAACGCTATTATTATGAAATGCTCAGTGAATATGCGGGGGAAAAAATTGAGAATGCGCAGGAGCTTCTGCACACACTGCGCGTGCTTTCCGGCAGAAAACAGGAATACGACCGCGTTGCGTCTGCGATGGAGGCGGTGCATACAAAGGGATATGGAGTGGTGCTGCCGTGCCGGGAGGAAATCCATCTGGAGCAGCCGGAGGTCATCCGGCATGGAAACAAGTTCGGAGTGAAAATCCGTGCAGAAAGTCCGTCTTTACACTTTATCCGCGCAACGGTTGTGACGGAAATCGCCCCGATCGTCGGGACAGAGCAGCAGGCGAAAGACCTGATCGGTTATATCGATGAGACGGGAAAACAGGACGGCATCTGGGAAACGAATATTTTCGGAAAAACTGTGGAGCAGCTGGTCAACGATGGGATTCGTACAAAGATTTCTATGATCGGGGAAGAAAGCCAGGAAAAGCTGCAGGATACGATGCAAAAGATCGTCAACGATTCGACGGGCGGCATGGTGTGTATCATCATCTAAGGGTGCTGGCGTCTGTACGGTCGCTGCAATATAAACAGCCGGACGTTTTTTAGTAACGCCCGGCTGTTTGCGTCAGCCGCTCAGTCGTCGTTTACTGCTTCGCGGTAGGGATTATAGCGGGAGGTGCCGACAAACTGCGTGCTGACTTCTTTGCCATTCTGATAGGTCGTAAAGTAAGTGTCGGCGCTCAGCGCACCGGTCTGTTTTGCCCATAGCTTAAAGCTGCGTCCGGCAAGCTCCTGGTTCCAGACAAGGACGTTGACGGTCAGGTGCTTGTTGGAGGTGTCGGTATACAGGACAACCGGTGTTGTGTAATCATTGCGGAATTTGAGATCCTTAGAGCCTGCAGCGATTGCTGCGTCAAGACCCTTGGGAAGATAGTTTACCGGCATGCTGTGGGGATTGCGCTGTAGGATGGTAAGGCCGGCATTTTTTACCGCATTGTAAACGGTAGAGGAGATCTGGCAGACACCGCCACCAAGACCGGTTGTATGGGCACCATTTACATAGACACCGGCTTCTTTGTAGCCGTTTGCGCGGGTCCTGGGCAGAATCGTGTCGCTGACAGAAACTGTCTGGCCGGGCAGGACAATCAGATTATTTAACCGGGACGCACCAACAACGATGTTATTGCTGCGGTTTGCCCCGCTCGTTTGAAAGCTGGTGGTACAGGTGCCCGTCAGAACAAAGTCGGGGCTGGTGGAAACCGTTCCACTGTCCAGTACCTTTGTCATCAGGGAATCGTTTAATTCCAGCGTGATATCGGTGCACTGTCCGGTCAGAATCAGGTTATGGAGCATCTGGGCGAGCCAGTCGGGCATCGAGGAGACTGCTTCCATGTGCTGAGTGCCACTTATGCGGATATAGCTTCCGGCGCCGTTATCGAATACTGGAACTGCCGCTGTCGTCGTCATGGAGGCGATAGATGCATTGATTGCGGAAAAGTAGGACTGGAAAACCGCCGTGTTTAAAAAGGTGCAGTCGATTGCGCCGTTATTGTTGGTCAGGCGGACTGGCATATCCTTAAATGCATCCATTCCGGTCATCCAGGTGTTTCCGTTCCAGGTGATGGTCACCCTTTTCGTCATCCATTCCGGATTCAAGTAGGTGGAATCCCCGAACACTGTGTTGATAGAGGCGGCAGGAAGCGGGGAAGCGTTCCATCCGGCATCTGCCTGCAGTGGAACGATAAAAAGAAGCAGACATGCCAGGATTCCCGCCAGACGGGCTTTGAAGTTTTTCATGATACACTCCGTTCTGCAGACGGCTTGAAAAAGCGTCAGCGGATAAAAAAACTGTTGTCAGGAAATGAAAATAGGCTGACAGAAAAAGATCTATCAGCCTGTTTATTGTACTACAGATTTGAAAAAAAACCAACTCAGTCTTTTAAGAAAATCTCAATGACCGGGACGAGGGTATGGGGCTTTACGTTGGGAACATAGAAGACCAGATCCTTTGCAGCCTCCGGGTCGTCTGTTAAGAAGAAGCAGTCCGTGCCGTCTGTGAAACGGACTTCGCTGCCGTCATGCAAAAACTGTGCGTATTCCACCTTGCCGCCAAGACCGGGAACGCGCAGATAGCCGAACGGATAAGCGAACAGATGCAGATAGAGACGTTTGCCGTCTTCACTCTGGGTCAGGCGGCAATCTCTGGGTTCTTTAAATTCTGGTTCTGCCATCGTGCAGCCATAAATCGAGCGGCTGTTGTATTTCATCCAGTCAGCGAATACCTTCAGGGCTTCTTCAGCGCGGTAATCCAGATAGCCTCTGGAGGTGGGGCCGACGTTCATCAGCAGGTTGCCGCCGCGGGAAACGGTGTTGACGAGCAGGCGAATGAGCATTTCGGGAGATTTCCAGGTCTGTTCGTCTCTGAAATATCCCCAGGAGCCGGAAAAGGTGTGGCAGGCTTCCCAGGTAACGAGCTCACCGGTTTTTTTGTCGCGTACCCACTGGTCGGGCTCGTACTGTTCGGGTGTCCAGAGATCCTGATCAATTTCTGTGCGGTTGTCAATGATGATATGGGGCTGCAGGGCGCGTGCAGTTGCGATCAGCTTTTCTGCCTCCCAGTCGTCCTTACCTTTGCCTTTCTGCCATGCTTTATCGCCGGTTCCGTTGTTCTGGGAATAAGAGAAGTCAAACCAAAGGATGTCAATCTTACCGTAGTTGGTTAAAAGCTCGGTCACCTGATCCCGCATGTACTGCGCATATTTTTTTATGTCGCGGCCTTTGCTCTGCTCATAAGCGTCCGGATCATCTCTGCAGGGATGTAAGGGATCAATCGGGAATTCCGGATGATGCCAGTCGATCAGGGAGTAATAAAAACCGATATGGAGACCTTCTGCACGGAACGCATCCACATATTCGCGGATCAGGTCTTTGCCGCAAGGGGTGTTGGTGGACTTGTAATCGGTATATTTGGTGTCAAAAAGGCAGAAGCCCTCATGATGTTTTGTTGTCATGACGACATATTTCATGCCTGCCGCTTTTGCCTGTCTTGCCCATTCCTTCGGGTCGTACAGATCCGGATTAAAGTGTTTAAAATAGAGATCGTAGTGATCTTCCGGGATTTCTTCGTAATTTTTGACCCATTCGTGGCGTGCGGGCATGGCGTATAAGCCGAAATGAATGAACATGCCGAAGCGATCATGGGTAAACCATGCGGTATCGCCGGGGGTAGGAAGTGTTTTGTAGCTGCTCATGGCAGAATCCTCCGTTTCAAAAAGTGTTGTAAAGTACGAATCCTTATGGCATTATTGTAAGAAATACCGGGCAATAGGAACATGGCAAAAGGATGTAAAAATATGGAATATTCACGCAGCTCGGACAGAAGATAAAAAGATAGAAAAGGACTGAAAAACTTGCAGATCACACAGAATCAAAATGCGATCCGGATATGGAAAAATCTGGAGCTGAATATGATATATGCAGGACATGCCATTGTCGGGCAGGACTGGAAGGAACCGAAGGTATGTTCTCCTTTTTCCCGCATTTATTACATCGTTGACGGAGAGGGCATCCTGACCGTAAACGGTCAGAGAATTGTCCTGAAAAAAGGGAGCGTCTGGCTGGTTCCGGCAGGCATGACCTTTGGATATTTCTGTGAGTCCTCAATGGAACAGCTTTTTTTTCATCTGAATGTACTTTGCAGCGATGGAACAGATTTATTGTATGGGGTCCGGCAGCTGTATGAGCGAAAAGAACAGACAGGGGAAATTGCGAAGGTCAAGGGACTGTATCAGAGTGAAACCATGACGGATGCGATCCGGCTGCAGGGAATGCTTTGGGAAACCCTTGCGGGATTTTTGGAGCAGGCAAAGTTGGATGGGGAGGAGTTAAAAGAACACTCCCTTTTAATCAGACAAATGTTTGAGCTGGCACAGAATCCGGTCAGTGCGGCGACACATGTGCGGACGCTGGCACAACAGCTCCATGTTTCGGAAAGCACACTCACACGCCGGTTCCGTGCAGAAACCGGGATTTCTCCGGGTGAATATCTGGAACGGCTTGTCGCAGGGCAGGCCTGCAGAATGCTCCTGTCCGAGGATTACAGCATCGCAGAGATAGCTGAGATCCTGCATTTTTCCGATCAGTTTTATTTCTGTAAATTTTTCAAACGTCATATGAATCTGACGCCCAGCACTTATCGGAGGCAGATGCGGAAAGGATAAAAATACCGGGCTTCCAATGCGTTCAAAACATTAGAAGCCCGGTATTTTATTATCGTAGGTTCTGTTCTTTTTTAAGGTTTTTCTGCGCGGTAGAGAGCATCAGTTTGATCCGGTTCAACTGGTTTACTTCACTGGCACCGGGGTCATAGTCGATGGCAACGACGTTGGACTGCGGGTAGCGGCGGCGAAGCTCTTTGATGACACCCTTGCCGACAACGTGGTTGGGCAGACAGCCAAAGGGCTGGGTGCAAACGATATTATTGACACCCTCGTGGATCAGCTCGACCATTTCGCCGGTTAAAAACCATCCTTCACCGGTCTGGTTGCCGATGGATACGATGGGCTCTGCGTAGGACACCAGATCATAAATAGAAGATGGCGGTGTGAAGTTTTTACTCTTTTTGAGCGCATCGGTTGCCGCACCGCGGATTTTTTCGACTGCCCAGATCCCCATCTTAGCGATTTTGGCGGTTGATTTTTTCGTGCCGAGATGCTCTGCCTTGTAAATCTGGTTGTAGAAGCAGTACAGCATGAAATCGAGCAGATCAGGTACAACGGCTTCAGCGCCTTCCGATTCCAGCAGTTCTACCAGATGGTTGTTTGCTGCCGGGGCAAATTTAACCAGGATCTCGCCGACAATGCCGACACGGGGCTTTTTCTCGTCTGTGATCGGGATACGGTCAAAGTCTTCCACTATTTCACGGCACATTTTGCGGAAGGTAAAGTAGTTCGGAAGCTTTTTCGTGGACAGGAAATTCTGGCACTTTTTTATCCACTTCTGATGAACCGCGTTGACGGAGCCGGGCTCTTTTTCGTAGGGGCGCATATGATAAACACAGCGCATGAAAATATCGCCGAAGATTGCACCGAAGGCCGCACGGGTCAGAAGGTTTGCATCCAGTTTAAATCCGGGGTTTGTCTCAATGCCGCCCATGTTGATGGAAACGACCGGAATGTATTCCATACCGGCTTTTTCCAATGCACGGCGGATGAAACCGATGTAGTTGGTTGCACGGCAGCCGCCGCCGGTTTGGGTGATAACAACCGCAACCTTGTGCAGGTCATATTTACCGGAAAGCAGGGCATCCATGATCTGGCCGACAACACACAGGGACGGATAGCAGGCGTCGTTGTTGACGTATTTTAAGCCAATGTCAACGGAATGACGATTATCATTATCTAATACTTCGAAATTATAGCCGCAGGACCGGAAAGCGGGTTCCAGCAGATCGAAATGGATCGGGGACATCTGCGGACAGAGGATCGTGTAGTCTTTGCGCATTTCTTCTGTAAAGATGACGCGGTTTAAGTTGGTCGGCATGATCTTGCGTTCCTGATGCTTCTTTTCGCGGACACGGATTGCAGAAAGCAGGGAGCGGACACGGATTCTTGCCGCACCGAGGTTGTTGACTTCGTCGATCTTTAAACAGGTATAAATCTTGCCGGAGCCGGAGAGAATGTCGTTGACCTGATCGGTGGTAACAGCGTCCAGACCGCAGCCAAAGGAGTTTAACTGGATCAGATCCAGATCGTCCCTTGTCCGGACATAGGCTGCCGCCGCATACAGGCGGGAGTGATACATCCACTGGTCGGAAACGATCAGCGGACGGTCCGGGTGACCGAGGTGAGAAACGGAATCCTCCGTCAGGACAGCCAGCCCGTAGGAAGTAATCAGTTCCGGGATACCGTGGTTGATTTCAGGATCGACATGGTAAGGACGGCCTGCCAGCACGATGCCGCGTTTGTGGTTTGCCTCCATCCACGCCAGGACCTCTTCGCCTTTTTTGCGCATATCGTCCCGGGCAGCTGCCATTTCATCCCAGCCTGCGCGGGCTGCGGCAGTGACTTCTTCTGCAGGAATGTCGGAAAACTCCTTGATCAGCGCCTCGGTAGCGACTTCAAGGGAAGAAAACGCCATGAAGGGATTGCTAAATTTCACTTCCCCGCGGCCAATTTCCTCCACATTGTTCTTGATATTTTCCGAATAGGATGTAACGATCGGGCAGTTGTAGTGGTTATTGGCATCCGGGGTCTCATTTCTTTCATAGAACAGCGCAGGGTAGAAGATGAACGGAACGCCCTGTTTGATCAGCCAGGTCACATGACCGTGGGCAAGCTTTGCCGGATAACATTCGGATTCGCTGGGAATGGATTCGATGCCCAGTGAATAAATGTTGTGGTTGGAAGCAGGGGACAGGATGACCTGATAGCCCAGTTTTGTAAAAAATGTAAACCAGAACGGATAGTTTTCATACATATTTAAAACGCGCGGGATGCCGACGGGTCCTCTGGGCGCCTGGTCAGCGGTCAGAGGTTCGTAGGAAAACAGCCGTTTTAATTTGTAGTCGAATAAGTTCGGTACCTGGTTCGGGTTTTTCTGCTTGCCAAGGCCGCGCTCGCAGCGGTTGCCGGAGATATACTGACGGCCGCCGGAGAAACGGTTGATTGTCAGACGACAGTTGTTGGTGCAGCCTTTACATTTTGCCATGCTGGTATCGAATTCCAGAGAATTGATCGCGTCAATCGAAAGCATGGAGGTCTGATAGCCATCCGTGTAATGCTCGCGCGCTATTAAAGCTGCGCCGAACGCGCCCATGATGCCGGCGATGTCGGGACGGATCGCCTCGCAGCCTGCGATCTTTTCGAAGCTGCGCAGTACGGCATCGTTATAGAAGGTACCGCCCTGAACGACGATCTGGCTGCCCAGCTCGGAAGCATCGGACACCTTGATGACTTTAAATAACGCGTTTTTGATAACGGAATAAGCCAGTCCGGCGGAAATATCGGAAACGGAAGCGCCTTCCTTCTGCGCCTGTTTTACCTTGGAGTTCATAAATACGGTACAGCGCGTGCCCAGATCGATGGGGTGTTCTGCAAACAGCGCAGCCTTGGCGAAGTCCTGAACGCTGTAGTTTAAGGATTTTGCAAACGTCTCGATAAAGGAACCGCAGCCGGAGGAACAGGCCTCGTTTAACTGTACGCTGTCTACGGTCTGATTTTTGATCTTGATACATTTCATATCCTGACCGCCGATATCGAGGATACAGTCTACCTTCGGATCAAAGAAAGCAGCAGCGTAATAATGCGCAACCGTCTCAACCTCACCGTCATCCAGCAAGAATGCGGCTTTCATCAGGGCTTCACCGTAGCCGGTAGAACAGGAACGGACGATTTTGGCACCGGCGGGCAGCTTTTTATAGATATCCTGGATCGCACCGATGGCGGTTTTTAACGGACTGCCGTTGTTGTTGGAATAAAAAGAATACAGCAAAGAGCCGTCCTCTCCGACGAGGGCCGCTTTTGTCGTTGTGGAACCTGCATCGATACCCAGATAGCAGTTACCGGTATAGGTTTCGAGCGGTGCGGTTTTGACGCAGTGGCTGTCATGACGTTTGCAGAAGGCATCATATTCTTCCTGGGAGGCAAACAACGGCTCCATACGTTCTACTTCAAATTCCATCTTGATGCCGGAGGAAAGCTTGTTGACCATTTCCTCCATCGTGTAAAAGACATCCTCCTTTGCATTTAAGGCGGAACCGATGGCGGCGAAAAGGTGGGAATTGGCTGTGTCGATGATGTGTTCGTCATCCAGGTTCAGCGTGCGGATGAAGGCTTTTTTCAGTTCGGATAAAAAGTGCAGCGGACCGCCGAGAAATGCGACATGTCCGCGGATGGGCTTACCGCAGGCAAGGCCGCTGATGGTCTGATTGACAACTGCCTGGAAAATGGAAGCAGAAAGGTCTTCTTTGGTCGCGCCGTCATTGATTAACGGCTGGATATCAGATTTTGCAAATACGCCGCAGCGCGCCGCAATGGTATAAAGGGAGCGGTAGCTTTTTGCATATTCATTCAGGCCGGCAGCATCTGTCTGCAGCAGGGAAGCCATCTGGTCGATGAAGGAACCGGTACCGCCGGCGCAGATGCCGTTCATACGCTGCTCAACATTCCCATTTTCGAAATAAATAATCTTGGCGTCCTCTCCGCCAAGTTCGATGGCAACATCTGTTTTGGGTGCCAGCTCCTGCAGGGATGTCGATACAGCGATAACCTCCTGCACAAAAGGAACCTGCAGATAGTTTGCCAGGGTCAGACCGCCGGAGCCGGTGATCATCGGATGCAGGGTGATATTGCCGAGTTTTGTATAGGCATCTTTCAGAAGGTCAGAAAGAGTCTCCTGAATGTTGGCAAAATGCCGTTTATAATCGGAGAACAGGATCTGGTGATTTTCGTCCAGAATGGCGATTTTAACTGTAGTGGAACCGATGTCGATTCCGAGGGTGTATTGCATTTGATTCATAAGCGATTGTCACTTTCTTCCTATTAAATGTGATAGTTCTTCTTTTTGAGTCTGAATCATTATACGACAGGATTTTTCAGGTTTCAATCGGTGATTTGCTAAAAATTTGTTAAAATTTGTATAAAGTGGGAAATTTTTGATTTCTTAAAGAATTATAAAAACGATAAAATAAAAAGGCACATCGTTGCCTTTTTTTTGTTGGAATGATATCATAAACACAGTCTTTCATAAATTTTTATGGAAAACCCGAAACGGCGGCGCGCAAAAATGCGTCTGCTATTATAGAAGGAAAGGAACATTATCCTATGAATCAACATAATGGACTGAGACGGAAGCTGGAAAAATATGCCATTCCGAATCTTACACTTTATCTGATTATCTGTTACGGAATCGGTTATCTGATGCAGTTTCTGGTGCCGGCCGGGTATCAGTACCTGATGCTCGATCCGTTCCTCGTATTAAAAGGGCAGGTCTGGAGACTGGTCACCTGGATCCTGATTCCGCCGGATAGCTCGAATATTTTCTTTGTGCTGATCACACTGTATCTGTATTATTCGCTGGGCGGTCTGTTGGAGCGTATCTGGGGAACCTACAAATATAATGTATATCTGTTCTCCGGTCTGTTGTTTACGATCCTCGGCGCCTTTGTCCTGTGTGGTTACAGCGTGCTGATGGGCGCACAGCCAACGATGTATACAGGATTGTATCTGTTAAACAACGGCAGTACAGTATATTTTGGACAGTTTTCCACCTATTATATCAACATGTCCATTTTCCTGGCATGTGCGGCCAGCATCCCGGATGTGCAGGTGCTGCTGATGTTTCTTTTCCCGATCAAGGTCAAATGGCTCGGTATCGTTTACGGCATTATTTTGCTGGTAAACTGCATTCAGGGTGGTATTGCCACCTGGATCGTGGTGATTTTCTCCCTGTTGAATTTCCTGGTATTTTTCCTGCGCTCGAAAGGAAAGATGCATCTGTCAGTGGGGCAGATCAAGCGGCAGCAGGAATTTCACCAGAAGATGCGATCGGCAGGGCAGACGAAAGGGATTACGCGGCACAAATGCGCGATCTGCGGCAGAACGGAGCTGGACGGAGACGATCTGGAATTTCGTTTCTGCTCCAAGTGTAACGGCAACTACGAATATTGTCAGTATCACCTGTTTACACACGAACATGTAAAGTAAGGCATGCAGGCTTTGCAGCGAAACGGCGGTGTCCGTTGGCGCTGTCCCGGCAGGCATGAGAAATTATAAATTTGTGAGGAAAATTATGAGGGAAGAACAGATTTTTGCAAAAACGCTGGAAGAGCTTTCCGCGCTTGCAAAGGAGCAGGGAAATATGCTTTCGGAGGAACAGGTTACAGAGGCCTTTGACAAGGCAAATCTGAATCTGGGAGAGCAACAGCTGGAGATGATTTTTGCCTATCTCAAAAATAAAAAGATCGGCATCGGACAGCCTGCGGATCCCTTTGATTATATGACGCGGGAAGAAATTGACTATCTGGAAGAATATTTAAAGGCTGTACAGGCTGGTGCGGACGTGACGGATGGCGTGAAAGAAGCGGTTCTTTTATCTGCGATGGCAGGCGATGCGGACGCAAAGCATCGGCTGATCGAAATCTTTCTGCCGCAGGTGGCGGAGATCGCAAAGCTCTACGCCGGACAGGGCGTTTTTCTGGAAGACCTGATCGGAGAAGGCAATGTGGCGCTGACGATGGCGGCAGAGATGCTGGACTGTGCACAGAATGCCAAAGAAGCTGAGGGCACCATCGCCAGCATGATCATGGAGGCGATGGAAAATTATATTTCTGAAAATGCTTCCGAAAAAAAGACGGGCGAAAAGCTTGCAGAAAATGCCAATGATATTCTGGAAAAAGCGGAGGAACTGTCCAAGGAGCTGGGCCGCAAGGTGACGGTGGAAGAGCTGTCCGAAGAAACCGGAATTCCGGAAGAAAAAATCCGGGACGCAGCCAGGATCACCGCAGATCATATTGAATTTCTGGAATCGGAGGGTTGATGCATGGATATGCCGCAAAACCGGGATTTTAAGTATGTCCTGCAGGATTTTGGAAATATTTATATCGGTGCCCGTTATTCCTATGAGGAAATGTTAAAAAGTGAAGAGATTCCTTATAAATGGAAAGCGATCATCCGGCATTATCTGTTGAAGGAGACCTCGCCGGAGACGACCATGGAAAATCATATCTTTTTTATGAAAGAGGATGATTTTGCTTATGAGACGTTTCGGGAGCTGAAGGCATCGTTTAAGATGAGTGTATGGACAGAGGCGGACGGAAAAAAGCATAAGCATGGGCATTACGAAAGCCGGGAATACAAAATTTCCGAAATCGTACAGAGTGAAGAGCTTCACAGAAAGATGGACACGATTATCGTGGAAGAGCTTCATCTGACCAAGCTTGCGCTGATGATGTTTTCCGTGTGAGACAAATATCTGATACAGGAGAGGGAGAAGATTGAAAAATAAAATTTTTCAATCGCGAGATTTGTGTCTGCGCGCA
>OGXC01002709.1_pt1 | contig 11509 bp, 10 predicted proteins | sample 1576201 | NCBI WGS metagenome assembly OGXC01 (sample SAMEA3541562, study PRJEB24748) | human gut metagenome | biome: human gut; feature: human-associated habitat; material: faeces | place: China | collected 2012 | reverse complement strand
AAAAGAATGTGCCTTGGCACATTCTCGCGCCTCGCGCGGTCGCTTGCGACAGTCTGCATCTTTGCGCGAGTGCGCATTAGAAAATCCCTGTCCGTGTACAGGAATTGTGTTTGCGAATTCTTTTATTTTCCTGTATAATATCCTTATCTATCATAACGTCGGAGACTCTGTTTGTCAAATAAGTCTCCTGAGAAAATATGCCGTTAATATCACGGGTATGAATTTTCCAGCCCGAAAATCCCCCGCGTTGCAGAGGCGGCTGTAAAGAAAGTGAGGAATTTACATGAACGTACTGATCACCGGGTTCGACCCCTTCGGCGGAGAGCCGATTAATCCGGCATGGGAAGCCGTAAAAGCCATGAAAGACGAGATCGCCGGAGCAAAGATCACGAAGCTGCAGATCCCGACCGTTGTCAATAAATCCATTGCGAAGGTCCATGAAAAGATGATGGAGCTCCGCCCGGATATCGTCATCAGCATCGGCCAGGCCGGCGGACGGTTCGGCGTGACTCCGGAGCGTGTTGCGATCAATGTAACAGATGCAAGGATCCCGGATAACGAAGGAAACCAGCCCATCGATGAACCAATCTTTGCAGATGGAGATGCCGCTTATTTCTCCAATCTTCCGGTGAAGGCGATGGTTCAGGAGATCCGAAATGCCGGTTATCCTTCTACCCTCTCCAATACCGCAGGAACTTATATCTGCAACCATGTCATGTACGGAATTTTATATTATATCCAAAAGGAATTTCCAAATGTACGCGGCGGCTTTATCCACGTTCCGTATGCCGTTTCCCAGGTTGTCAATAAACCGGCGACCCCGTCTATGGCCATTGCGGATATTACGGCTGCATTGGAGGCGGCGGTGAAGGCCGCTGTTGAATATGAGCAGGATATCAAAGTGATTGGAGGAGAAACACACTAAAAAACTTCATCTTCGGAAGTTTTTCAGGCTGTGATACCGGTCTGAAAAACTCCAAGGATGAAGTTTTCTTTTATCCAGATCCCAGGCTGCCTTCAAAGCCCCCGCCCGGAATCCGGTTTTCTGATTATTCTTTTGTTCCTCTCTCCGCGGACGCGTTGAGCTTTCCGTCGACCACGTCGATCCTGATCGTATCTCCGGTATGGACGCCATCCGACAGGATCAAGCGGGCTGCCAGAGTCTCTACATTCTTCTGCAGATATCTCTTAAGCGGTCTTGCGCCGTATACCGGATCATAACCGTTGTCTACGATAAACTGCTTTGCAGTATCGGAAAGTGCAACCACAAGCTCTTTATCCGCCAGACGCTTGTTGATATCGGCAACAAGCAGATCGATGATGCTTCCGATGTTGTTCTTTGTAAGCGGCTTGAAGAGGATCGTCTCATCAAGACGGTTTAAGAACTCCGGACGGAAGTGGGCACGCAGATCGTTCATGACCTCAGCCTTTGCCTCCGGCTTAATATCACCGTTCTCATCGATACCGTCAAGCAGATACTGGGAACCGATATTGGAGGTCAGGATAATGATCGTATTCTTGAAATCAACGGTCTTGCCCATGGAATCTGTGATACGTCCATCATCGAGGACCTGAAGCAGAACATTGAATACATCCGGATGTGCCTTCTCGATCTCATCGAACAAAACGACACAATACGGTTTTCTGCGGACTGCCTCTGTCAGCTGACCGCCCTCATCGTATCCGACATATCCTGGCGGCGCTCCGATCAGACGGGATACGGAGTATTTCTCCATGTATTCACTCATATCGATCCGGACCATGTTGTTCTCATCATCGAACAGACTTGCCGCAAGTGTCTTTGCAAGCTCTGTCTTGCCGACACCGGTAGGTCCCAGGAACAGGAAGGAACCGATCGGCTTTGTCGGATCCTTGATCCCGGCTTTGGAACGGATGATCGCGTCTGTAACCTTCTCAACTGCCTCATCCTGACCGACAACACGTTTGTGGAGCTCATCGTCCAGATGAAGGGTCTTGTTTCTCTCACTTTCCGTGAGTTTTGCAACCGGGATACCGGTCCAGCGGGAGATGATCCTTGCGATCTCGTCCTCGGTCACGCTCTCGTGAACAAGGCTCAGATCTGTATTCTTGACCTTCTCCTCCTCTTCCTTCAGCTCTTTTTCAAGCTGCGGGAGTTTGCCGTATTGGAGTTCTGCTGCCTTATTCAGGTCGTACTTCTGCTGTGCATCCTGGATCTGACGATGGACTGCCTCGATCTCCTCACGGATGGAGGAAAGCTTATCAACCGTCGCCTTTTCGTTCTGCCACTGGGCCTTCTGAGTCGCGAACTGGTCATGGAGCTCCGCCAGCTCCTTCTGAAGATCCGCAAGGCGTTCCTGGCTTAAATGGTCTGTCTCTTTCTTAAGAGCCGCCTCCTCGATCTCCAGCTGCATGATCTTTCTGGAGAGTTCATCCAGCTCCGTCGGCATGGAATCGAGCTCCGTCTTGATCATTGCGCACGCTTCATCCACGAGGTCGATAGCCTTATCCGGAAGGAAACGATCGCTGATATAACGGTTGGAAAGGGTTGCCGCCGCTACAAGCGCGGAATCGGTGATCTTTACGCCATGATAAACCTCATAACGGTCCTTCAGTCCACGAAGGATCGAAATCGTATCCTCGACTGTCGGCTCATCGACCATAACCGGCTGGAAACGACGTTCCAGAGCCGGATCCTTCTCAATATATTTCCGGTACTCATCCAGCGTCGTCGCACCGATACAGTGCAGCTCACCACGGGCAAGCATCGGCTTTAACATATTGCCGGCATCCATGGAGCCTTCCGTCTTTCCGGCTCCGACGATGGTGTGAAGCTCATCAATGAACAAAATAATCTGTCCCTCGCTCTTTCTCACCTCATCGAGAACGGCTTTTAAACGTTCCTCAAACTCACCACGGTATTTCGCTCCCGCAACAAGGGCACCCATATCCAGTGAGAATAATTTCTTGTCTTTTAAGCCCTCCGGCACATCGCCGCGGACGATACGCTGTGCAAGACCTTCTACAACGGCGGTCTTACCAACACCGGGTTCACCGATGAGGACCGGGTTGTTTTTCGTTTTTCTGGAAAGGATCCGGATCACGTTTCGGATCTCGGCGTCACGGCCGATCACCGGGTCCATCTTCTGGTCTCTTGCCTTTTCTACAAGGTCAGAACCGTATTTATTTAAGGTATCGTAGGTTGCCTCCGGATTATCACTGGTAACTCTCTGGTTGCCGCGGACCGTGGACAGAGCCTGTAAGAATTTATTCCGGTCGATCCCATAAGTACGGAACAGTTCCTTCATAGCCTTGTTCGGCTGTTTTAACAGGCATAAGAACAAATGCTCGACGGAAACATATTCGTCTCCCATCGCCTTTGCCTCGTCCTCGGCGTCGATCAGGACTTTATTGAGGTCCTGAGTCAGATAAACCTGTCCGCCTCCGGATACCTTCGGCAGCTTCTTAAGTGCTGCTTCCGCCTCATCCGCAAACTGCTCACCGGAGATTCCCATTTTTGTGATCAGTTTTAAGATCAGGCTGTCATCTAACTTTAACAGACTCACCAGGAGATGTTCCTGGTCGATCTGCTGATTTCCATATTCATAAGCCAGCTTCTCGCAGTTCTGGACTGCTTCCACTGATTTCTGTGTAAATTTGCTGATATTCATGATCGCAAGCCTCCCTTCAATTCTGAAGTACTTGTTGTGTTTGTTGTCAGTAATACCGCCCAGTGAAATTCTCATCCGCCGGGCGGCTTAATCTTTCAGATACGTGGCAGCTCCGCATACATTTCTGTATCGTTACCGCTCAGGGCTGTCAGATCACCCCTCGATGGAAATGTGCTTCGGACCTTCAACCTTCTTCTCTTCCTCTTTCGGAATCGATACGCTCAGGATACCGTTTTCGAATTTTGCCTTAATCTCCTCTTCCCGGATCTCCTCGCCAAGATAGAAGGTTCTGCTCAGAGCACCTGCATAACGTTCCTTGCGGATGTATTTGCCTTTCTTATCTTCCTCGTCCTTATCAAGACCTTTCTCGGCACTGACGGTCAGATAACCATCCTTCAGTTCGATCTGGATCTCATCTTTCTTAAATCCCGGAAGATCGATATCAAGCTCATACGTCTTTTCTGTCTCTCTGACATCTGTCTTCATCAGTCTGGATACATTCTTACCATACAGCGGATCCTTCTTTTCTGTAAAGAACTTCTCATCAAACGGGAACATATTATCAAATAAACTTTCTCCAAAAATACTCGGCATATACATAAATCATTCCTCCAATCAGAATTCCTGTTTTCTTGTTTGTCATCTATCGGAAAGAACTTCAGAAGATTTTCCAATCTTGGGAACTCCTTGAGATCCTTTGATTTTTTCTCTCTTCCTTTGTTCTGCATGTAATATAACACATATTATTAGCACTGTCAAGAGGCGAGTGCTAATTTTTTTGTGAATTAATTGTGTATTTCATTGACACATTGTAACTTTTCAGGCGCATCGTAGAACGCATTCTATAGGTAGTCGCCAAGCATCTCTCCCACACACCTCTCGATCTCATCAATAATTTCCATACACCGGTTCTTCTTCATTCCAGCCGTAATGCCAACAGCTAATAATTCTTTTCTTCCCGGATCTTTTCCATTTCCGTCAACGGTCGTTGTGTGTTCCCCATAGTACGTATTACTATAAGTAAGATCGTATGCAGGGCTCAGTCTCCACTGATCTTTTTCTTCATCATACAAATAGGTGAAATTTTTTGAGTGGTCATCTCTGTTATGCGCAAAAACATTAAAACACATTCTTCGAAACATACTTTCCACATCCGCATAATGATCCTTCGTCAATATCTTCGTAAGTTTCATCAGACTGTGGTAATCAAGACTCGGCTGTTCAAAGTCCAGTTCGAGAAGCGCTGCAGCTGTCAGCATATGGACTCGCTTTATTCCATTTTGATCAGGGACTCTGTCAAACCGCCTGGTTCCAAAATAGCCTTTACAGATTCCAGATGGGAACAACTTTGTCTCACTCATCGTAATTTCACATTTCCGGGCACAGCATGAATAATCATACTCCATTTTTCCTGCATCTTTTCCATCTACATGGGCCGGAAATTTTATGATCCACTCTTCATTTCCGATTGAAGTCATGATCTTCGGCCTTGCTCCTCCGCTCGTTCCTCCAAGCCGGTACAATTCGTCAAGTTTGTCTGTATATTCTGTGTTCAATATTTTCTGACACTCCCGCGCCAGTTCATCCAGGTCAGGATTATCCTGCTGCTCTGGAAATTTTCTTTCCGGATAATACGTCAACGCACCCATTCCCGATTTTCCAACGATTGCCAGGCGGTCTAAAACCGTTAGTTTATCCGGATTCTGTTTATGCTCACGAAGCAGACGATTTAGCAGCAATCTTCCCCAATTATCCGGAAGACTGTCCGCAAACACGCCATAAAGGCCGCCAAAATAATCCTTTGTGGGCACAAACACCTGCTTTTTTAACGGCAGAGAAAACGGGTTGATCGAAAATCCATGTTCCAGCCATTCATCGCTGTACTGAAATGCTGCTTTTCGATTTGCTGTCATGGCCAACGTCCCCACAAGCCTTTCATCATAATACACCTGCAGCGTATTATCTTGTTTCATTTATGACCTCCTTTATGTCTCTGTATGGTACCTGCGAAAAAATATTCCTAAGTTCATCTGCAATATCCAGTGCCATTGCGACCTTCGTCAGAGACAACAAGGATATCTGACCGGTAGACTCGAATCTTTTAACAGAACCATAACTCACACCGCTCATCGACGCCAGCTTCTCCTGCGAGATTGAACGCCGTTTTCTAATATTGCGGACCCTCTGCGCCAGCTTCAAATCCAGTTCTTTCGCTGTCTCCCATATAAAACCTTCCATAATCTTTCCCACTTTCGATTCCGTTTTTTATACTTTTATTAGATAATATTTTATCTATTATCATATGATTATATTCAAAATATATAATATATTATCTATTATTATTTTACCATCAGTCAATAAACAAATCAATAAAAATGTAACACGATCTATTCTCGGGTCTTTGACACACCTTATCCGATCACCTGTGGCTTTCTTTGGGTTTCCTTCATTCTATAACCATATTGTATTATTCCGGATCCGGAAAGGGAATTTTGTATCTATCCGTGCATATTCGTGTTATAATATATCTACACTGCCGGAAAGCAGACATCCGCGATCCACATGAAAAAAGCCATTCCAAATCATCTTCGCCGATGGGATTTTTTCCTTCAAGCCTGTGTTTTATTACGGTCAGCGCAGACCTGCTGAACAGTTACAACAGATCAATAAAAAAAGAAAGTGATGGAAAAAAATGCAGACGTATACTTATGTTTCCAAGGGAAAATTTAAATTAATGGAAAAACCGAAGCCTGTTCTTATGGATGAACGGGATGCCATTGTAAAGGTAACGCTTGCCAGCATCTGCTCAAGTGACCTGCACATTAAACATGGAAGCGTCCCCCGTGCTGTGCCGGGTATAACCGTCGGACATGAAATGGTCGGTATCGTTGAAGATGTCGGCAGCGCCGTAACAAATGTGAAGCCCGGTGACAGAGTCACTGTAAACGTGGAAACCTTCTGCGGGGAATGTTTTTTCTGCAGGCATGGTTATGTAAACAACTGTACCGATCAGAATGGCGGCTGGGCTCTCGGATGCCGGATCGATGGCGGACAGGCAGAATATGTTCGCGTACCGTTTGCAGATCAGGGATTAAATAAAATCCCGGATCATGTTACAGACCGTCAGGCTTTGCTGGTCGGAGATGTTCTTGCCACCGGTTTCTGGGCAGCTCGTATTTCTGAGATCAAAGAGAAGGATACGGTATTGATCATCGGAGCCGGACCTACGGGCATCTGTACGCTGCTCTGTGTCATGCTGAAGAAGCCGAAACATATCATCGTCTGTGAAAAAGACGAAGGCCGAATCCGCTTTATCCATGAGCACTATCCGGAAATCCTTACCGTATTACCCGAAGCTTGTGCAGATTATGTCCGTGCCAACAGTGACCATGGAGGAGCAGATGTCGTTCTCGAAGTTGCAGGAGCCGAATCCACGTTTCGCCTTGCATGGGAATGTGCAAGACCAAATGCAATCGTGACGATCGTTGCTCTTTATGACAAGGCTCAGACACTGCCGCTGCCGGATATGTACGGAAAGAACCTCACCTTCAAGACCGGCGGTGTAGACGGCTGCAATTGTGAGGAAACACTGCGGCTGATCGCAGAGGGCAAACTGAATACAGAACCGCTTATCACACACACATATCCATTAGACAGGATCGAAGAAGCTTACACACTCTTTGAGAATAAGATGGATGGTGTGATCAAGGTAGCCATCGAGTGTTAATATGCTTCCAATCCGGTTTCCTGCACACCGTATTTAAATTGTCTTCCCGGCAACTGATTCCGTTTCTCTATAATAACACAGTCCACTGCATCCATACGGAAACAACGTTCGTTTCATGTTCCTGATATATTCCTCTTCCGTATCCACATGCTCAAGGATATCCAGAGCTGTCTTCAGGTTCCGGATATCCTTTTCCATAAAATCCACATAATTTCCGCGCCCCACAAGCTTCAAATGGGTGATTCCGGCCTTTTGCAGCCGATACAGGGCGCAGAGCCCACAACCTGTCGCACCGCAGAGATAGCCATCGGGATCATACATCCGTTCCTCATCATCTTCGTTCGGTTTATCTGTGCTCTGCTCGTCATTCACATCATTCTCTGAGCTCTCCGTCCGTGAGATCAGCTTCTCTGTTTCTAAGCATTCTTCTTTTTTCTCTCTATTTCCTTTAACTTTTCCTATCTGATACGGTACCCGGCACAGGTGTCCCATCTCGTCGCAGTGCAGGGAATTGCAGAACGCCCCCGAAAACTGGCAGAGCTCGTTTAACGCAAATGCCTCAAATTCACATACGCCCCTGCTGCCCTTTTCCCTCTCATGCAGGATCACTGACTCCATGTCCGCGAAGCTGTTCTTCCTGTGAAAGATAAGCCGGTCTACATCCAATCGGTCAAATACATCTGACATCCGGCTGTTTACCTCTGCCGTCTCCCCACTCAAGTGGATCTCACAGCGGATCCCATTATTTTTCAGGTAGATCAGCAATGCCGGATCCGCGATAATAAAGCTTGAGAATCCAAGCGCCATACACCGGCGAAGGACATCCGCGATCTCCGGGTACTGCTCCGGCGTATAATAAAGCGAATTAAACGTCAGATGTACCGGCTTCCCATATTTTCTCACCAGCGCCGCCAGAATCCTCAACTCACTCTCCGCCCCGATCTGCACGTTGATGCCAAGAACCTCGCGACGGTTTAGCGGCAGGATCGTCCCGTATTTTCTATTCCACTCATAAGGTACATATCCGCAGAAAAACTCATCCGCCCCGGCCTCGACGTACCGTACATATTCATCGATAGACCCAAGTCCCGCTATAATTTTCATGGTATCTCTCCTTATATGCAGCTTAAACAGTGCAAACTGCCTCATTACAGCAGATTCACCACAAGTCTGTCAATTCCCTGTTTTTTCCACATTTCCATATCCATCATTCCGGAAACTGCACTCCCATCCAGCGCGAAGAGCGAATTATACCGCCCCGCCATCTTCAAATGCTTTGGATACAGAAAGACTTTCTCTCTGCAATATCCCGGACACGATTCCGGAAGTTCCTGCTTTCCTCGCTCTCCATTTTTACATACAGCATACAGCGTGCAATACTGGGAGGTGTTCGTCTGATAAAACGGAACATGGATGCTGTTCTTTCCTTCCGGAAATTTCTGCCTGTACCCGCAGGACTCCCACTCGTACCGCCGGATCCCGAACGTGTCCCTCAGATACGTCCGGTAAAATTCCGCATTCAGGCTGTTCTCCCGAAAATATCCTGTATCTCCCTGCTTGTATCCCATCCGTGGATCCTTTTTTCTTTTATTTAACAGAGTCCCCATGCACGGCACAAAAACTTCTTTTCGGTCCTTCCGCTCTCTCAAAAGCTCCAGCAGGCCCCAGTCGTTTGCCGCAATCTCCAGAAATGTCTCCCGGTTTCTGCACCACTCTTCCAGCTCGTCCAACAGGTTTTCCACAGGTTTCAGCATAAACTCCCGCAGATATGAAAATGTAACTGTCACAGCCAGACCTTCCGACTCTGCTTTTTTAAGGATCTCAAATAACTGCCGCTTTTCAGGAAACAACAGATGGCAGAAGGCATTTCCCACATAAATCCGCTCTGAAACCGGCATTCGTTTTCCCAGCTCTTTAGCCCCATTCACGTTCCAGTACCAGTCCATAAAATCGCGGAATTTCATGGATAAATACCGCTCATAAAGCTCCGGACGGTCCAATTCCACAGCAACTTCGGTATTCTTCCGTTCCTGCTCTTTATATTCTTTGTATTCTTTATGTTCTTTGTATTCTTTGAGTTCAAAATCTCCTGCTGCGATGCAATTTTCCCTTATACCTGACTGATTTTCTATTCGCTTTTCTACTGTCATTCTATCTTCAAAGTCATTCCTTTTTGATTCCGTAAAATCACCGCAGCAATAGCTTCCTGTATTCCGCTTTTCCTGCCTCGCCCTGTCTTCTCCTTCACCGAACCACTCTTTTTTCTGTTCGATGAAATTCTCTGCAAACTGTTCATCCTTTTTGGCCGGATACCCGGTAAGCGCCATTGCAAGCTCCCCGTCCTCGCACTCCAGCTTCAGCCGCACAAATCTGTCATACCAAAGGATCAGGCTTCCGGCGCATTCCCGGTATTTCTCCTGCTCCACAAATACCGAATACACATATACCGGAATTCCCAGTCCATCTTCCACACGCACTTCCATCTCAAAAGAATGGATCTCAACTTCCGTATACGGATCCCTGCTTTTCTTCTCCTGGTCTCCCGTCTTCATCCCGTTGAACCCATCATAAAAACAGATCCGGAATCTCTTCACTTCGCGGATCTCATCCAATGTCCGAAAACAAAATCCATGTTCCGCAATCTCCGTGATCCGAATCTCCTGCCCGTCTGCAAATCCTGCCACCAATCCGAATGGGATCATAAAAACCCCGTTTATTTCTCTCTTCCCTGACACTTTCCGTTCCTCAATTCAAATCTTTTTACAGCACCATAGCTCACGCCGCTCATAAATGCATGCTTTTTATCTATTACTATTCTATCATAAATGGATATATAAACCAATAACGTGCAGTTGTACCTTTTATATAAAAGAATGTGCCTTGGCAGATTCTCACGCCTCGCGCGGTCGCTTGCGACAATCTACACCTTCGCGCGAGTGCGCATCTTTGGCACGTCAGTGCCTTTTTATGTAACAGAGAATTCCCATGAATTTCCTGTTACACAAAAAAGGACCGCTGCCCCACAGATCTCTCTGCAAAGGCAACGGTCCTTTTCAGCTACAGGTTATTTTCATTGATGCCATACACCGCAGGCAGCTTTCACTGTCTGCCACGCTTCCTTAACCTTCGATCGCAATACGCTTAGAAGTTTCAACCTTCTTCTGCTCAACCGGTTTCGGAACGGACAGGCTTAAGATACCATTTTCAAATTTAGCCTTGATATCTTCCTGCTTTACATCTTCGCCAACATAGAAGGTTCTGCTCATTGCTCCGGAATAACGCTCCTGACGGATATATCTGCCGCTCGTCTTCTCCTGCTCGTCCTTATCCAGTCCTTTGGCAGCACTGATGGTCAGATATCCGTCCCTGAGGGATGCCTTGATTTCGTCCTTTCTAAATCCCGGCAGATCCATTTCCAGTTCATATCCTGTATCTGATTCACGGATATCGGTTTTCATCAGGTTTTTGCCTCTGCGTCCATATAATTTCTTCTCCAGCTTCTTCATATCCCTGCTGTCAAAAAATGGATCCCTGAAAAATTCATCAAACATATTTTCACCAAAAATACTGGGCATTAACATACGTCATTCCTCCTCTGTTTTTTGTGGGGCTCCCGGAAACCGTTCCGGGAGCCATGTATGGTCAGGTCTGTAAGTCATATTTGAGTTTAACCTTCGATTGCAATATACTTTTTCTCCTCCACGGCCGGTTTGGCTTCTTTCTTGGGAACCAGCATCTTCAGGGTGCCGTCCTCGAATTTGGCCTTGATGTCCTCCTGGGTCACTGCGTCACCTACATAAAAACTTCTGCTGCAGGATCCGCAGTAGCGCTCCCTGCGGATGTAGGTTCCGTTGGAATCCTTTTCATCCCTGCTGGAATTTGTTGTGGCCTGTATGGTCAGATAGCCGTCCTTGAGTTCCGCCTTTACATCCTCTTTTCTGACACCCGGCATGTTCATGGTTATCTCATAGCCATTTTCAGTATCCCTGATATCGGTATTCATCATATCGAATGTCTTGTGGCTGCCGAATGAGTAATCAAAAAAGTCATCCAATAAGTTTTCTCCAAAAATACTAGGCATCAACATATGTCATCTCTCCTTTATTTAATAATCTATGAGGTTGTTATATTG
>OGXC01002702.1_pt1 | contig 11531 bp, 10 predicted proteins | sample 1576201 | NCBI WGS metagenome assembly OGXC01 (sample SAMEA3541562, study PRJEB24748) | human gut metagenome | biome: human gut; feature: human-associated habitat; material: faeces | place: China | collected 2012 | reverse complement strand
ACCGGGTTCGGTGAATTCACCGAACCCGGTTTTCAGCGTCTACCGCTTTTGACAATGTTGTCTGAAGCGCTTTAGGGCAGTCCGCTGTGATCGGGTTCGGCCATATTGCCGAACCCGATTTTTACACTCACTTTCCGGCAATGCTGCCGAGAAGTTCCCGCCCGCGGGCGGCATGGGGGACTGGGGTTTACCCCAGCAAGCAGTATTTTGACATCAAAATGCGATGCTTGCGTCAACGCCGCCACAGGCGGCGTTGGTATCTCAAAGGTGCCGATAATACTCCTTATGAGAAAATCGATGGTGAGGTACGGTCGCTGGCGGGTGAAGTGCCATTCGAGATTCCTGATTCATGGGAGTGGGTGCGTATTCGCTCCTTGGGAGAGATTGTGCGCGGTAGCGGCATAAAGCGGAACGAAACAGTTCAACAGGGTCTCCCGTGCGTCCGCTACGGTGAGCTCTATACAACCTATCAGACATCGTTCACTTCAGCTGTTTCATTTATTGCCCCTGATCTCTACGAGAAATGTAAGCATTTTTCGTATGGCGATGTGCTCATGACTCTTACCGGCGAGAATAAGCCGGATATAGCTAAAGCTGTAGCGTATTTAGGAACAGAGCCAATTGCCGCAAGCGGCGACCTTGCTTTTTGGACTCGGCATGGCATGAACCCGCTTTTTCTTTCATACATTATGGCTTCGCCGTATATAATCGCCCGCAAAGTAGCTTTAGCAACCGGCGACATAATCGTTCACATCTCAGGAGACAAGCTGGGAACGATACTGCTTCCCGTCCCGCCGCTTGCCGAGCAAGAAAGAATTGTAGCTTGTATCCAAAAAGCTGAACTGGTCATTGAGAATTACGCAATTAAGGCAACAGCTCTCCAAAAACTACAGGATTCTTTCTCAGAAGCCCTAAAAAAGTCCATCCTGCAAGAGGCAGTCCAGGGCAAGCTGGTACCGCAAGACCCATCCGACGAGCCTGCAGAGGCTCTGCTGGAGCGTATCCGGGCGGAGAAGCAGCGGCTCATCAAGGAAGGCAAAATCAAAAAGGACAAGCACGAATCTATCATTTTCAGACGGGATAATTCTCATTATGAGAAGTTGGACGGTGTGGAGCGCTGTATCGACGATGAACCGCCCTTTGAAATACCCGAAAACTGGTGCTGGGTCCGGTTTGGAACAGCTCTCGTAAATAGAGATGCAGAACGCATTCCTCTGTCAGTTTCCCAGCGCGAAAAACTTGATAAAAAGTACGATTATTACGGGGCATCTGGGGTCATTGATAAGGTGGATCGGTATTTATTCGATAAACCTCTGCTCCTCGTCGGCGAAGATGGGGCAAATCTCCTCTTGCGAAGTAAGCCAATCGCTTTTATCGCTTCCGGTCAATACTGGGTAAATAATCATGCCCATGTCATTGACGCCGTTGCAGGCGTTGATTTACGCTATATAGCGCTCTTCATAAATGCAACAAACCTTGCTCCGTATGTTACCGGTACCGCTCAGCCAAAAATGAACCAGGAAAAGCTCAATTCCATTTTAGTGCCGCTACCGCCAACTAACGAGCAGCGTCGTATTGTATCTGCTTTTGAAGGAATTGCAGCAATTATCCAGCAATCCTAAAAAGAGCATACCTCGTGGTTATACGCACGGGGTATGCTCTTTCTTTACCAGTCTATGACTTCATCAACGATAGCTCGTTGTTCGGTCGAGGTTTTGCGGAGATAGATGCGGGTGGTTTCTATACTTTCATGTCCCATAAGGTCAGCAAGGAAAGCGATGTCGTTGCAGCGCTCCAAGAAGCTCTTTGCAAAGCGGTGACGGAAGGAGTGTGGGTATACTACCACAGGGTCAATGCCATACCGGACTGCCAGCTTTTTTAACTGCCCGGAGATACCTCTGGTAGTGATTCTGTCCCCGTATTTGTTCAAAAAAATGAAGCCGCTTTCTTGGTGCTTATCGTTCAGCCAAGAAAGGGCTTCATTTTGCAGAGCTTTTGGTATGTATATTCGTCGGAGCTTACCGCCCTTCGAGCACAAATCCAAATGCCCCAGCTTGATGTGTTCCACCTTGATCTGTATGAGCTCACTGACCCGTGCGCCGGTTGCGGCCAGAAAGCGTATGACAAAATACCAGAACAGCTCGTCATCCCGTTTGAGGCAGGTTTTGAAATACTCATAATCGGCCTCGCTGATGACATTTTCCAGAAAGGCTTTCTGCTGCACTCGCACAAACGGTATTTTCCAGCTTTCTTTGCCAATGCTCTCCAAGTAGCAGTTGATTGCCCTCAGACGCAGATTGACGGTCTTAGACTTGTAGTTCTCTATCAACCACACCTTATACGCCCGCAGGTTCTTTTTCGTGATACCGTCGTACTGCGAGCTGTATTGCCGAATGGCAAAAAGGTACGAGGATATCGTGTTTTCCGAGAGGTTTGTGCCCCTCAAGTGTCTTTCGAATTCTTCTATCATAGTGAAAGACCTCCTTTCACTATGATATTATACCGTGTTCCTTTTACAACCCTTTGACCAGCGGGAGCAGCTCTTCAATCCGCTGAACAATCCGTTTCTGTTCGCTAAGTGGAGGGAGTGGAAAGAGTGCATTTGCAACTTTATCGCTGTTCAAATTTTTTACCACAGCACCACTGACGCTATCACAGAACTGGTAGTACGCAAACGGCGAAGAAAGAATGTAATATAGGAAATCCACAGAGTAGCATTCAAATCTATTCGACAAAACGAGCCAACCGTCGTGGATACAACCGTCAGATTTGAGAATATAGGGGCGTCCGAAACTCATTGAGTTTGTGAGCAAAAAGTCACCGCTATGAACCATGCGACTTTTTGCAACCCCTTCCGGGCGGATTTTCTCCTTTGTTTTGTAAATGTACTTCCCGCCTTTGTCCGTATCACCGATTTTGATCCAGTTTATTCCGTCCGGCTCGGTCGTAAGATATTGCTGGATCGGACGTGGGGAACCTCCTCGTGCTATTTCCAAAACAGTACCGAGCCGTACCCACTCCCAAGAATCGGGTATTTCAAATAGGAGTTCATCGTCGATACAGCGCTCCACACCGTCCAACTTCTCATAATGAGAACTTTACAAAGTAGAAGCCACAGCAAAAAGCTGTTCAATCGCTGATACAATTCGGTTCTGCTCTTTAATTGGAGGAACGGGAACAAGGAAATCGCCGACCTTTGATGTCGAAATGTGTACGATAATGTCACCTGTCGCCGTCCTGCGTTTAAGCTCGATGCAATACGGCGAAGCCATATAGTACACCAGATACAGCGGATTCATTCCATGATGCGTCCAGAAAGCCAAGTCGCCACCTGCCGCAATTTGTCCGTCTCCGAGAAACACCACTGTTTTAGCAATGTCCACTTTGTTCTCACCCGTCAATGTGAACACTACATCGCCGGAGGAGAAATGCAAGCAATCCTTATCGAGCGTATCAGGGACAAAGGAGACTGCTGAATCAAAGGAGGTTTCATAGGTGGTGTAAATCTCCCCGTATCGAATGCACGGGCACCCTTGGGCAACAGTTTCTGTTCGTTTGATGCCACGCCCTCTGTTCATTGTTCCTAAACTGGAAGCCCGACACCAAGCCCAGTTCTCTGGTATCTCAAACGGGATCTCATCATCAATGCAGACCTCTTCGGAACCTCGCTTTTCATAATGAGAATTATCCCGTCTGAAAATGACAGATTCGTGCTTGTCCTTTTTGATTTTGCCTTCCTTGATGAGCCGCTGCTTCTCCGCCCGGATACGCTCCAGCAGAGCCTCTGCAGGCTCGTCGGATGGGTCTTGCGGTACCAGCTTGCCCTGGACTGCCTCTTGTAAAATCGACTTCTTGAGGGACTCAGGGAAGGCTTCCTGCATTGCTGTGGTTTCATCGTATACTACGCCATAGTTCTTCACTACTGGTAGGACTTCCGACAGTTTCGCCAAAATACGGCGTTGCTCATCAAGGGGAGGAATTGGTGTTAGATACGCTTTGATGGTCGCTGTGGCAAGTTCCTTCTGCTTCGTAGTACCGTCTGCCTGATCTTCTATAACGCTTTGTACGCTTGGATTGGCAAAGTAGTAGTACAAGTATTCCGGGAGAACAAACTGTTTCAGAGGGCGTATAACGGTGACATGGCTATCAGCAACAGCCAGCTTATACGGATTAGCTGCGGTTTTGTAAATAGCCATTCGTCCAAGTGTGCCAAGGCCAGTAGAGTTCCACATTAGGTCGTTGTCCTGCAAAAGACGCTCAGGCCCATAGGAGGACAGAGAATTCGGCTCAATAAACTGTGCCTTTTCAATCGAAAAACCGCTCCATTGATTGCACTTTTGGGCGACAACGGGGTACTTTTTGATTGGAGAATACTTCGGTGACTTTCCACGCTGGATGTACTCACAGACATCAATGAGCCGCACCCACTCCCACGAATCGGGGATTTCAAACGGTACCTCATCCGCCAGCGACCGCACTTCATCGCCGATTTTCTCATAAGGAGTATTATCGGCACCTTTGAAGATAACGGAGGGGTTCTTTTCGCACTTGATTTTCTTCTCTTTGATGAGCCGCTCCTTCTCCGTACGGATGCGTTCCAGCAGAACGCTGGCGGGCTCGTCATTCGGGTCCTGCGGCACAAGCTTGCCTTGAACAGCCATCTGGAGAATTGAGTTTTTCAGTTGCTGCGCAGTCATTCGTCGCCCTCCTCCGTAATGTCGATGCCAAGGATGTCGGTGATCTGGGCAAGGATGCGGTCGATGTCAGCGTTCAAGCTGGCCCGCTTTTCCTGGTACTGCTGAATCAGTTCTTTTGGCGGCAGGATCTCCTCCTCTTCGTGAGGATAGCCGCAAAGGTCAATGTTATAGCTCCGTGCTTTCAGTTCCTCGACGGTGTACTTCTTCGCCTTGTCGAAGCCGTCGATAGTGATTTCCTCACGGTTGTCCCACCACTCAACAGTCGGGGCGAAGTGCTCCAGCTTCATGGGCTTCGTTTTGGAGAAGTTCTTGTATCCCTCCGGCATATCCAGACGATAGAACCAGGTCTCCGTCGTGGGATGCGTCCGGTCGAAGAAAAGGATGTTTGTTGTGATAGAGGTGTACGGCGCAAACACGCTGTGCGGCATACGGATGACCGTATGGAGATTGAACTCGGACAGCAGTTTTTCCTTGATCGCCATTTTTGCGTTATCCGTGCCGAACAGGAAGCCGTCCGGCAGAATAATGGCGCACCGGCCGTTCTGCTTCAGCCGATACATGATGACAGACATAAAGAGGTCTGCGGTTTCGCTGCTACGAAGGTCAGCCGGGAAATTCTGTTTCACGCCCTCTTTTTCGTTGCCGCCATAAGGAGGATTCATCAGAATGACATCGAAGCGGTCGCTCTCCTTGTACTCACGCACATTCTTTTCCAAACTGTTGCCGTGGATGATGCGAGGATTGTCGATGTCGTGGAGCAGCATATTTGTGGCGCACAGAAGGAATGGCAGCGCCTTCTTTTCGATACCGTAGATGGAGTTGCTGTAAACCGTTCTGTCCTCGACAGTCTGCACCTGGGCGTCCAGCACCTTCAGCGCAGAGGTAAGAAAGCCGCCTGTACCGCAGGCGAAGTCCGCAATGGACTCGCCGAGCTTCGGCTTGATCATCTGCACCATGAAGTCCGTGACCGCACGGGGCGTATAGAATTCACCGGAGTTACCGGCGCTCTGCAAACTGCGGAGAATCGTTTCGTAGATCTCGCCGAAGGCGTGACGGTCCTCGTACTCTTCAAAGTCGATCTCGTCAATGACATTGATAACCTGGCGGAGCAGGATGCCGTCCTTCATGTAGTTATTGTTGTCCTCGAAGGCGGTGCGGACGATGATCTGGCTCATGGGTGTATTCTCATCGATTGCGATGGCCTTGAGGGTCGGGAACAGCTTTCCGTTCACGAAGTCCAGAAGCGCATCGCCGGTGAGAGCCTTGCCATCCTTGTGGTCTACGGCCCAATTGCGCCAGCGCAGCTCCTCAGGGATGATGGAGGTGTAATTCTCGTCGTAAAACTCCCATATCTCTTCCTTGGCGTCATACACCTTCAGAAAGAGAATCCAAACCATCTGCTCGATACGCTGGGCATCGCCGTTGATGCCTGCGTCATTGCGCATGATGTCCTGCAGTCGTTTTACCAGGTTATTTAAACTCATAGCTTATATCTCCTTACGCAGCGTAGATTTCCTTCTGCAAATCACGGATGGCTTGAATGTATCCGTTTTTGCCGCCGAACAGCTTTGCAATCTTCATGGGGGTGCCGAATTTGCGGAACGGGTCATTGGACAGGATTTCGAGGTTCTCGATGTCCTGAATGCCCTCGTTCATGTATTTGTCCAACAGCGCACTCAGAACTTCCTGTGCCAAGCCGGAATACTTGTAGAGGTATCCACGCTTGCGGACATTGTTTGCCCGCTCTGCCTTCGTCAGCGGTGCCTTGTCGTAGGCAATGTGGCAGATTAGGTCAAAATCGTCGATGTCCTTATTGCCTGATGCCTCGCGCAGCGCCTCTAGCAGAACGCCACGCTCCTGAAGTTCATCAATAATTGCCTGTTTCTTCTCCTCGGAGTTCCAGGCACGGAGGAACGAATCCAGGGTGGCATACTCACCGAGAATGTTCTTCTTGGAGTAATCCGTCACGCTTTCCGTGATGAGCTTACCGTCCTTGTCGTAGTATTGGACTCGCTCGTTCAAAATCGTGACCTCGACACCACGCACCCGGTATTTATGCTTCTTTTCAGGCGGATCATCGGTGTCCCCGCAGGGACCGGGAGTCGGGGCGGGCGGCTTCGGCGGATCGATGGTCGGCTCTTCGCCGGGATCATCGTCATCATCAATGATAGAGATCGGGTCTCCATCGAATTCCGGGTCTGCGAAAAGTCGGCAGGCGTTGCGGAAATCCATAATGGTGAAATACTCTTTGCCATAATCGGGCTTGAGTCGTGTACCACGACCGATGATCTGTTTGAACTCGGTCATGGAGTTTATGTTGTTGTCCAAAACGATGAGCCGGCATGTTTTGCAGTCCACGCCAGTTGTCATCAGTTTGGAAGTCGTAACGATCACGGGATATTTGCTATCCTCTGCGATGAAGTAGTCGAGCTGCGCCTTGCCCTCGGCGTTGTCGCCGGTAATGCGCATGACATACTTGGCGTTCTCCGCCACAAGGTCGCTGTTCTCATTCACGAGCGCCTGCCGCATACGCTCTGCATGGTCTATATCCACACAGAATACGATGGTCTTGGCAAAGCGGTCGTTCTCCTTCAAAAAGCGAGTAATACGTTTTGCAACGGCATTGGTACGCTCATCAATGATGAGGTTCTTGTCGTAGTCCTTGGTATTGTACTCACGGTCATCAATCTCATAGCCGTAGATATCCCGCTGTCCCGCTGTGGGACGCCAGCCTTCCAGATCTTTGTCCAGACCGACACGGAGAACTTTGTACGGCGCAAGGAAACCGTCGTCGATACCTTGCTTCAGACTGTATGTATAGATGGGTTCGCCGAAGTAAGAGATATTGGATACCTCTTTCGTTTCCTTCGGCGTAGCCGTCATGCCGATCTGGGTGGCGCTGTGGAAGTATTCGAGTATTCTGCGCCAGCGGGAATCCTCCTTGGCACTGCCACGGTGACACTCATCGATGACAATAAGGTCGAAGAAATCCGGCTGGAATGCACGGAACGGCTCTTCATTCTCATCACCGGCCAACTGCTGATAAAGGGACAGATACAACTCATAGGAGCTGTCCAGCTTTTTGCCCTCGATTTTCGTCATGACCTTTGCAAAAGGCTTGAAGTCCTGTTGCATGGTCTGGTCGACAAGAATGTTGCGGTCAGCAAGGAACAGGATCTTTTTCTTTCGGCCGGATTTCCAAAGGCGATGAATAATCTGGAACGCAGTATAAGTCTTGCCAGTGCCGGTCGCCATAACGAGGAGAATGCGGTCTTGCCCACGGGCAACCGCATCAACGGTGCGGTTGATGGCGATGCGCTGATAGTAGCGAGGGGTCTTATCACCCAGCTGGAAATAGTACGGCTCGGTAATAAGTTGTTCCTGCTCCGGCGTGAAATGCTCGTCGCCGATGTGCCGCTGCCAGAGATCATGCGGCGAGGGAAACTGCTCCAACATCAATTCACGCTCTTTGCCGGATTTCATATCGTGTTCCAAGAAACCGTCGCCATTTGAGCTGTACACAAACGGGATGTCCAGCACCTCGGCATATTCGATGGCCTGTTGCATTCCGGCTCCGACACTGTGTCTGTTATCCTTTGCCTCGACGATAGCCAAAGGAATATTGGGCTTGTAGTAAAGCAGATAGTCTGTGCGCTTTCTCTTTCCCCTGGCTGTGACATTTCCGCGGACGATGACACGACCGTCCGTGAAGTTGTACTCCATTTTAATTTGCTTAAGTTTATCCCAGCCTGCGCTCTCAATCGCTGGAGTAATATACTGTAACTTGATATCTTCCTCAGTCATCTCGTGTTTCGTCATAAGTTCGCTCACAGTGCCCCTCCTTTCAACTTCCGATAAGGTGCAATTATGAGAAGTTCCTTTTATACACATAGATTGTACCAGAATGCAGCCTCGTTTTCAACGAAAAGCCACTGACCCTGAATAATTCAGAGTCAGTGGCCTTTTCAATGCTACTTGAACGGTAATTTGAAATGTTGTCCTTATGCGTAGGTAACTTTCGGAAGTCCTCTTTTTTATTTAAGAATGCACCAAAAAGCGTCGCAGACTTTCGAGCCCACAGGCTCGAAATAAATTTTAATCGTTTTTTCTGACGACACGCGCGTCGGAAAAAACACTTCTCAGGCCGCAAGTGTGGAATTCACCTGCCTGCGGCGGGCGAATTACTGCAACGCTCCCACTCAAAAAAGCGGCCTAAAGGGCCGCTTTTTTGAAGGCTTTAGCCTTCGTATGGATGGTTGCTCTCAATATAGATCCCGCGGCTGTTCGACCAGCCGACGTTGAAGTTCAGCACCTTGCCGAGGTCGCGCAGCTTGTAGTACGTGTAGCCGCCGCCCTGATTGTCGGTCAGCAGGATCGCCGTGAACGGGATGCTCTCGCCGTAGATCACAGTCTTGGCATCGGCCTTCTGGTAGCGGCGGTCGCCGGAAAACGGCGCTTTCAGCTCCGTGCCGTTTGGCTTATAGGCTTCATCCGGTACGATAATGACATTGCCGTCCCAGTCCACGCCGAACTGCGCGTTCGTGCCGTTCAGGAGAGACGCAATATCGCGCAGACGGACGTAGTTCGTCTCGCCGCCGTTGCTGCCGGGCAGCGCGTAGGTCTGGAGCGTGACGTCGTGGCCGTTGAGCTCGATGGTCTGGCGGCGCATATAGGCCTTGCCGCTCGCGGGAATGCTCTCCTGTGTCACAGTGCCGAGCGGACGCTGGTGCAGGCTCTCGGTTTCAGAGGTCGTAAAGCGGTACGTGCCCGCCTCCAGCGTGAGGTAGTCGACCGTGACGACATTTTCCTCCACCGTGACGCCCGTGCCGTCGTTGTAGTCGACAAGCGCCTCGGGGAAGGTGAAGCGGTAGGTCATCACCATGTCCTCAAGTAGCGCGTTGATCTGTGCGTCAGAGTAGTCGGGCAGCTCGGCGGCGAGCGCCTTTTTGATTGCGGCGCGGCGGTCGGTCTGGGTGTTCTGCACCGTCAGCGTAAGCCCGCCGTCAGATGCAACGGAAAGCGTGACCGTGCCGGGCGTGGCGGCCTTGCTCACCTCGGAAATCTCCGCGGAGACCTCGGCAAAGATCGCATTGAACTCATCAGCGTTGGCAAACGACTCGCTCGCCTGGTCGCCGTAGTAGCTGTGGCCGTTGTAGCGGAAGTAGGAAAAGCCGTTCTGGGTCATCTCGGCGCGCATATTCATCGCGTTGACCATTTCCTCGGAGAAGCCGAATTTGGCCTCGACCGTGCCGCTGCCGTCAAACTGAAACGTCGTATCGGCGACCTGGCACATGCAGCCGCTCAAAAGGACGGTCAGCATGCTCACTACCAGCGCCGCGGCGAAAAACTTTTTCATGGTGTATCGCTCCTTTAGTAAACTCTACCGACAATTTTACACGAATTTCCGCCCGATTGCAAGCAATGCGGCCGTCTTTACACTGGAAAAACATGGAAAATCTGATTTTTTCGCGCAAAAGGAACGATATTTTTTGAAAAATTGCTTGACTTTACGGAAAAGTTTTATATAATAGTAGAGCTTGTAATATGCATTGCAGGCAAATCCTTGCTCACATGAATCCGTGTGGGCCATCAGTCCAAAAGGAGGTGCAACCAAGAATGGCTAAGATTTCCGCAAACTATGAGGTCGTTTTCATCATGGACGGCAGACTGCCCGAAGAGCAGGTCGCCGCTCTGACCGAAAAGTTCAAGACCCTCGTGGAGCAGAACAGCACGGCTATGGAGGTTGAGGAGTGGGGCAAGCGCAAGCTGGCCTACGCCATCAACTACATCACCGAAGGCTACTATGTTCTGATCTCCTTCACGAGCGCGCCCGATTTCCCCAAGGAATTGGACCGTATCCTCGGCATTACCGATGGTATCATCCGCTCCATGATCGTCTGCAAGGGCGAATAAGGAGGGCAGCGCTATGTTGAACCGTATCGTCATCATGGGTCGACTCACCCGTGATCCCGAGCTGCGCCGCACGCAGAACGGCACGGCGGTGACGTCCTTCTCTGTCGCGGTCGACCGCGACTTCAAGAGCCGCGAGAGCGGCGAGAAGGCCACCGATTTCATCGACGTAGTCGCTTGGCGCCAGACCGCTGAATTTGTCTGCCAGTATTTCACCAAGGGCCGCATGGCCGTGGTCGAGGGCAGATTACAGATCCGCGACTGGAAAGACAAGGATGGCAACAACCGCCGCAGCGCGGAAGTGGTTGCCGACAACATTTATTTCGGCGACAGCAAGCGCGACAGCCAGTCGGGCGGCGATTACGCGCCCCCCGCTTACGGCTCTCCCGCCGAGAGCTACACTGCTCCTGCGAGCGGCGGCTTTGCCGAAATTGAAGAGGACGGCGAGCTGCCGTTCTAATGTGGGTACGAAAGCCCCAATTCTGATAAGGAGGAATCATCCATGGCTATGGAACGCGAAAACAGAGCCCCTCGCGCCGGCGGCCCGAACCGCAAGCGCAAAAAGGTGTGCCAGTTCTGCGTTGACAAGTGCGAGTATATCGACTATAAGGACGCCGCCAAGCTGCGCCGCTTCATCTCCGAGCGTTCGAAGATCCTGCCCCGCAGAACCACCGGTACCTGCGCGATGCATCAGCGTCAGCTGACCGAGGCCATCAAGCGCGCCCGTCAGATCGCTCTGCTCCCCTTCGTCACCGAATAAGGAACAAAGATTTGAAAAGAGCTGTCCGAAAGGACAGCTCTTTTTTTGCGCGCCGCAAAGGGGTGCACTACTTTCCGCGCACGGCGCGGAGGGATATGCCGCCTGCGGGCGGCAGGGGCAAAGGGGCCATTCTCTTTCGCAAAAGAGAATGGCCCCTTTGGAAC
>OGXC01002697.1_pt1 | contig 11554 bp, 9 predicted proteins | sample 1576201 | NCBI WGS metagenome assembly OGXC01 (sample SAMEA3541562, study PRJEB24748) | human gut metagenome | biome: human gut; feature: human-associated habitat; material: faeces | place: China | collected 2012 | reverse complement strand
GGTCGTGAGGCAGGTTCCGGTACCAGAGGCGCGTTCGAAGAGCTGGTTGATCTGGTAGACGGCTGCAAATATGCAAACGAACTGGATAGCACCGGTGCAGTAATCGCAAAAGTAGCATCTACGCCCGGAGCTATCGGATATGCTTCCCTGGATGCTTTGGATGACAGCGTTAAGGCACTTTCCCTGGAAGGCGTAGAAGCTACCGCAGAAAACATCAAGGCCGGCAACTACTTCCTGAGCAGACCTTTCGTAATGGCTACTAAGGGTGAGATCTCCGAGCAGAACGATCTGGTACAGGCATGGTTCGACTTTGTACTGGGTGACGAAGGACAGCAGGTTGCTTCCGAAGTTGGTCTGATCACTGTAAAGTAAAAGCCTCACGCAGAAAAAGGAAAAAAGCGATGAATAGTGGAACACACGCTTCCGTAATGGGAAACAGAAAAAATAAAGCGGTCGTGGAAACTGTGGCACAAATAGTATTTACCATTTGTGCCTTCTTCGCCGTACTGGCGGTAGTTTCTATCACCTTATATATGATCATCAGCGGTACCCCAGCTATTATGAAAGTAGGTCTGGGAGAGATCCTGTTCGGCACGGAATGGATGCCAACGGCGGCAGATCCGAAATTCGGTATTCTGTGGGTTATCCTGACTTCCATCGCCGGTACGACGCTGGCTATCCTGCTGGGTGTGCCCATCGGCGTGCTGACGGCAGTATTCCTGGCAGAGGTGGCACCCAAGCCCCTGGCTGCCATTGTAAAGCCTGCGGTAGAGCTGTTGGCAGGCATCCCTTCCGTTATTTACGGATTATTGGGAATCTACTTACTGAATCCTCTCATGTATAAATTAGAAAGACTGATCTTCCAGGGATCCACGACACACCAGTTCACCGGCGGTGCAAACCTGCTGTCAGCCGTGATCGTACTGGCGATCATGATCCTGCCCACTGTGATCAATATCAGTGAGACTTCCATCCGGGCGGTTCCTGCAGGGATCAAATCCTCCTCTCTGGCTCTGGGAGCCTCCCATGTACAGACTATTTTCCGCTCCATCCTTCCGGCAGCAAAATCCGGCATCGTGACGGCTATCGTTCTGGGAGTGGGACGTGCCATCGGCGAGGCTATGGCGATCACACTGGTATCCGGTAGCAGCGTCAATGTGCCGTTGCCATTTAACTCCGTGCGATTCCTGACCACAGCTATTGTCAGCGAGATGGGATATTCTTCCGGACTGCACAGACAGGTGCTGTTCACCATCGGACTGGTGCTGTTTGTATTTATTATGATCATCAATATCGTACTGAATAAAATACTGAAAAAGGGGGCGGATGACAATGAATAAGGACACCTTATATGTAAAAAGAAAACGCCCCACAGACATGCTTTTGCTGGCAGCCATTTATGTCTCTGCCACACTGGCGGTGGCACTTTTACTGGGAATTATCCTGTATGTCTTCGTAAAGGGCATCCGCGCCGTTAACTGGGCATTTTTAACGACGGTGACCAGTGCCAGAAAGCAGACCACCGGTATTGCGGGCAACCTGTTGAATACCCTGTACATCATCGTGATCACTCTGTTGATCGCGACCCCCATCGGCGTGGGAAGTGCCATTTATCTGAATGAATATGCAAAACCCGGCAAGCTGGTCTCCATCATTGAGTTCACTACGGAGACACTGTCCGGTATTCCTTCTATTATTTTCGGCCTGTTCGGTATGATCTTTTTCGGAGAGACTTTGGGCTTCGGCTATTCACTGCTCACCGGTTCCTTTACCCTGACACTGATGGTGCTGCCCCTGATCACAAGAAATACGCAGGAAGCATTGCGCACCGTGCCGGACAGTTATCGTACCGGTGCGTTGGGAATGGGATCCACGAAATGGCATATGATCCGGACGATCCTTCTGCCGTCTTCCATGCCAGGTATCGTCACCGGTATCATTCTGGCACTGGGACGTATCGTGGGAGAGTCTGCGGCCCTGTTGTTCACTGCGGGAAGCGACTACAAGCTGCCGAAGTTCACCGGAGTTTTCGGAGACAATCTGGCAAAGCTGGCTCACAAGGCCATGGAGTCTGGTGGTACCCTGACCATCGAATTGTATTTACAGATGCAGAAGGGACAGTATGATAATGCTTTCGGTATCGGTTGTGTTCTGATCATTATCGTATTGATCCTGAACCTCCTGACCAAGCTGGCGGCGAATAAGCTGAGACGAGAGTAAGAGAAATCACAAGAAGGAGAAAACATATGGCTAACAGTAAAATATCCGTGGAAAACTTAAATCTCCATTATGGAGAGAACCACGCACTGAAAGATGTAAATATGGAGATCGCAGACCACGCCATTACCGCATTTATCGGTCCCAGCGGCTGCGGCAAATCTACTTTTCTACGTTGCCTGAACCGGATGAATGACCTGGTGGACGGCTGCAGAGTCGAAGGAAAAGTAATTCTGGATGGAGAGGACATTTACGATAAGCGGGTGGATACCCCACTGCTTCGTAAAAAGGTCGGCATGGTATTCCAGCAGCCCAACCCTTTTCCCATGTCCATTTATGACAACATCGCCTATGGTCCCAGACTGCACGGCATCAAGAATAAAAAGGAACTGGATGAGATCGTGGAGCGTTCTCTGCAGGGTGCCGCTATCTTTGAAGAGGTAAAGGATCGCCTGCACAAATCCGCGTTGGGACTGTCCGGTGGACAGCAGCAGAGACTGTGTATTGCCAGAGCACTGGCAGTATCTCCGGAGGTACTTTTGATGGATGAACCCACCTCCGCACTGGACCCGATCTCCACGCTAAAGATCGAGGAACTGATGGAGACACTGAAGAAAAAATACACCGTGGTCATCGTAACCCACAATATGCAGCAGGCAGCCCGTGTGTCGGATGACACCGCATTTTTCCTGGTAGGGGAAGTCATAGAGAAAAATGCAACCTCCGAGATCTTTGCAAGACCTCAGGACAAACGGACAGAAGACTACATCACCGGACGGTTTGGATGATTTTGGATGAGAAGATAGGAGGAATGGGAGATGTCACCCAGAGTATTATTTGAACAGGATCTTGAGACTTTGAAAAATAAAGTATCTGAGATGGGAGAGCATGCGGAGATCAGTTATGACCGTATGGTGTATGGAATTCGTGAGAACAAAGAAGACATTCTGAAGACACTGTTGAATACAGATCATACCATGGTGGATATGCAGCGAAGTATAGAAGCTATGTGTCTGAGCCTGCTGACCAGACAGCAGCCGGTGGCCAGAGATATGCGTCTGGTATCCGCAGCGCTGAAAGTGGTACCGGATATTGAACGGATCGGAGACCATGTGGCAGATATTGTGGAACTGTACCTGCGTATGGGCAACATGAATCCCGAAGGAAAACAGGAACATCTGTTGCTGGAGATGATGGAAGAAGCCAAGGAGATGATCCACAATTCGGTGGAGGCATTTGTGGAAGGTGATGAGGCAAATGCAAGAAAAGTAGTAGAACATGATGATGTGGTAGATGATCTCTTCAACGAAGTCAAAACGGAAATGATGCAGGCTATCAGAGAGCAGAACCTGGATGCGGATCGTGTGGTGGATTATCTGATGATGGCAAAGTATCTGGAAAAAGTGGGTGACCATGCGGTAAATATCGCAGAGTGGGCCATCTTCCGCATGACCGGAGATATGGGAGGTGCGAGATTGTATTAGGATTCGATAATCTCGGTAACGATGCAGAGCCCCAATTCGCAAAACTGCTCCTGCGGAGCGTTCCTTTTGCTCATTGAGGCTTGCTCGCCAAAGAACTATTGTCATATGCTCTTACAGATGCCAGCATCTGACGAGCATAGAACAATAGTTCATGGCTCTGCATCGTTACAACTTTACATAAATTTTACATTCACTGGTAACGCATTTTACATAAGCAAGATAAAGTGTAGATAGAAACCGAAAATGTAAAGTATGTTATGTAAAATGAGAGGATTAAAGTATGAGCTTTTTTGATTTACTGAAGATGGTAGGAGGACTTGCATTATTCCTGTATGGAATGAATCTGTTGGGTGACGGACTGTCCCGGGCATCTGGCGGACGATTAGAACGCATTCTGGAGAAACTGACCAACAACCCGTTAAAGGCAGTGCTCATGGGTGCGGTGGTCACCGGTGTGATCCAGTCATCCTCCGCTACCACTGTTATGGTAGTCGGATTTGTCAATTCCGGTATTATGAGTCTGAAACAGGCAGTAGGTATCATCATGGGTGCCAACATCGGTACCACGGTGACCTCCTGGATCTTAAGTCTGACGGGCATTGAGAGCGATGCTTTCTGGATCCGTATGCTCAAGCCCAGTTCTTTTTCCCCGATTTTAGCGACCGGCGCAGATAATCCAGATTATGGATTCTACCCACTTTGATAGCATCCAGCATCAACGCCTTCTTTAAACCGGTTGTCTCATTGATCTTCTCCTGTACGCCTGCATATACCTTTTCCCAGAAACGGGGAACACTGCACATCAACGTCGGCCGGATCTCCTTGATAGTCGTCTGAATATCTGCCGGACGAAGATTGATACAAATCTGCACGCCTTTATGAATACAAAGGTAACACCACGCTTTCTCGAATACGTGCGTCAGTGGCAGGAAGTTCATGGATACATCCTTATCCGACATTGTCGTCAGGCGGTCGTCATGTGTATGGAACTGTTCCAGATAACAGGAATGATGCAGCATGACTCCTTTCGGTTCGCCCGTTGTTCCGGACGTATAAAGGATATTCGCCAAATCATCGTAAGAAGCGCGTTCCGTACGTGCTTCCACCGTATCATTATGCGGGAGTCCCTCCCCCATTGCCATAAATTCATCAAAGTAGATAGAAGATACATCACGAGGGTCTTTCACCACCGAACGGTCAAAGATAATCAGTTGTTGCAGGGAAGAACAGAAACCGAAAATGCTGAAAGCAGCATCATATTGAAACTGTTCCCCCACAAAAAGGTAACGAATCTGCGCATCATTGATGATGTATTGCGCTTGCGCAGGCGAACTGGTCGCATAAAACGGAATGGTAACAGCGCGATTGGCAAATGCACCAAAGTCAACATAGAACCATTCGGGCTTATTCTGTGAAAATATACCGATATTCTCTTGTTCTTCCACTCCCAATGCCACGAAAGCATTAGCTGCTTGCCGTACTGATCCGGAGAACTGCTTCCATGAAATAGGAATCCATTGAGCTGTCTCATAGTCACGGTATTTTAAGGCTACCTTGTCGCCATATTTTTCGGCCTGACGATGGACCAGGACAGATAAATGATGATAAGTCATACTCTTTGTATTAGTAAATATGGTACAAAGGTATTAGTTTTATCTCATTTAGACAAAATTAGTCAGAAGTTTTACAATGGGTATTGAAAATCAGTGTTTTGTTTGAGAATAGAACCAGTTTTAACCCTAAAAACTAACCATAATTATTAATCATAAAAATACACTAGTATCCCATTAAAACTAGGACGAATTAGAATTAAATAAATTTGGTCCATTTGGTCTGAACCGTTCCTTGTCATTTTGAAATTTAGTTTTATCAGTCAAAGAAATACTCAATATCTGAAACACACTACTTTTGCGTTGCAATTCAAACATTATATTATTGCTTAATTACTTTTACACAAAAAAGTCGTTTTACGCAATTATTTCAAATAAAATCAATAAATCAGTACTTATACACTGATTATTAGCCGTTTAGTTTTAAAAAAGTATTGAAAGCTTTCTTTTTTTGAATGTTTTCTTATGAAAAGGTTGTCGATAAATTATTTAATAATTAATTTTGTTGGAGGGTTTTATATTTTACTTGTTAATCTAAATGGATACACATGATGATTATCACACGAATGGAAGATAAAGTTCTTCGTTTTAAAAAGTTTTTTGATCTGAATTTTCCCAAAGTAAAAACTTTCGCATGGCAATTATTAAAATCAGAAGAAGATGCAGAAGATATTGCTCAGGATATTTTCGTTAAGTTATGGGAGAAACCGGATTTATGGTTAGAACGTGAAAAATTGGACAGTTATTTATATACAGTTGTACGAAACCATATCTATAATTTCTTGAAACACAAGGCTGTTGAATATGACTACTTGGATGTTGCAGCAGAAAAAATGCAAATGGCGGAACGGGGATTGCCTACGCCGGATGATGAATTTTGCGCTCATGAACTTGAACTTTTTGTTCAGATGGCTCTTGAACGTATGCCGGAACAGCGCAGGCGTATTTTTTTAATGAGCAGGGAAGAGGGAATGACCTCACCGGAAATTGCAGCGAAATTGAATATTTCGGTTCGTACAGTTGAACAACATATCTATAAAGCCCTTCAAGATCTAAAAAAAATCGTTTTATTTTTATTTTTTTTCTATCTAGACTAAGTATGTATGCCCGGCAAGTTGTCTCTTATATGTAACACTTGAGTTGGTTTAGATGAAAAATAAATTAGAAAAACAGCTACGTTCTTTTATTGACTTTGATTATTCAAAGCGAACGATCGACAGGTTTCATCGTTGGATGATTAGTTCTGATTCTGCCGAAGAGAAAGAGACAGCACTTCGTAATCTATGGTTCAAGACAAAAGGAAAGGCTGAGCACGATATGGAGTATTCGTTTCGGCAGGTATTGGATAAAATCGGAATTGAATACACTCCAATGGTTACAGATGTAAATCGCTGGAATTTGTGGAAATCTGTTGCGGCAGCTGCTGTTATTGTCGTTCTATCTGTGACAGCTACTTTGTGGATAAGCTACAATCATTTTGACAGAGACAACATTGCAATGGTGGAACATTATGTGAATAATGGAACCAGAGAGACAATCAGCCTGCCGGACGGGACTACCGTACATCTGAACTCCGGTTCACACGTGTTTTATCCTGAAAATCTCGAGGGCAAAACCCGAACGATTTATTTGATAGGAGAGGCTGAGTTTAAGGTAGCAAGAAATCCGAAGAAACCTTTCATCGTGCGATCATCAAACATGGCGATAACTGCTTTGGGAACAGAGTTTAATGTGAAAGCTTATCCGGAAGAAGATGTAATAACTGCTTCTTTGATCGAAGGAAAAGTACGAGTAGATTGTAATGATACGATTAGTTATGTTTTAACTCCCGGTTATCAGGTTGTGTATAACAAATGTACGGATGACTGCCAAATGCTGACTGCAAACATGAAAGATGTGACGGCATGGATGCGGGGAGAACTTGTGTTCGATAAGGTTACTCTCACCGAAATTGTGCGGACGTTGGAACGTCATTATGGAATCACATTCCATATCTCAACAAAGAAATCCAATCAAGATCGTTATAATTTTGTTTTTAGAAAAGATGCCACTTTAGAAGAAACATTGGAAGTGATGAAGGTTGTCATTGGTCAATTCGATTATCGATTGGAAGACAGTATCTGCTATATTATCTGGTAGAGAAAAACAATAAATATTTTTTTGTTAAACTTAAAATCTAATATGCTTATGTAGAAAAATATCCGGAAGAGGCTCCACCCTCTCCGGATATGAAATAATTTTTAGCCTTAAAACAAATAAGCAACTTGTTGCTTATTTAAGAAATGAGAAAAAATACATGATTTAAAACTAAAAACGTCGTAAAGATATGAATTTATATCTGGAAAACACTGGAAAAGGTATATTAATAACTTTTCTACTATTAATCGGGTCAATGCTTTATGCCCAAAACAATAGTAAAATAACAATAAAAAAGAAGAATATCTCATTGCAAACAGCTTTAGCGGATATTAGGGAACAGACCAAGATGTCTGTATCTTACAACAGTTCCCAACTACCTAAAACAAGAATATCTTTAGATATAAACAACCAGTCTTTGGATCAGGCACTGAAAACTATTCTTGCCGGAACAGGGTTCACATATACCGTAAAAGATACTTATATAATGATTATTCCGGAGCAGACTGCTAAAAAATCTAAAAGCAGAAATGTGGTGGGTAATGTAGTGGATGGAAAAGGTGCTCCGCTAATTGGAGTTACTGTGGTCGAAAAAGGGACCGGCAACGGAACTGTAACCAATATGGAAGGTAACTATCATATCACTACACAAGGTGCCACACCTGTATTGGTATTTTCCTATATCGGTTATCAGTCAAAGGAGATAGTTGTAAAAGAAAATACTATTAACATTGTATTGGAAGATGAATCTCAGGCACTAGACGAAGTGGTTGTTACGGCTTTAGGTATCAAGCGTGCTGAAAAAGCACTTTCCTATAACGTACAGACTGTAAGCAATTCCGAACTAACCGTGGCTAAGGACGCTAATTTCATGAACAGTTTAAACGGTAAGGTCGCTGGTGTCAACATCCAGAAGAGTTCCTCTGGTGTGGGCGGTGCTACACGTGTCATCATGCGTGGTTCCAAATCTATCGTCGGAAACAACAATGCTTTATATGTAGTTGATGGTATGCCCATCGGAAACCCTTCACGGGGTGTCATCCAAACAGAATATGGTGCAGTGGCCGGTAGTGAAAGTATCTCCGACTTTAACCCCGATGACATTGAAAGTATCTCTGTGCTGACAGGTCCTTCAGCAGCAGCTCTTTATGGTGCAGCTGCAGCCAACGGTGTGATTCTGATCAACACCAAGAAAGGTAGTGAGGGAAAGATGAAAATTAACTTTTCATCCAATACAGAATTCTCTAAACCGATGATATCACCGGAGTTCCAAAATAGCTATGGCAACCGAGATAATTCCTATCGTAGTTGGGGAGAGAAACTAGCTACACCTTCTTCATTTGATCCCATGGACTTTTTCAAAACTGGTATGAATACCATTAACTCGCTGAACATTTCTTCGGGCACGAAAACTAACCAAACGTTCATCTCTTTGGCTTCTACCAACTCCAAGGGTGTCATTAAGAACAATGAATATTACCGTTACAACTTCTCTTTCAGAAATACTGCGCTAATGTTGGATGACAAGTTACACGTAGATTTGGGGGCTAGTTATGTCATTCAGGCTGAGCAGAACATGATTTCAGGCGGACGTTACTTCAACCCGTTATTTCCGCTCTATCTGTTTCCCCGTGGCGAGGACTTCGAAAATGTGAAAATATTCGAGCGTTATAACGAAGAACGTCGTTTCCCCACCCAGAACTGGGAATATGGCGATCAGGGACTTTCCTTTGAAAATCCTTATTGGATTATCAACCGCGAAATGTTTCCCACCAAGAAAAGCCGTTACATGCTTCATGCCAGAGTACAATATGACATATTCGACTGGTTGAATATTGCTGGACGTGTGCGCCTGGATAAGACTCACTCTACCGAAGAACGTAAACTTCATGCTTCTACACTCGAGCTTTATACAGGTTCTTCCAAGGGTAGTTACACGAATAAAGAGGAGTTCTACACTCAAACCTATGCTGACGTGATGGCTAATATTAACAAACGGTTCGGTACAGACTTTTCACTGACGGCCAACGTGGGCGGTAGCTTTGAAGATCATTATACACGTAGTATTGATGTAGGCGGCAAACTGATGACGGTGCCCAATCTCTTCTCGCTGGCCAATGTGGAACCCGCTTCAGGTAAAAGAGACCAAGGATACCTGCGTACACGCAACGTTGCCTTCTTTGCCAGTGCGGAGCTAGGTTGGAAAAACATGCTCTATTTGTCTGCTACAGGACGCTGCGACTGGGCCTCTCAATTGGTCAGCAATGGAGATACTCCCTGCATCTTCTACCCATCCATCGGTCTGTCAGGTATCATTAGCGAAATGGTGAAACTGCCTGAATTTATTTCTTATTTAAAGTTACGTACATCCTATACAGAGGTAGGATCGCCTATTACGCAGACGGGTATCACTCCCGGTACGGTGACCGACCCAATGTCGGGCGGCGTTATTAATCCGATTTCCACGTATCCGTATCCCGATTTCAAGCCGGAACGAACCAAATCCTATGAAGTAGGTATCAATGCCCGTTTTTTGAACGGACGAATTTCTTTTGACGGAACTTTCTACCAATCCAATACGTATAACCAGACTTTTCTTTCGGTCATGTCTCCTGCAACCGGTTATTCAGGTTTCTATGTTCAGGCTGGTAACGTGCGCAACCGAGGTGTGGAAATGACATTGGGCTACAACGATACGTTTGGCAAGGTGAACTACTCTACCCATTTGACTTATACAGCCAACCAAAACAAGATCGTAGAAATGGTACACGATTATCGCAATCCTATCGACAACTCACTGGTAAATATAACTGAATTGACTTTGAAGGAAGCTGGTGATGTATACCTGCGTGAAGGCTATTCCATGTCCGATGTCTTTACTACAGGCATTTTACAGCGTGGCAGAGACGGCAAGCTCGTTGAAGAAGGAAACGGTTATCAGGTTGACCGCAGCCAACGTATCCGTTTGGGATCGGCCGATCCTGACTTCACCATGGGATGGCGTCATGACATCAACTACAAGAATATCTCACTGGGGTTGATGATTACCGGACGTTTTGGAGGTATCGTCACATCGCAGACACAGGCATTCATGGATGCATTCGGTGTGTCCAAAGTATCAGCCGAGGCTCGCGACAACGGCGGTGTGATGTTGGACGGACACCGATATGATGCCGAACGCTATTACAATACTGTGGGTGGACAAGGGCTGATGAGTTACTACACCTACGATGCCACCAACGTCCGTCTGCAAGAACTTTCGTTGACCTATTCGCTGCCGAAGAAATGGTTGGGTGATGTTTTCAACAATGCCACTATCTCCTTCGTGGGACGTAATCTCTTCATGTTCTACCGTAAGGCTCCGTTCGACCCCGACATGAACGGTTCTACAGGTACGTATAACCGCAGCGATTTTTTCATGGCTCCCAGCTTAAGGAACTTAGGATTTAGTATTAAGTTTAGCTTGTAACAATTAATATATTCAATTTATGAAAATACAGATAAAAAAGATAGTGGGGGTACTATTGGCATGTGCAGGGATCATGACAAGCACCTCATGCGCGGATTTTGAAGAGATAAATAAAAACCCGTATCTTCCTGACAAAGACATGGAGCAGAAAGACGGTGTGCTTAACGGTGCCTATATGCCGAATTTAGAAAAACATATTATTCCCGTACCGCTCAAAACTGATAACACAGACTTGACCAACGCTTATCAGATTTCCATCAACCTGTGCGGTGACTCGTGGATAGGGTATTTCTCGCCACGTGACAACAAATGGAACGAGGCGTCCAACACCACTACGTTCTTCTTTTCGGAAGGCTGGGTGAACTTGATGTATGAGTATGCTATCACCAACATCTTTGCTCCCTGGATCCAACTGAAGAATATCAACATGAGTGGCGAAAACCCCAATAAAGAGATGTACGCTATTGCACAGATATCTAAGATTATGGGACTGCATCGTTCTACTGACAAGTTTGGCCCCATCCCTTACAAACAGGTGGGAAACGGTTCGTTCACTGTGGAATATGATTCTCAGGAATCGGTGTGCCGTATACAGCGAGAAGGAGCAGCTTCGCGACCGTCCTTTGAAGGGTATGTTG
>OGXC01002694.1_pt1 | contig 11570 bp, 10 predicted proteins | sample 1576201 | NCBI WGS metagenome assembly OGXC01 (sample SAMEA3541562, study PRJEB24748) | human gut metagenome | biome: human gut; feature: human-associated habitat; material: faeces | place: China | collected 2012 | reverse complement strand
TCATGCCGGGTGAGAACGTTGGCAAGGGCAGCGATGACACCCTGTTTGCTCTGGTTGACGGCACTGTCCGTTTTGAGCGCGTGGGCAAGAGCGGCAAGAAGTGCAGCGTGAAGCAGTAACTTCTGCCTGAAAAACTGCAACCCAAAGAGCCGGACCCTCGTGGCCCGGCTCTTTTCAGATTCTAGGAGGGGCTGTATGGCAGCACAAACCAATTTTATCGATATCGCCACCATCTGGCTCCATGCGGGCAAGGGCGGCGATGGCGCAGTGAGCTTCCATCGTGAGAAGTTCGTGGCCGCTGGCGGCCCGGATGGCGGCGATGGCGGCCGCGGCGGTGACATCATCTTTGTGGCGGACGATCATCTTTCCACCCTGATGGACTTCCGCTACAAGCGCAAATACACTGCCCCCGAGGGCGGCAAGGGCGGCGCAAGCCTCTGCCACGGCAAGAATGCCGAGAACCTCATCATCAAGGTGCCGCTGGGCACCGTGATCAAGGACGCGGAGAGTGGGCTGGTCATCGCGGACCTGTCCGACCACACCCCCGTCACCATCGCAAAGGGCGGCCGCGGCGGCTACGGCAACGCACATTTTGCAACGCCTACCCGCCAGATCCCCAAGTTTGCCAAGCCCGGTCTGCCCGGCGAGGATATGCACCTCAAGCTCGAGCTGAAGGTCATTGCGGACGTGGGCCTGATCGGCTTCCCGAACGTCGGCAAATCGACGCTCATCAGCATTATTTCTGCCGCGCGTCCCAAGATCGCCAACTACCACTTCACGACGCTGACCCCCGTGCTGGGCGTCGTCCGCGTCGGCCCGGAGCAGAGCTTTGTCTGCGCCGACATCCCCGGTCTGATCGAGGGTGCTGCAGAAGGCGTCGGCCTCGGCCACGACTTCCTGCGCCATGTTGAGCGCTGCCGCCTGCTGCTGCACGTCGTTGACGTCTCCGGCTGCGAGGGCCGCGACCCCAAGGCGGACTTTGAGCAGATCAACCACGAGCTGGCCGGGTTCAGTGCCGAGCTGGCGGACCGTCCGCAGATCGTGCTGGGCAACAAGTGCGACATTGCAAGCCCCGAGCAGGTCGAGGAGTTCAAGCAGTACGTCGAGGCCAAGGGTCTGACCTTCCTGCCCATCTCCGCGGCGACCCGTCAGGGTGTGGACAACCTGCCCGCGCTGGTCTACAACCGCCTGAAGGATCTGCCCCCGGTCAAGGTCTATGAGGCCGAGTACAAGCGCCCCGACAAGAACGCCCAGCCGACCCGCCCGTTCACGGTGGAGCGCACCGGCGACCACGAGTTCACCGTCGATGCCCCGTGGCTGGAGCGTATCCTCGCCGGTACGAACGTCGAGGACTACGAGAGCCTGCAGTATTTCCAGACGCAGCTGGGTGATTCCGGCATTCTGGACGAGTTGGTCGCCCAGGGCGTTGAGGAAGAGGACACGATCAAGATCGGCGAGTACGAATTCGACTATCTGTACTAAGTAGTAGAAAATATGCTGTTTACACAAAAATCCGAAGTCGACATTCACGAAATGTCGCCGCTGGCGCTGGCCTTTGTGGGCGACGCCGTGCTGGAGCTGCTCGTCCGCGCCCGCCTGGTGGGCACGACGCGCTTGCAGCCCAATCGTCTGCATACCGTGGCGACGCATTACGTCAGCGCCCACGCGCAGAATCTGGAGCTGGACATCATCGAGCCGATGCTGACCGACGCCGAGGCCGCCGTGCTGCGCCGCGGCAAAAACGCCAGCAAGGCCACTGTCGCCAAGCACGCCACCGTGCAGGAGTACCGCGCCTCCACCGGCTTTGAGTGCCTGCTGGGCTGGCTGTACCTGCAAGGCAGGAACGACCGCATTGAGGAATTGTTCAACGCGATGTGGGACGGGTATAAGCCGGAGTAATAAGTAAAAAGCCTTCCCCCGAGGGGGAAGGTGGCCGAGGCCCAGCCCGAGGGCGGATGAGGGGAAAGCCTCCGCAATTTGCCCGGTAACGGGTTGTAGTGGCAAGGCCGCCCCTCATCAGCCGCCTGCGGGCGGCAGCTTCCCCCCAAAGGGGGGAGCCTTAGGAAACCCGCCTCACTTGTAGTTCTTGCTGTCGGTGGTGTTGGTGGTGCGGTTGGTGGTTTTCTGCTGGGTACGGTTCGTGGTTTTCTGGGTCGTGTCCGTCGTGCGATTGGTCGTGCGGTTCGTCGAATTGTTAGTCTGATTCTTAGCCATAGGTGGTAAGCTCCTTTCGCAAGTAAAAACGATCTACAGTCGTTTTCGGACTGCAAAGGTAGTTTGCCCGCCCATGGCTTTTTTATGCAGAGGGGGCTGCTATGGAATTTCCACAGGATTTTACCGCGCGGGAGCGGGCACTGCTGGGGGCGCGCTTTGACGAGCTGTACGCCTACGCCACGCCGCAGCCTGCCCGCGGCGTAACGGTCAACGCGCTGCGCTGCAAGCCGGAATGGTTCGCGCAGCATGCGGACTTTGACGCAAAGCCGTCCCCATTCTGCCCCACGGCCTTTACAACGGCGGCGGACTTCCGCCCGGGGCGGCACGCCTGGCACCACGCGGGCGTGCTCTATGCACAGGAGCCGAGTGCCTCGGCCCCCGCTGCGCTGCTGGACGTGCAGCCCGGTATGCGGGTGGCCGACCTCTGCGCCGCGCCGGGAGGCAAGACCAGCCAGCTGGCGGCGGCTCTGCAGGGGCAGGGCCTGCTGCTGGCCAATGAATTCGTCGCCGCCCGCGCTGAAATTCTGCGCCAGAATCTCGAGCGAATGGGCGTGACGAACGCCGTCATCACGAACGAGGACACCGCCCGCCTGGCCGCGGCGATGCCCGGGCAGTTTGACCGGGTGCTCGTCGACGCGCCCTGCTCGGGCGAGGGTATGTTCCGCAAGGAGGCCGTCGCCGCCGCCCAGCACAATAACGCCTTAGTGGCGCACTGTGCGGAGCTGGGGGCCGAAATTCTCGAAAACGCGGCGGCGCTGCTGGCTCCGGGCGGCGTGCTCGTCTACTCGACCTGCACATTTGCCCCGGCGGAGGACGAGGGACAGATCGCGGCTTTCCTTGCAAAGCACCCCGCGTTCACGCTCTGCGACCTGTCCGGCTGCGGCTTTGGCCGCCCGGGCGAGGCCAACCGCGCCCCTGACTACCCGGATTTTCGCGCCGGATACACCCGCCGCATCTGGCCCGCCGACGGCGGCGAGGGCCACTTTATGGCGAAGCTGCAAAAGGCAGCCGACGCCGACGCGCCCACCCCGTCGAAGTGCAAGCCGCCTAAGGCGCCGAAAGCCCCGGCGGAGTGGCTCGATTTTGCCAAAACCTATTTCCCGGCGCTGGCTTCCCGCCCGCTGGCCGGGGCGGGGGAGTGGCTGCTGCTGCCCGCGCCGGGCAGCGAGACGCTGAACACCGCGAAGCTGCGCGTCGTGCGCGGCGGCGTTCTGGCGGGCAGCGTGCTGAAAAAGCGGTTCCAGCCCGCCCATGCGCTTTTCATGGCCTACGGCGCACAGTGCACGAACCGCGAGGAACTGACGCTGACCGACCCGCGCACCGCCGCCTGGCTGCGGGGCGAGGAGATCGACGCCGCCACCGCGCAAAACGGCTGGTGCGCCGTGCTCGTAGACGGGTTCCCGCTCGGCGGCGGCAAGGTCAGCGGCGGACGCATCAAAAACCATTACCCGAAGGGCCTGCGCAATCTGCAATAAAGCGGGCGGCCCCTCTTGAAAAGAACGATTTGTTGTGCTATAATAATTTACTGGTAATTATCGGCTGCAATGCCGCTGCCTGTGTGAATACAAATTAGGGGGATTTTTCCATGTCCGGACATAGCAAATGGAATAACATCAAGCGTAAAAAGGAAAAGACCGACGGCGCCCGCGCCAAGGTTTTCACTAAGATCGGCCGCGAGATCGCCGTGGCCGTTAAGGAGGGCGGCGGCAACCCCGCTTCCAACTCCAAGCTGGCGGCTCTGATTGCCAAGGCCAAGGCCAACAGCGTGCCCAACGATAACATCCAGCGCATTATCAAGCGCGCCGAGGGCGGCGACAAGACCGAGTATGAGGCAATCACCTATGAGGGTTACGGCCCCGGCGGCATCGCCGTCATGGTCGAGACCCTGACCGACAACCGCAACCGCACCGCGGCCAATATGCGCCATTACTTTGACAAGTTCGGCGGCAACCTGGGCCAGATGGGCTGCGTCGGCTTTATGTTCACCCAGAAGGGCGTCATCGTCGTCGATCTCGAGGACAAGGATCCCGATGAGCTGATGATGGATGCGCTGGACGCCGGTGCCGATGACTTTGATGCAGGCGAGGACGCCGCCGAGGTCACCACCAGCCCCGAGAACTTCACCGCCGTCTGCGACGCGCTGGAAAAGAAGGGCTACAAGTTCATCTCCGCCGACGTGGCGCAGGTGCCTTCCACCACCACCGTGCTGACCGACCCCGATCAGCTCGTCCAGATGGGCAAGCTGCTGGACGCCCTGGACGACGATGATGATGTCCAGAACGCTTGGCACACCCTCGAGAACGAGGAAGACCTGGATCGCTAAACCACAAGAATGCCAAAAGAGAGTGAAGGGCGACTTTTGCTCTCTTTTTTTGTACGGCAGAACGGTAGGGGCCGGGCATGCCCGGCCCGCAGCGTAGAAATGACCCGAGATTTTTGGGCTGCCGCAAAGTTCAGGGCCGGACATGTCCGGCCCCTACAAGCATGTTTTTAATTGAAAAGGAGCGTTACTATGCCAAAACTCCTTTGCCCGCACTGCCTGCAGCCGCTGGATGGCGGGTACCGCGGCGAGTGCCCCCACTGCGGGCGCTCGCTGGAAAACCGCAACCCCGAGGGCGCGCTGCCTCTGGGCACCCAGCTGGGCGGCAGGTACACGGTGGGCACCTATTTGAGCGCCGACGGTGACGGTCTTGCCTACCGCGGCGTGCTGAACGACGAAAAGAAATTCGTCCTCATCAAGGAATATTTCCCGGTCACACTCTGCAACGGCCGCAGCGCCGACGGTGCGCTGATGCCCAAGGAGGAGAAGGAGGTCCTGTTCAAGACGAGCCGAATGGACTTCAAGGACCTGTACGACGACCTGAAAAACCTGACCCCGGCCACCGGCCTGTCCACGATTCTGGACGTTATGGAGGAAAACAACACGGTCTACGCCGTGGAGGAGAGCGAGAAGGGCATGACCCTGTCGCATTACCTGCACCTGCGCAGCCGCACGCTGACCCCCGCCGAGGCCCGCACGCTGCTGCAGCCCATCATGGAGGGCGTGGCTCTGCTGCACAAATCGGGGCTGATCCACCGCGGCATCTGCCCGGACAACATCGTGCTGCCCATCGACGGCACGGCCCGCCTGACCGGTTACGGCACGCTGGCGCTGCGCACCGGCGGCAGCGAGCTGAAGAGCCAGCTCTACCCGGGCTACGCCGCGCCGGAGCAGTACTCTGCCGCCGAGTTCAGCGGGCGCTACACCGATGTTTACGCGCTGGCCGCGGTCTGCTACAGGATGGTCACGGGGCAGACGCCCGTCGCCGCGCCCCAGCGCAAAGTGCGGGACAGCCTCGAGTCGGCGCACAGCCTCGAGGCGGGTGTGCCTACATGGTTCTCGCAGGTGCTGGCCTGCGCGCTGCGGCTGGACCCCGCCAAGCGGATGCAGACCGTGCCCGAGCTGATGAGTGCCCTGACCGACCCGAATGTCGCAAACGCGATGTTTGAGAAGGGCGACAACCAGATCAGCACCCGCAAGATCATGGCCGTGTCGCTCGTCGTCATCTTTGTGCTGGTCGTGCTGCTGCTCTGGAGCCTGATAGGCGGCAGCAAGGCTGACAGCACCCCTGCCGCAACGCCGCAGCCGACGGCAGCCGGCACGGCGGGGGAGACCACCGCCGAGACCGTGCCGAACCTGGTCGGCCTGCGCTACACTACTGACATCAAGGGCAACAGCGCCTACGACGACTACCGCATCGTGATGGTGGAGCAAAGCTCCGACACCGTGGCGCAGGGCGTGGTCATCAGCCAGGATCCGCCGGCGGGCAGTGAGAAGCTGATGGACGACCAAATCATCCAGATCACGGTCAGCAGCGGCCCGAGCCTTGTGGAGATGCCGGACATCATCGGCTTTACCCAGGCCAATGCCAGCAAAAAGCTGGACGCGCTGGGCATCCAGTACAAGATGGTCATGGTGGATAACGACGGTACGATGGCCGCGGGCTGTGTGGCGAGCACCGACTACAAGGCCGGAACGAAGATAAACACCGAGAATGTGACTGTCATCGTCAGCATCGCCGGGGAGCGGGATGACACGCTGGTGGCGCAGACGGGGAACGCGGCAGAAAGCAATTCGGCTTCCCCTGAGGGGGAAGCTGTCACCGAAGGTGACTGATGAGGGGCAGGTTTTCCGTGATACTCCGCTAACGGGTGGCCACAGGAACGCCGCCCCTCATCCGGCCCTGCGGGGCCACCTTTCAGTCTACGCGCTAAGAGCCGCCTTCGGCGGTTGCGCTCCGACACGCGCCTGCGGGCGCAGCCCCAAGGGGGAAGGCAAAGCAAAACAAAAAAGAGCAGTCTCTTGCGAGACTGCTCTTTTTCAGTGCATTTCAGGCAATGCCGACGCGGCGAGATTAGTCGCTGACGTAGGGCATCAGAGCCATGTAGCGGGCACGCTTGATGGCAACCGTCAGCTCACGCTGATGGAAAGCGCAGGTACCGGTAACACGGCGGGGAATGATCTTGGCGCGCTCGCTCACGTACTTGCGCAGGCGGGGCAGATCCTTGTAATCGATGTGCTCGACGCGGTCAACGCAGAAGGAGCAAACCTTCTTGCGGCCACGATGCATCGGACGAGAAGAACGATCCATAGCCATTGTGGAAACCTCCTTGTTAGAATGATACTTTCGATTTTAGAACGGCAGGTCGCCCTCATCCTCGATCAGTGCAAAGTCGTCATTGCTGCCGGCAGAATAGCTCGGCGCAGGGGCGGCCTGTGCAGCGGGACGGGGAGCGGGGGCTGCCGTGGGTGCGCCGTAGCCGGCATCACCCATCGGTGCGGCGTTTGCGGATTTGGGAGCGGCAAAGTTGACGTTGTTGGCCACGATCTCAATCGCGGTGCGGTTGTTGCCGTTCTTGTCCTGATAGCTGCGGCTCTGCAGACGGCCGTCAATGGCGATCAGAGAACCCTTCTGGAAATACTTGCAGACAAACTCTGCCGTGCGGTCCCAGGCGACAACATCCAGCCAGTCAGCCTGACTCTGGCCGTTGGCGTCACGGCGTCCGCGATCACAGGCGATGCGGAACGACGCAACGTTCTTGCCCGTCGTAGTCTGGCGCAGCTGCGGGTCCGCGGCAAGGCGGCCCATGATTGCAACAACATTCAGCATTGGTTTACTCCTTACTCCTCAACAGCAAGAGTCATGCTGCGAAGAACGCCCTCGGTGATCTTGAAAACGCGGTCCAGCTCAGCCGGGAAATCGGGCTCGCTGGTGAAGCTGATCACCGTGTACACACCCTCGGTCTCATCGTTGATGGGGTAAGCAAGACGCTTCTTGCCCCAATCATCAACAGAATCGATCGTACCATTCGCTGCGATCAGGTTCTTGAACTTGTTGATCAGAGCGTTGGAAGCCTCTTCGTCGAGGTTCGCGGTGGTAACCATCATGGTTTCGTACTTAGCCATATTCTGTGCACCTCCTTTTGGACATTAGGCCTTCTCTTTTAACGGAAAAGACAAGGATAACCGTGTGATTTCACACAGCATCTAATTATAACAAGTAAATCCGCGTTTGTCAACGCAAAATTTGCCCTGCACAGCATAAAATTGCGGATTTTTTAAAAAAACCTGGACGTTCCGTAAAAGTGTCCTATTGCTTTTTCTGCCCGCTTTGCTATAATGGGCTTAATAATGTACAAGTCTTGTTTGCATAGCCGGACGCGGCGCTAGTAGGGGCGAGCATTGCTCGCCCGCTGCCCGCTTGCCATGCAGGAAACGATGGGGGAACGCAGGGCAGCGATAAGGCTGCGCGGGCGACCAATGGTCGCCCCTACATGTGTTCCCGCTTTGAAAAAGAGAAATGGAGCGTTCGTATGAGAATCGTGGTCGTCGGCCTCGGCAAGGTTGGCCGTGCCCTGACCGCCCAGCTTACGGCGGAAAATAACGACATCGTCGTCATCGACCAAAACCCTGACCTGATCGAGGACATTGTCAATATCTATGACGTGCGCGGTCTGGCCGGCAACGGCGGCTGCTATGACGTGCAGAAGGAGGCGTTTGAGGACGGCGCAGACCTGCTGATCGCCACAACGTCCAGTGATGAGATCAACATCCTGGCCTGCCTCGTCGCCAAAAAGCTGGGCACGCAGCACACGATTGCACGTATCCGAAACCCGGAGTATGAGAAGCAGCTGCGCTTTATGCGCGATGACCTTGGTCTGTCGATGTTCGTCAACCCGGAAAAAGCCACGGCGCGTGAGATCGCCCGCGTGCTGCGTTTCCCGTCTGCCATCAAGCGTGAGCAGTTCTGCCGCCAGCGGTTTGAGCTGATCGAGTACCGCCTGGCCGACGACAACCCGCTGGTGGGCTTGCAGCTGTCGGACCTGTACCGCAATATCCGGGTCAAAATTCTGATCTGCGCCGTCGCCCGCGGCAGCGAGACGATCATCCCCACGGGTATGTTTACACTGCGGGCCGGGGACAAGATCTACCTGACGGCCTCGGCCCGGGATCTGGAATCCTTCTTCCGCAAGCTGAACCTGTTCAAGGCCAAGGCCAGCAACGTCATGATCGTCGGTGCAAGCCGGATGACCTACTATCTGGTCAAGGAGCTGCAGGACATCCAGAAGCGGGTGACCGTCATCGACAGCGATGCGGCCCGCTGCCAGGAGATGAGCGAGAAGTTCCCCGGCGTGCTGGTCATCCACGGCGACGGTGCGGATGCCGAGCTGCTGAGTGAGGAGCGCATCACCGATATGGACGCCTTTGTGGCGCTGACCGGCCTGGACGAAACAAACATCATTCTGGCGATGTACGCCTCCCAGATAAACTCCTGCAAGGTCGTGGCAAAGATCAACCGCGAGTCCTTCGCCGAGCTGGCCGCTGCCAAGGGGATGGTGGACAGCGTCGTCTCCACGGCGTCGGTCACGTCGGAGTCCATTGCCATGTACGTCCGCGCCATGCAGAACAGCTTTGAGTCGGAGAACATCAAGACGCTGCACCGTCTGGTGGGCGGGCGCGTGGAGGCGCTGGAATTCAACGTTGCGCCGGGTTTGCCGTTCATCGGCGTGCCGCTGAAGGATCTGACCCTGCGCAAGGGGCTGCTGGTGGCGGGCATCGTGCGCCGCAATGGCCAGACAGTCATCCCGTCCGGCAACGATGCCCTGCAGGAGGGCGACGATGTCGTCATCGTCACCACCGACACAACGCTGCACTCGCTGCGCGACATTGTAAAGTGAGGGCGCGGCCATGAACTATAAAATGGTAGGGTTTGTGCTGGGGCGCATCTTCCTGATCGAAGCAGCCCTCATGCTCTTTCCCATGGGCTGCGCCGCCATCTACGGCGAGTGGAGCGTTGTGCTTTCCTTCCTGTGGCCGACGCTGATCGTGCTGGTGCTGGGCCTGATAACCAGCCTGCGCACCCCCCAAAACACGAAAATCTACGCCCGCGACGGCCTGGCCATCGTGGCGCTTGTCTGGGTGCTGATGTCGGTTTTCGGCGCACTGCCGTTTGTCATCTCCGGCGAGATACCGTCCTTTGCCGATGCTTTTTTTGAGACGGTCTCGGGCTTTACGACGACAGGCTCGACAATTCTGACCGACGTCGAGGCGCTGAGCCACGGCACGCTGTTCTGGCGCAGCTTTTCCCACTGGATCGGCGGCATGGGCGTGCTGGTCTTTGCCATGGCCGTGCTGCCCATGACCGATGGCCGTGCCATGCACCTGATGCGCGCCGAGGTCCCCGGCCCGACCTGCGGAAAAATTTCCAGCAAGCTGAGCGACAGCGCAAAGATTTTGTATGCCATTTATCTGGTCATGACCGTCATCGAGACGATTCTGCTCTGCGCGGGCGGTATGCCGCTGTTTGACGCGCTCATTCATGCGTTCGGCACGGCGGGCACGGGCGGCTTCAGCAACAAGGCGCTGAGCGTCGGCGCGTACAACAGCCCGTATTTTGAGATCGTCATCGGCGTGTTCATGCTGCTGTTCGGCATTAACTTTAACCTGTATTATTTCCTGCTGCTGCGTCATTTCCGTGCGGCGTTCGCCTCCGAGGAGATGCGCGTCTACTTAGGCATCGTCGCGTTCTCGACGCTGACGATCACGGCGAACATCGCGGGTATGTACGACAGTGTCGGCACGGCGCTGCGCACGGCGTTCTTCCAGGTGTCGTCCATCGTCACGACCACCGGCTACGCCACGGCGGACTTCAACCTCTGGCCGACCTACTCCCGCATCGTGATCGTGATCCTGACGTTTGTGGGCGCATGCGCGGGCTCGACGGCGGGCGGCTTGAAAGTATCGCGCGTCATCATCCTTTTCAAGGCGGCACGGCAGGACCTGAACAAGATGCTGCACAGCCATGCCGTGACGACGGTCCGCTTTGAGGGCAAACCGCTGGACGAAAAGACGCTGCGCGGTGTGCACAACTATTTCAACATTTATATGCTGCTGCTGACGCTGTCGGTGCTGCTGCTCTCGCTGGACGGGTTCGATCTGGTGACGACGTTTACATCCGTCGCGACCTGCCTGAACAACGTCGGTCCCGGCCTTGAGATGGTCGGCCCGATGGGCAGCTTTGCGGATTTCTCCGCTCCGGCCAAGCTGCTGCTGGCCTTTGACATGCTGGCGGGCCGTCTGGAGCTCTACCCGATGCTGGCCCTTTTTGCCCCGCGCCTCTGGCGCAAGCGCATCAACGCGATGCACGATATTCAAGATTTTCTTGGAAATTCGCAAATCAGATATTTGCGAAATGAGGTGAATCAAGGGATAGGCTATTCTATAAACCGAGGTCTTGAAGTTGCCAAATATGATTTAATTGCTTATCTTCCTTCTGATGATTATTATTATAAAGACCATTTGTTGATACATAAAAAAGAATATGATAATGACTTGGATTTGTTTCTAACTTTTACAAAGGCATCTTCTAAAATAGAGGATTCTTTCATGAAACAGAATTGTATCAATGCGCAAAGATATGAAATCTGTAATCTATTCTGCAGTTCTCCTTTACAACTAGTACAGACAGTGCATCGCAATACTTCAGAAAAATGGGAAACCTGTAATGATGTGATATCCAAAGATTATTATAGAATGTATTGGAGTAAATTGGTTATGCTAGGGGGCTTTAAATCAATTAATTTTTTGACTTGTTGCTGGAGCATTTATTCTTTTAAAGAGCAAATTCAAAAAGAAGAAGTTTGTTTATTAGAAAGAAAATTTCTATCTGGGAATATAGATAAGCATCAAAAAGATGCTGAAGCTTGTGATATCGCTGATTCAATAAAAACTCCTTTAAAGATATTATTAGTCGGTGAACTTAGTCATAATCCAGACCGTATTTTAGCATTAAAAGATGCTGGATGTGATTTGTTTG